>JADMIO011525450.1_pt1 | contig 32525 bp, 26 predicted proteins | sample 8958161 | NCBI WGS metagenome assembly JADMIO01 (sample SAMN16585339, study PRJNA669376) | soil metagenome | isolation source: Crop rotation soil | place: USA: Cullars Rotation, Alabama | collected 2011
CCGCCAGCATGTGGAGATTTGCCTGGCAGCGGGCTGTCACGTGCTGCTGACCAAGCCGCTGGCAACAAATCTTGAAGACGGCCGCGCGATCGTCCGCGCCGCGGAGGCGAGCGGCAGAAAGTTCATGGTCGCGCACGAACGCCGGTTCCAATCGGCAACGCGCGCCGTAAAGGACCTGCTCGATGCGCGAAAGCTCGGCGAGATCATTTATCTGCGCCTGGATGAATTTCACGACAAGCGCGAGCATTTCCAGCGCTCGCCCTGGTACGCGTCCGCCGAGACCGGCCGGACGGCAATGGTCGGCACCGGCATCCACCAGGTCGATCTCCTGCGGCATTGGATCGGGAGGAAGATCGAATCGGTGACGGCTTTCGGCAACGCGATCGGAGAATTGCAATTTCCGGGCGACAAGACGACGGCCGCGCTATTCAAATTCGAAGGCGGCGCCGTCGGCCAGGTCACCGTCAGCTACGAAGCGCGGCATCCTGCAGCCGGGAAAATGGAAGAGCCCATCCTCATGTTGAGCACCAAAGGCATGGTCAAAGGCAACTGCTGGGGCACAAATGACGCAGACAATCCGCGATGGTTTGAATTGCCGGTGGACGAACAACCCGTCCGGGCGGGAACATTCAATTGCATCCACTCGTTTATCCACGCCGTCGCAACCGATGGCCCCGTAGCGGTCGACGGGCGCGATGCTTTTGCATCGCTTGCGGCCAGCGTTGCCGCCGACGAATCTGCGAAGACCGGGAAGCCGGCAGCGCCAGCCACTTATTAGTTTCCGGCAGCCGCCAGGAGACCGGACTTCAGCGACGGCGGGACCAACCCGAAGTGTCTGGCGTCTTCGTCGCTCATTGGCCGGTGGCTCTGCACCATCAATTCCGCAACCACCTGTTCTTCGAGCGGCGTAAAGAAATAAGGATAGAGCGTGCGTTCGCCTGCCGCTTTGCCCTTTCCGCACACACGCTGGCACTCGAGTTCAGCGAAGTCAAAATTCAGACGCAGCAGGACCGCCGGAGCGCCCTGCACGCGCGGACATGGCCGCTCCGGGCCGGCAATCTCGAAGCTCAGCAGCCGGCAATAATACGTCACGTGGCGCGGATTGACTTCGATCACAAAATCGTCAAAGCCCTTCACGCGCCGGGCGAAAACGTAAATGTAATTGAACAGACGAACCAGCAGCATCTTTGAATGCTGATGCTGTTCGCTGATCGCCAGCCGGGTGACTTCGACCAGTTGGCGCCCCTGCGCGCGCAAGCCATTGAGCTCTGTCGCGTAAATCTCGTCGCACGGCAGGGCTGAAGGAGAATCGAAGACGAGCGTGATGGTCGCGGCGTCGCGTCCCGCGTCGTCCTGAGCCAGGAGGGTTATCGTGTCACTATCGGCATCGCGATCCGAGACGATCATCGCCTGTTCGTTGGAAACATAGCCGCGACTGGAATAGACGCGTTGCGCCAGGCGATAGGCGCGCTCGCGGGTGGCTCGATCGGAGGCGACAACGATGCGGAATTCGCCGGAATCTCTTTCGCTCTTCGTCTGCCAGCCGGCGGAACCGTTTTCGACACAGTCGTTGATCGCGCGCAACGCACCCGAGACGGCCGACGAGCGGCGGAACTTCGGTGCCGATTCAAGCAGGCGCAGATCTTCAGGGGATTTCATGGGCCATCCTTTCGACTGTTGCCGGACTCGAGAGACAAAATTCCACACACGCCGCGCACCCAGTGCGGGCTGCCAGATCTTCTCTTTCGAACGGCAGTTATTTTTTCGTCTTGCCGGTCACTTCGACGTTATTGCGGTCCAGCCTTATCGGGCCTGTTTTCATACGCTTGATGATCGACGGGATGTCGCGGAATTGTGCGGGGATTTCATTCTCCGATTGCTGGTGCACGGAGATATTTAAGATATGCCAGCCCTCGATGAGCAGGGTCACACATTCCGAAGGGTAGTCCGTCGGAAATTCATGAACGGCGAAGGGCACCTCATCCATCGATAGAATGTAGTAACGCCCGATCATTTCGATTGTTACGACCCGTGTCCTGATCAACTGGGAAAGATTTTCCATGGTCCTGCTGATGTCGGCCGAATAGTAATCATGGGCAACGCTCAGGTTGTCGACCATCGGCAGGAGGGACGTTGACCACGAACCCTCCTCATCCATAAAACATTGGAACCGGATCGTCATTGGGTGGTGTGGAAATTTGAGCGGAAATACTATTCCGGTCGGGGTCGCGCCGGAGGGAACCATGCAGCCGCTATTCTTCTCTCTTGAAAACTGCCATGTCCACTCGCCCTGCTTCAAACTCAGATCGTCGGCGGGTCCTTTCTCAAACGACCAGGTCCTGTCTATGCGCGACGGAGTGGGCGGCAGCGACGGCGCGGAAAGCTGAGTCGCCGTCGTTTTTGAACCGTGGAATGCCCACCAGGTCCCGGCCCCGGCCGTGAGCGCAATGACGATGAAGACGTACACTGCGCTGCTGCCGGATTTAAGCGGGACGATTCTGCGCGACGCTGACTGCGCCTGGCGCGCCCACTCGGCCATGGCTTTCGCATTGCCGACCTTATGCAGCACCGCCTCGCGCAAGCCGGAAGGACACTTGGCGCCGCTGACCAGTGCCTGACCGATGTTCGATTCTGTGAGCAACGGAACCATCGCGGCGAAACCTGCCGCGGCCAGTTTGCTTTTCAATGTTCCCAGCGCTTTGTTGACCTGAAAATGAAGTGTCTGGCGCGGCACAGTCAGCACGGCGCTCATTTCGCGAAGGGAAAGCCCGGCACCATAATGGAGCGCAACCAGTTGCTGATCGGAGGCAGGCAGTTCCTGCATCACCGCGCGCAGCGCGCTCATCAGTTCGGCCTGGGCAGGGTCTTCTGCCACGGGTTTCATATCGGTGCGTTCTTTCATTCGCTCCTCGGATTCCAATTTTGTCCGCTTGCTGGCTTTGCCCAGTCGAATGCCTTCGCGCGCAACGATGCGCAGTATCCAGGCTCGGGCATTGCCGGGCTGGTACGACTTTGCGGAAGTCCAGATGCGCAGCATCGCTTCCTGCACGGCCTCTTCAGCCACCGCGCGATTACCGGTCAGGTAGAGCGCGAGATTGAACGCCGCGTCGTTGTAACGCTCATAGATGGCGGCGAAGGCGTCGTGATTGCCGTCGGCAACGTCAGCGATCAGGCGATCGTCGTCGGTATCGGTTTGCATTGCCACCTTCGAAGAAGGCCGCACACGCGCCAGGTCAATCATCTTCAATCGCTCGTCCTTCCACCACATCCAAACGAGCGACAGACGAATCGTCCAAAAAATTCCGGAGAAAATCCGACACAAAAATTGGTCTCAGGTTTGCAATATAAGCACCTCGTTGGAAAAAGACATCAGGATGTTGGAATTCCCCGCAAGGCGGCTGGTTGCGGAAGAGGAGCACAAAATCATGGAAACCAAGGCTTGCAAACGAGATACAGTCGGAATGCTGCTGGCGCTCACGTGCCTGGCGCTGAGTGCTCATGTGAGCTTCGCGTCGGATGATACCACACAGACTTCGACGCCCCCGGGCGAGGATAATTGGATCACGGTCGATTCGAAGACCACGGCCACCGGCCAGAAGACGGTCAATGCGGACGGCTCGGTGAGCAAAGACAGCACCAGCACGACCACGACAACCGCGAGCAACCAGACGACGAGCAAAACAGTGACGAGCACCACCAACGCCAGCGGCACGATTCAGCGCTCATCCGGCGGCAGCACCTGGACGGGCAATTCGACGACGACCAACTCCAACGGCGGTTCGACGCAGACTCAGACCAACGGATCGTCGACCAACAATCATGACGGCACCGGCAACTGGCAGTCGACCACGACTGGTGAGCACACCAATGCCAACGGGAAAGAAACAGACTGGACGGCCAACCGCGACGGTTCCTGGCAGAAGACGGCCAACGGCGGAACGTGGAAGAGCGAATCGGAACGAACGAATTCGAATGGCGGCTCCACCGAGCGGCAGACGACCGGTTCGTGGACCAACAATCACAACGGCAGCGGTTCGTGGGAATCGACGACCAATGGCGAGCACACCAACGCCAACGGAAAAGAGACGACCTGGACGACCGACCGCGATGGCTCCTGGCAGAAGAACGCCGACGGCAGCAAGAGCTTTGAGCGGACCGCGGACACTAAGTTCAGCAATGGCGCGGAGATCGACCGCCAGACCAACGGCACCGTGACCAAGACCGGCAACGGCTACGACGTGAACAGCACCACCACCGGCGAAGCCAAAAACGCCAAGGGCAAAGAGACCGACTGGACCACCACCCGCAGCGAACAGGTCGTCAACAACGGCAATGGTACGCGGAGCGTCAACGAAGAAGTCACAAAGACATTCTCCAACGGAAAGACCGAGACGATCGATCGGACCGGTGAGTTGGTCAAAGAAGGAAACGGGAAGTGGCAGTACGAAGGCAGCTCGACGAAAACCGTCACGCCCGGCAACACGAGCACCGCGAAGGAATCCACCGGCACCAAGCCGGCGGTGGCTGCGCGCGGCGAGGCGATGGCTTCCGAGCACCAGGCCTTCCGCAAGCGCTTCGACGAGTTCCACAATCGTCTGGAGAATTTCCGGAAGAATGGCGGATCTCCCGGCGAACGGTCACAGTTGCGGGACCATTTCCAGGGACTGAAGAAGGATTGGGAAGAAAAACACCAGCGCCTGGCCGATCACGAACTGCGCGACAAATTCGAGCGTGCCGGAAAGTTCTTCGAAGAAGGTGAGCGGGGAGAACGGGGCGAACGGCACCGGAGAAAATAAGAAGTTCAGAATCTTTAAGACAAACGCGGGTCCCGGTCTATGATCGGGATTACGCATTTACGGGAGAAACACATGCACTTGAAGAAGATCTATACAATCGCAGCACTGCTGGCGGTGGTCCTGCTCGCTATTCCGACTGCGTACGCGGGCGGCGGCAAGAAACGCAAGCGCATGAACAACCCCGACGATCCCAACGTTTTCGATTGGGACAGTTCGTTAAATGAGGCCGAAGAATCCGCCGCCGAAGACAAAGACGCAAAGAAGCCGGTGATGGCCGTCGTCTATCGCCCCGGCAATGAAGAAGACAAGAAGGCGCTGGAGCGGCTGAGCTCGTGGCCTTCCGCCCGCGATCACAGTCACAAAGACGTCGCGGCGGTGAAGATCAGCGCCGACGATCCGGACATGAAGAAACTCTGCGAATCATTCAATGTCAAATCGCTGCCGGTGATCTTCTGGATGGATCCGCAGGGCAACGTGCTCTCGATGCAGTCCTTCCCGCAGTTGGCAACCGAGCTGGACAAAGTGCCGGCCGGCTGGGCGGCGCTGACGTCGAAGGTGGACGCTTTCCTCAAGGACCACATGGACCGCGGACAGAAGTATGCGGCACAGGGAAAATTGCGCGAAGCGTACCGTGAATTCGCACTGCTCTCGCAGTTCCGCGGCCCCCTGCCGGCGCTGGCCAGCGATCGGCGCAAGTTTGTCGCTGAGCAGTGGAACAAGCTTCTGAATATCGCCAAGCAGACGGCCGACAAAAAGCAGCGTGCCGTCATTCTCAAGGGTATCGAACGCGAGACGGTGGGGCTCGACATCGAACGCGACATGCACGAGGCCATCGCGCTGATCGGAAGCGCGGAGATCGTAAAGCCCGCGGAAAAAGACGCGACTCCGGCCAATGCCAACCAGCCGGTTGTCGCGGACAAAGGCGGACAGACTGCCGCTCAAGGCAGCGCCGTGCCGCAGCCTCCGGCCGCCCCCGAAGGGTTGAAGGCCATCGCGCAGGAAAAGCCCCCCGAGGTCAAGACGCTCGGCGATCTGGCATCGGCCGCGCCGTCCGTCGCAAAGCAGGAGAGCGATGACGGACCGATGGGCGGCATCCTGCTGGGACGCGACGCCAAGTTGAAAGATGCCTACGCGCAGCTTCAGGGAGCGATGGCCGACTATCGCAAAGCGACCGCTGACGCCACCGACCGCGGCCCGGCTCGCAATGGGCTGTTGAAAAGCGCCTATGAGAAGTTCAGCGGCTGCATGAACGCAATCGAGGAAGCAACGGCGGCCAAAGCCGATGCGCAGCTCGATAAGCTGCAGACGCAGATTTCGATGATGATGTACGGCTGCCTGAAATATCAGAGCCTGTGACGGATGGGGACCCCTCAGACAAATTTGCCTGAGGGGTCCTGCCTTCCTATGAGCGTCCGTTTTGTCCCAAGACAATCCCTGTGATGGCAATGGGTTAGGCTGTCTCGGTGAGAATTTCATACATACCCCCTCCCCGTTTTCGCTGTAGCCGGAATGTACAAAGGACCGGCATTTTTTGACATCACAACAAAGGGGTCTGCGCCGGGCCGCGCAGAGATATCCGCCATTCTCCCTATGAAATTTGAATGCAGAGCAAATCCGGGCCGGCTCAATTCCTGTTGGTCCGTGGTTTGCCATTCTGACTGCCAGGTCTCTTCGAAATCGGAGAAACGACTGCGGTGGAAGCTCATCGTTTCGGCGAAATCGCGCGGCAACTGGGGCTGGCGTCGGAGTCGGATATCGAAACGGCGCTACAGCGCCAGATCACGCTTAAGGAGACTTGGGCCGATTCGCGGATCGGCGAGATACTGATCCTGATGGGCGCGCTCGATGGGCTGCAGGTCGACCGCATTCTCTCCGAACAGCGCAAACTGCGCTCACCGCACAACCATTCGGCACGCGCGTTCCGGTACTACCGAAATTACCTGATCGTCCGGAAGCTCGGCGAAGGCGGCATGGGCGAAGTCTTCCTGGCGCGCGAACAGATTTCAGAACGGCTGGTTGTCCTGAAGATGCTGCGCAAAGACAAGGCGCAGATCCAGCGCGTCGCGGCACGGTTCGACCTGGAGGCGCGCATCGCCGGCGGGTTGAACCAGCCCAACATCGTCACCTATCACAACACCGGTTTCGCTCATGGTGTGCGCTTCCTGGTCATGGAGTACGTGGACGGCGAGACGCTGCACGACCGCATCGAACGGATGGGCCGGATTCCCGAGGTGGAAGCTCTCTCGATCTGCCGAGAAGTCCTGAAAGGCCTGGCCTATCTGCACGAAAAAGGCGTCGTCCACCGCGATCTCAAGCCGTCGAACATACTGTTGAGCAAAGATGGCGGGATCAAGATCAGCGATTTTGGAAGCGCCCGGCTGCTGCGCCAGCCGTTCAGCGAGTCCAATACGATCGTCGGAACTCCCAACTACATGCCGCCGGAGCAGGTGCGGGCCGAAGCATCGCTCGATCATCGCGCCGACTTCTATGCGCTGGGCGCGACGCTCTATCATGCGCTGGCCAACCGGACGCCGTTTGAAGAGCCGGGCAGCCGCGCGATCCTGAAGGCGCACGTCGATCGGGAACCGGACGCGCTGGAGCGTGTCGTTCCGGAGCTATCGCCTCAGACAGCGCGCATCGTCGAGAAAATGATGGCTAAAAATCCCAGCGATCGTTTCGGAACGGCAGATGAAGCGCTAGCGGCCGTCGAGAGCGCGCTGGAATCCCGCAAAGCGGTGCGACCGAAGCGCGAGTTTCCATGTCGCTGGCCGCGCCCGCGCCGGCACCCGGTGGCCGCCGGTGTCATGGGAGCGATGGCGTGGCTGAGCGCCGCGCTGCTGCTGGGGGTCTGGCTGTGGTGGTAGAAACAAGGTAGTGTACTGGGTCTCGACCCTGTCCATCCAAATACAAAATATTTGACTGCAATGGTTTAGGCTGCCTTGGAAGGAATTCCGTGCGCCTGATCAGAAATCTTTCCCACTCAGCTATAAACGCGGTGTATACGTGCTTTGATATAGGAGTAAACGGATGCCTTCTGAGCCTGTTCTCGCCTCTGGTTATGTGAACGATCGCCTGATTCGCGACCTCCTGGCGTCCATCCAGAGTGGCAAGCTGGCGCCGGGGTCGAGGATCTTATCTGAAATCGATCTGGCTGAACGTTACGACATCAGTGTGATCTCGGTGCGGCGGGCGCTGAAGCAACTGACCGAGAGCGGCTGGCTGCAGCGTATTCAAGGCAAAGGCACTTTCGTCAAGTCGGGCGGTGAGCCGTTGCGCGGACCGGGGCGCGCGAAATCCATTTCGGTCGTTCTGTATTCGCCGCTGCTGATTGATAAATCGACCGCGCCTTACATGTGGTTTCTGACGCAGCGGACCGTGCAGGGAATCGTCCAGCGCGCCGAAGAATTGCAATTGGACGTGTCGGTAAAATATCTCACGGCAAGCGTGGAGCCGAGCATCTACGATCGCTATGCCTTCGAGACGATCCCCGGCGATGCGCTGATTTTCCTCAGCTTCGACGTGACGCCTCTTTCGGTGCAGCGCCTGGCGGCACTGCGCCGCCCGGCCATTCTGGTCGATCCGACTGAGATCGATCCGAATTTCACCAGCATCCTCAGCGATGTGACGGCCGGCATCTGCGAGGCTGTGCGCCATCTTGTTTCGCTGGGGCATCGTGAGATCGCCTGGCTGGGCGGCGATCCGGCCAGCGAATGGAAACCGCATTCGACGCGCCGCCAGGCCTGCTTCGTCGAAGCACTCGCGAAAATGGGGATGGAAGCGAAACCGGAATTTCTCATCAATGGCGGCGGCAATGAGACGTCGGCTTGCGAGGCGATGCGTAAACTGTTGGCCTCCGGCCGGCGTCCCAGCGCCGTGCTGGCCATGAATGATGACCGGGCTTCCGGCGTGGCGAAGGCCATTCGCGAGGCCGGTCTGCGAATTCCCGACGATATCGCTTTGATCGGCTGCGACGATGCGCCGTTCGCCGAGTCATTCGATCCGCCGTTGACGACGATCCGCTCATCGCGATTCGAATCCGGTGTTGAAGCCGTCAACCTGACCGTTCAGGCATTGTCCGGCAGCGGCCCGGGTCCGCTGGTCAAACGTCTGCCCCCGGAATTGATTGTAAGAGCCTCTTGCGGCTGGAAGTCGAAAGCCTCGCTGGTCACCACGTCTATTCAGAAAAAGGAGAACTGACCATGAACAGGCAACTGCGGCAATTACTCCCGATCATCGCCCTCGTCTGCGCCGGCGCGGCACTATCGGAGGAGACGTCGATTGTTGTTCGCGCCGACAAGCCCAAGGGCAAGGTCGAACACGATATCTTCGGATCGGAGATAAAGTGCATCAATGGCGGGCAAGGTCTGATGACCGGTCTGCGCAGTCCGAAGAATGATTTTCGCTCGGAGCTGATGGACCCGATCGAAAAACTGCAACCGGCGTTCATGCGCTACAAGTTCCTGCGCAATAACTGGACCTGGGAGGACGGGATCGGTCCGATGTCGGGGCGCAAGGACGACAAGGCGCGGCAGAAGATCATGGGCATCGATGAAGCGATGGCATTTCAGATGCGTGTGGTGAAGGACGCGGCCCGCTGTCAACTGGTCGTCAACCCGTGCGATCCGGAACAATGCGCGGCACTGGTAGCCTACCTGAACGTTCCCGCTGACGATCCGGAGAAGAACCGGCACAGCCAGGTGATCGGCGTCTCGAAGAATAACGGCAGAGACTACAAGACGATCGGTTACTGGGCAAAGTTGCGGGCGGAAAACGGCCATCCGCAGCCGTATGGCTGCAAATGGTTCGAGCTGGGCAACGAAAGCTACCAGGAATTTCCAAAAACCGATCCGCACGCCTATTGCAAGAGCGCCCGGGACGTCGCGAAGGCGATGAAGGCGGTTGATCCCTCAGTCCATTGCGGAGTGAATACCGAGGCGTATCCCACCAAACAACAGAACTGGCGGCCTGCGTTGTTCAAGGAAGGCCTGGACTTTCCCGACTTCATTGTCTGCCATGCGTACTATCCGTTCGCCTATCCGCGCAACAGCAAGTACGTCTCTTCGGTCAGCAACATGGACAAGACCAAGGTCGAAGAACTCTATTACAAAATGATTATGGCCGGCGCACACCAGTGCCTGTCTGATCTGCGCTGGTTCCGCAACGAAATGAAAGCCAACAGTTCGCGCGCCGAGCAGATCGATCTATGCCTGACTGAAAATGGTTTCCACCTGGAAGTCTACGACGACAAAGCTCAGAACACCGTCCTGGTCGGCGTCTACGACACCGATCTGATCGGCACCATGGTCGAATATGCTGACGAGCTGAAAATCAAAGACGGCAATCTGTTCTACCTCGAGAGTGACGATCCGTGGGCGCTGATCCATCATCACTTTGAGAACGGAGACAGCAGTCGGATGAACCTGCGACCGCCGTACTATGCACTGTACATGTGGAGGCATTACTTCGGCGATTCGCTGCTGCAGTCGGAGGTCAAATGCGGCACGTTCGATATTCCGGTGGCCAAAGGCGACGACTGGCCGAAGGAAAAACAACTGTGGACCCAGATCGCCGCGCAGGATGGAATCCCGCTGGTCACCGCGCACTCGAGCCTGTCGTCTGATGGCAAGACATTAAGTTTGATCGTCGTCAACCGGGATCTTTACAATGACATCGAGAGCAACATTGAACTGAAGGGATTCTCGCCACAAGCCGGCGGCGAAGTTCATACGCTGAATACCTCAGTGACGGCTGCATCGAAGAAGACAGAAGACATGTTCGCCGTCTGGGATTCGAACAACGAGGATACCGCCGAGACCGTCAAGATTCGCGACAGCGCGATCAGCAACGCTGGGGCGGCGTTCAAATATACGTTCCCGGCGCATTCGGCGACGGCGATCGTGTTGAAGGCGAAGTGACGGTAGCCACAGAGGGCACAGAGAACTCAGAGGGGACAAATACAATCGCTACTCAGCGGTGCATAGTTCCGGTTCCTTCCAGAATGACGGCGTCAAGTTGGTGAGAATCTCGCGCTGGCGGGGCGTGACGCGCTTCAAGGTCTCCTCCGCCGGTGTGTAACCTTCCCAGACACCGGCGCTGCGGCGGCCGAAGTTCACGATGATCGTCTTGCGTGTCTTCTGAGAACGATTGGGGCGGCCGTTGTGTAGCAACCCTTCGTCGAAAATGATCACGTCGCCGGCGCGGACATCGTCAAAGACATGCTGCGCCGGCAGATCGACGCGATCTTTCATATCAATCTCAAAGGCTGCCCGATGCGAGCCGGGGATGACAGTGAACTCGCCGTCGCCGGGACCGACATCGGTCATGCAATAGAAGACTTTCACCATCGGGCAGACGAATTTTCCGTTGCTGACATGGCCGTCGACACGCGCGCGCACGCCGCGGTGCCAGCCGCCGCCTTTGTAGCCGGGGTGCGTATAGTAGAGGTCATTGTCGATGTGGCGGTAATCTGCGCCGAGGAATTCGGTCAGGTATGGCGCCGAGACTGGATGATCCAGAAAACACGCAAAGCGCGGATCGGCATCGATCACGCGTGAGACCGGCCGGTTGAGATGCTTGTCGAGCAGCGGCAGGCGGTCGTGATTGAAGGCTTTCACGTCGATCTTATCCACGTCGCTCATCCAGCGCGTGTACTCGGCAACCTGGGCGGTGCTCAGCGCGCCGCGCAGATGGAGGTAGCCTTTGACATCGAATGTAAAGCGGTCGTCCTGGGAAATCGGCATTGAACCTCCTCGTCACGTCTTACTCTATGGAAATGCTATACGGAGCTTTCCTCTCAATATGGTCATTTTTTACCCAGATCCACCAGGCTGATCTGGATGATGTTCTGGTTCTCGGCCGGGAGACGATCCAGCACATCGCGCGGCGGAGCCTTGTCGAGATGGATGCGGGCGATGGCAGCTTCGGCGCCTTCGAAGACGACGTTCTCCATCTCCTGAACATTGATCTCGGCGGCGCGGATGGCGTTTAGAATGTGCGCCAGCACGCCGGGGCGGTCGCGATGGCGGGCGACGAGCATGTGCGTCGCGGGCGTCCGTTGCGCAAGGTTCACGACGTTGGGAACCTTGCCCGTCTCCTTGAAAATCTGGATGATGCGCGCGGTCTCGGCGGCGATGGCCTCTTGGGCCTGCTCCGTGGACGCGCCGATGTGGTGCGTGCCGTAAACGCCAGGCTCTTTGGCGATCTCGTCTTTGAATTCGCCGCTGCTTCCGCTGGGCTCGGCGGCGAAGACATCGAGTCCCGCTCGAATCTTCCGTTCATGCAGCGCTTTGATCAGCGCGGGCTGATCGACGACTTCGCCGCGGGAGGTGTTGATGAAATACGATCCCTCCGGCATCGCCGAGAAGAACTGGCCCCCGATCAGGCCTTTCGTGTCCGGCGTGAGCGCCAGGTGAACGCTGACGACCTGCGAGGTTTTGGCGACTTCGAGCGGACTGGATTTGTAATGAATGCCGAGGCTCTCCGCGATCTCCGGCGTCAGGCTGCGGCTCCAGGCGACGACCGGCATGCCGAAAGCTTTCGCACGCGGGATCATCTCGTGGCCGATCTGGCCGACGCCGATCAACCCGAGCGTGCGTCCGTAAAGGCCGCGCGCCTTGGAAAATTCGTCCTTCTTCCATTCGCCTTTGCGCAGGCTGATGACGTTGTCGGCGACGCGGCGGTCGAGCGCGAGAATCAGCGCGAAGGCCAGCTCAGCGACCGCGATTGAATTTTTGCCGGGGCAATTCGAGACGTAGATGCCGCGCTTGGAGGCCGCCGCGACATCGATCGTGTTGTAGCCGGCGCCGGCTCGCACGACGAGCTTCAGTCCGGCCGCGTCGAGCATGGGCTCAGTGACTTTCGTTGAGCGCACGACCAGCACATCGGGCGACTGTTTGGAGATGGCTTCGACCAGTGCGGCGTCCTTGGTTCCAGGCTGATAAAGGACCTCGCAGCCGATCTGCTTGAGCCGGTCGCAACCGGACTGTTCGAATTTGTCGGCGATGAGGACGCGCATGAGTGAGCTCCTAAAAGATCAGGGAACAGGGACTGGCCTTGCGCCGCTACTATTCCTGTTGTCCTGCAGTCCCTTCAATTGCAGCAACGTCGCGAGAATTGCAACGTACAGCAACAACAGCACCGCCGTGTCCAGCCCGGCAGCGTGAATCACCTGGCTGCCATGTTTCCCGATAATATCGGCGGAACCAAGAATACTTCCAAAGCAAATTGCGCCCAGCGCGACCCAGGCGAGCTTTCTGCGCGCGCCGGCAACAAGATCGCGCTGCAGTGCCGCGATCAGCACCGAGACGGGAATCAGCAGGACGACTGCGTGAGCGACACGGGTCATCGGCGCGACCAGCAGCATCGCCACGGTGACCAGCGACCAGGAGAGCGCCAGCGGGAAGACGCCTTCGCGCGTCCATCGCGGATATGTTGTCACGATCGTGAGAATCAGCAGCAGCAGCGAGAGCACGTTGGCGATCGTCTGCGCCTGGCGCGGTTCAAGATCGACGATATTGATGTTCCCCTTCCCTTCGATCTCGCCGCGCGTCAGGGCCTGCGTGGGCGAAAGCAGTTTCATCACGGTCCCGCGGATGCTGATGCCCACCGCGCGAGGCAGTTCGCCGGTCGGCGCTTTCTTCGGGCGGCCGATGACGATCTCGCCCTTCTGAACAGGCGTGTCATCTTCTTCCGACATCGTTTTTTCACGAACGTTGCCGGCGAAGGCGGTGAGATCGCGCCAGTTCTCTCCAAAACCGATCACGAGTCCGGGCGCAATGAACAGAAAGAGAACCAATCCGGCCGCGCCGCCGGCCATCGCCCAGCGCCGGGCGCTCCAGAGGAAGTACAGCCCGAAAAGTCCGGGCGTGATTTTGAAGGTGGTGGCGAGAGCGATCGAAAGACCTGAGGTGAAGGGCGATTTTGGATTTTGGATTTTGGATTTTGGATTGGATTGCTGCGCCAGAAAATAGAGCGCGAGTGCCAGCAAAAAGAAAATGTACAGATTGGCGTTCCCGACTTTCAGATTGTCGTCCAGGAAGCGCCAGCACACGACCACTGCGAGAAAGGCGCCGATTTCAGGTCTGCGCCAAAATGAGACCCGCGTCGGCGGCGGGCAACCCAAAATCCGAAATCCAAAATCCAAAATCCGCCACACGAGCCACATTCCGACCCATAGCAGCAGCACGTTGAAGATATAAAAAATCGCGCAGGCCGTGTCGTGCGGCAGGAGCGATAACGGGGCCATCGGGAAGACGGCGAACATCGGCGGATAGATGTATGGCCGGAAGGGCGTCGACGACGATTGGTAGTCGTAGATATTCACACCGCGGCGGGCCAGTTCGCCGGCTGAATAGTAAGCGGTAAAATCAGAGCCCTGCGGGCGGCCGTCGGGGCTTACTTTGAAGGCACCATGCTTGATGCACGTCTTGCCTAGAAATACAAAAACAGACAATGTGACAACTGCCAGCACGAGCATATGCACGCGGTAAGGATCAGCGGCCGGTGGAGAGTCATTTGAACTCATGGAGTTCCACATACGATACAGCGGCTGCCAAAATTAAAAATTAAAAATGAAAGCCAGCAGTGTATGTGAACGTGATTTGCCAAAAACCGAAGAGAAGACAAAATTCAAACCTATGACACAAGTCCTATGATCGTCGTCTAATAAATACGGTACTGAACGAGGAGGAGAAGATGGCCCGAATTACAAAAATTGTCGCAACTATGATCGTGTTGGCGCTGGTCGGAGCTCGTATTGGCGCTGAAGACGCGGAAGTGCCTGCGTTAAAAGAGGCGCTGGCTCCGCCGCCACCGGTCGCACCAGTAAATGCAGATGCGCCTCCAGCTACTCCCTCCGTCACGCCGGCCGTCGCCAAAACGGTCAAAGCACCGCGCGAACTGGCCTTTGATTACACAATTGAAGACGGCCTGTATGCCACGCTGACGGCGATGACCAGCTTCAAGGTTCCGGAACTCAAAGAAGAAAAGATGTACAACCTGGCCGTGCTGGGTTTCAAAAAAGACATGGAAGTGCGGGCGATGATCCACGACGAACCGGCGCCGCTGGTCGTGATTCTGCTGGGCCTGGCATCGAAGAGCAAAGACCCGCTGGCAAGACTGTGGGAAAAGCAACTGTTTGACGCCGGCTTTCACGTCATGACCTTCGATTCGATCTTCCGCTCGTCGTTCAACCGGCGCTCCGTGCACGGCGTCGCCGGCAACCTGCAGATGGAGTCTTACGTCTGCGGCAATGTCCTGGCGGCGTTCAAGGAACATGCCGACATCAAAGGCAGGGTCACCAAGCTCTATCTGCTGGGCGCAAGCTACGGCGGAATTCTGGCGCTCAATTATGACAAGCTCGCCAAGGAGGGCTCGATCAAGTGGGCGCCCGACCGCGTGCTGGCCGTCTCACCGCCGATCAGCATGAAAGTTTCGGCTGCCCTGCTGGATAAAATGTACGACGAGGATCGCCCGAAGTTCGGCTACATCGCGCTGTGGCGGATGAAGGATCACGAACCGGTCGAGCGCGGCAAGCCGATTCCCTTCTCCGATTCGCAGATGCGCGCCGGCATCGGTTACGTCTTCCATCGAGACCTGGAGGACGCGGTGGCCGTCTCGAAGGACGTCTATCATTACGAACTGCCCGAGGCGCCCAGCAGCGAAAAGGGTGTCGATAAAAACCGCTACGCGTTCACGCGCTTCATCGAGGGCGTGGTCTTTCCGTACTGGAAAGACAAAAATCGCGTCGGCAGCCTGGACGATCTGTGGAGCTTCGGCGACATCGATAAGCTGATCAACGGCTGCCCGAACAACTGTCGCGTCATCACAACCGCCGACGATCCGCTCAATGACAAGGTGCTCTTGAAATACATGCAGCGCGATGTGTCGCCTGAAAAACTTACGGTTCTGCCTCGCGGCGGGCACTTGGGTTTCCTGGGGACAAATTGGGCGAAGACGACGATTCTGGACTATTTCAAAGAATAACGCTCGAGCCGGCGTCAGTCGCTGGATTTACGAAAATGTTTTTACAAATAAAATGGAGCGGCCTGTTTGAGCCCGCTCCGGGTAGCCGCTGCGACGTCGGTGTCGGTTCCGGCGTTGGAGGAGGAGAGCACGGCTACAGTTGCAAACTGGTCCGGCAGTACGCCTCGCACATAAAAAAGTTACTCCTTCCTTTTCAAAATTCAAAACAAATCAATCAAAAAAGACAAATTGCCCATTTTTTTATTACCTGTCTCACCTGTGCGCTTTCGATTGTTAGCCGCGTTACGGGACTTGACGGAAGCCCAAGACGAAATAAACGGGTTTTGTGAGTTAGAAGCTTCCTAGGTCCTGAGTCTTATAAACTCAGCATTGCCAGATAAGGAGAGAGAATAAATGGCAGCCAAGAACGAATTACGTGTCGGCCTGGTCGGCACCCAGTTTATGGGCAAGGCGCATTCAAACGCCTGGAGCCAGGTCGGGCATTTTTTTCCGAGTAATCTCAAAGTCGTCAAGCAGGCCATCTGCGGCCGTAACGAAGAGCGTGCCCGCAGCATGGCCGATACCTGGGAGTGGAAGAGCGTCGAGACCGACTGGCGCAAATTGATCGATCGCAAAGATATCGATCTGATCGACATCTGCACACCCAACAACAGCCACGCCGAGATCGCCATCGCCGCGCTGAAGGCAGGCAAACATGTCGCCTGCGAAAAGCCGCTGTCGATGGACAAGGCTGAAGCGGCCAAGATGGTCAAGGCCGCCAGCGACGCCAAGAATCTGCTCAACACGGTCTGGTACAACTACCGCCGCGTTCCGGCCCTGGCACTGGCCAAGCAACTGGTCGACGAAGGCCGCCTCGGGCGCATTTTCCACGTGCGCTGCGTGTACCTGCAGAGCTGGATCATCGATCCGAATTTCCCGGCCGTCTGGCGCCTGGATTCGAAGACGGCCGGCTCGGGCGCGCACGGCGATTTGAACGCGCACATCATCGACGCGGCGCGCTTCATCACCGGCGATGAAATCACCGAAGTCGTCGCGCACGCCGAAACGTTCATCAAGGAACGCCCGGTGGGAGCGATGGCCGGCGGCTTGAGCGCGTCCAAGGGCGGCGCTGCGAAGAAAACCGAGATGGCCAAGGTCACCGTCGACGACGCGGTCATCATCCTGGCCAAATTCAAAGGCGGAGCGATCGGCACGTTCGAAGCCACGCGTTTCGCCCAGGGCCGCAAGAACGGAAACAAGATCGAGATCAACGGCGAGAAGGGCGCGATCGAGTTCGGCTTCGAAGACATGAACCGCTTGAAGTTCTACGACGCGAGCGCACCGGCCCGCACGCAGGGCTTCGTCGACATCATGGCCACCGACGCCAGCCACCCGTATTTCGGCGCGTACTGGCCGGCCGGACACATCATTGGCTACGAACACACGTTCATCAATCAGTGCTCGGATATCGTCGCCGGCATCGCCGAAGGCAAGGCGGCGCAGGTCAAGCCTGACTTCGCCAACGCCGCGAAGACACAGGCGGTGCTCGACGCAGCGCTGGAGTCATCGGCCAAGCGCAAGTGGGTCGAGACCGACTGCTAAATCAAGTTCAAGCTGCCCACCCCGGAATGAACTTCCGGGGTGGGCTACAACAACAAGCCGCCCTTCGCGAAACGCCACTCACGCAGTATACTTGCCAGCCGATGAACTCCCGCCGTCTGCTCCAGATCATGCTCATTCCAGCGATGATTCTCGCGCTTGCCGCCGTGGGTCTGTTCACCGCCAGTCATGTCGATCACGGCGAAGACCAGAAAATGGCCGACGATCTCGCCGCGGAGATCAGGAAACAGGACGCCATCCTTGCCGAGAAGCGTCGCGAGCTCGACGCGCTGAAAGAGCAGGTTCGCCTCCAGGAGGAGAAAGAGGCCCGCGCTCACGCGGCCATTCTGGAAGGTGAGCAGGCATTCGCACGCAAAGACTGGGAGGCCGCGGAGAAATCGTTTTTAAGCGCGCTGGCCGATGCGCCCCGGGTCGAAGCAGCACTGGAAGGCTGGATCAAAGTTCAGGTCCGGAAGGCTGCGACGCCCGAGACCGTTGAGGTAAAGAGCTGCGAATTCTCCGCGTCGCCGGATCGAAATTCGGGTGAAGTAACGATTAAGGCCGATATTTCAGGACCGGCCACCAACACTGATTTTCAGAAGCAATTGAGCAAGATATTCGAATGTGCCAATGAGAAGCAGGAAAGTCTACCGCATTCAGCGCTCAAGCAGCACGTCCACGTCCGATTCAAGTCACCGGAGGTGATCGGCACCAAGACAACGGATGATTCACCACCGCGAGTTGAATATTCTATAAAGATCGCTTATTCGATCGCCAAAGTACCCGCCGGCGAGCGGACCGATTCGAACGTTCGATAAAAACGAAAAGAGCAGGCATCTCTGCCTGCTCTCCCGTTTGAATGTAAGCAACCCGTTACTTCTTGGCGGCTGGAGCGGCGGCCTTTGCCCCTGGAGCTGCAGCTTTGGCGGCCGGTGCTGCTGCCGCGGCCGGAGCGGCTGCTGCGCCCGACGTCGGTGCTGCGCCTGCGCCCTCGGCTCCCGCTTCTTTCTTCGCCTTCTTCTTCGCGGCCAACTTGATGCTCTTGACCTTGCGCAGGCCGAGCACGTTATTCTGGCCTTCGCGCCAGTTACCGCCTTCTTCGAGAATCTTGATCCGTTCTGAGCGGGTCAGAACATTGCGGTGCTTGGAAAGTGAACCACCCGTACGTAAGCTCTTGTGGACTGACATCGACGTGCACGCTCCTTAATCTGTAATTCCTTACTGGGAAGGGAACTTGTAATCGCGCCGCACAGCGGATTCAAGTACGGATTTCCGAACTGTAACGCCGGGGCCGGACTCTAATAGCCCTTGCACGCTTCGCGCAGGCTGGCCGCGCGGTCCGCATTGACCTTCAGCAGACGGGTTAGAATCTTATCGAACAGCGCGTCCTTGTGTCCGGCGTGCGCAACGATGCCGGCATTGAGCAGCGCGTCGGCGCCCTCCGGCTGACAGGCGATCGCCAGATTCGCCAGGTCGGCATCCTGAATGTCTTTCCAGCGCAGCGGCAGCGCGTTGCCGTCCAGGACTACTTTAATCCCCGTCTCGTCGGCGCCGGTAAATGAAACACTCTCCGCCTTGCCAAAAACAGTGATGCTGGCAGAGACCTTCGCCTGCTGCTGCTGAAGCACCGAGCGCAATGCTGCGCGCTGCGGCTCCACATCACGCGCCGGGGCCGGCGGCGGCGGCGCCACTTTTGCCGCCTGCGGAGCGGCGGCCGGCGGCGGCTCCACTTTGCCTGAGCCTGCCGTCAATTTATAGAAATGAACATTCGTACTGATACCGGTGACCAGAATGAACGCGTTGACGCTCGGCACATAACGCCAGCGCCCGAACGTGCCGTTCCCGGAGGGCTTCGGCGCGCCGGGCGGATCGTTGACCGTCCACTCCTTCTTGTCCGGATCGAGCACATACACTTTATCCGCGCTCCATCCGACCAGTTTGTCGGCCACCGGATCGTAGTCGAAGCCGACTTCCCGGTCCTTGAGAAACGCATCGCCGCCAGTGGTCTGCCAGACCTGAGCGGGTGCGCTGCCTCGCACATCGTGGACTCTTACCTTTCCACCACTTAGGGCCACCAGCAGCCCACGCTTGGTATCGATCGTCGCGCCGGCATAGCCGGGCTCCTCGCCCATTTTAATTCTGCTCCATTTTTCGCCTTCGGATTCATAGCAATACACTTCAGCCCAGCAACCCATGTTGTAGTTGCAGTACCAGAGCTTTTTGGTCACCGGATCGTATGCGCAGGTACAGTCGTAGGCGGCGCCAAACGGCGGCTTGTCCTTCGCGCGGGCCCATTTCTTGTCGGCAAAATCGAAGGTCCAAACTTTCGTGCACGAGCCATGCCCGCTCTGGTAGATCGAGCCTCCCAGCGCAAAAAATTTGTCGCTGTGCGCGAGATACGCCAGCCCGCCGTACGAATGCCGCGATTGCGGCGTGCCATCGGCGTTCTCATCAGAATCATCGATCTTCGGATTGATGAACGGATCGGTCAGCCGCTCCCATTTCATCGCATTGATGTCGAAGGAGTAGAGCTCATTGCCGGCGTAATCGGCATGGCCGCCGCCGAAAAGAATCAGCCGGCTGCGCTTGGTGTCCAATGCCGCGCCGCTCCAGGCGCTGATCACCGAATGCGGTCCGCAGATGCCCCACACGCCCGGAAATTTCCCGTCGGTTATGGCGACGGACGCCATCTTTGTATTCGGGACCTCTACCCAACTGTTGGCGGGCGCATTGGCCGGCGAATCGAATGCCCGCGCCACGCCAAGCAAAACCTGAGCGCAGAGCAGAACAATCAACAGAACCATCTGAAGCCGGTTTTTAAGCTGAGCCATCATCCGCGATTCTCCACTAGGGTCCGCCTCTAACGCTCTGTACACCTGCGGAACAAAGATACGGGTTGTAATATTCTTCTGTGCGATTCCGTGCGATGAATAATTGCGACAAGCTTTCTGTCTTCCTGCATCCATCTGAGACGCGTATAACAAGTAGTACGCCACTGAACAATCAACGGTCCTCATGTGGCTTCTGACGAGACGATTGGACGTCTGTTAGAAATTTGAGCTATTCTGTGTCCTTAAATAAGTCTCCCCTTCTCGCGAGCAATCTCCATTTTGAATCGATCCTTCGCGGCGTTCGCACGTAACAACACATGTCGCGGGTTTTACGCGCCCGCTTCGTCGACTTCCCTTTTTTCGACAGCCAGGACAACGGCGAGTCTGGGATGTTCCGCGCCCCAGCTCTTTTCAGGGCCCCCACATGTCCGCATCGATGCTCCCGCCCATGACCGACCACGCCCAGTACCTGAACCGCTACGGCTTCTGCCGCTGGGTGCTGCGGGAGTGCGTGCGCGCCAATCCGCTCTATGTCATCAGCGCCGCCTTTCTGGCCTACGGCGTCACGCAGCTCAACAGTGAGATCGATCCGCAAGTCGGCAAGGCCGGCGGCATCATCGCCGGACTGTCACTGATGCACGCGTACGAAATCGCCGTGCTCGGCGTGGCCATTTTCATTCTGCGCCGGCGCAGCGGCGGAGGACGCGATCTGCACGGCATGATGCTCGTCGCCGGTCTGTTCATGGGCGGATCGTTTATCGTGCTCGATGAACTGGTCGCGATCTGGCCCTGGCTGGGCTACGTGTTGATTCCAGCCACGCTGGCGCTGGCGACATTCAAGCTCGCCGTTTACTCACGCCTGCCCGGGATCGCGTTGCCCCGCTCGTATCGCGGCGTGGCGCTGTTGATTTTGGGCGCGCACAGCGTCTCGTCGCTGCTGGGAACTCAATCATTGAAGATGGCGCTGGGCCTCCCGATTCTCCAGGGACTGGGCTGGATGGACGGCTGGGCATCGCTGCTCTCGATTCTCTGGCTGGCGTGGCGCGAAAGCCGCGTGCCGGTGCAAGTCTCTCCAGGGACCGACATCCTGATGACTCGCTGGTGCGGAATCTGGTTCGTCTTTCTAGCGGCGGTGAGTGGACTGATTCATCTCGTCGCTACCGATTGGATCTTCGATCGCACCTGGCACATCGAGAATTTCTACGCGCCGGCCACGGTGTTGCTCTCGGTCTTCATTCTGCTGCGCTTTCAGCGCGCGGGTCTGGCCGACTTCTGGATCTGGTCCCTGGGTTTGCTCCAGGCGGCGGGCCTGCAGTGGCTCTGGCAGGAACATTCGCGCGAGGGTTGCATCTGGAATGCCGAGCTCTTTTTTGGCGCCGCCAACCAAGCCTGCTTCGCGACACTCGCCGCGACATTGCTACTGGTTCGCTACACCGGAAAGCTCGAATTTCTGTACGGCCTGGCCGGAGCGGTCGGCGCGCCGTCGTGGGCATGGGTCTCGAAGTCCCGCTCGATGATCCCGCATTTTCGCGCGTTCGTCAGCAGCGCCATCGGCTTTGCGCTGCTGCTGGGCGGCATGATCGTGAGTCTCTACCGCGACCGCCTGCTGCGCTGGCTCGATCCGGCACGCCCGAGTGCACCCGCCAACAACAGCGATTCATTGCCGTAATCGATGCGAAAATTTGATTATTCATGAAAAAGAAGGGATAATCCCGCGTCGCAACCTGTGAGCAATTGCTCACAGGTTCCCTCCGCATCTTTATAAAGGAGGTTTCATATGAAATTCGCAGTGTTCCTGACTGTTCTGGCAGCTTCGATTGCGTTCGTCACGCGTGCAGAAGACGAGAAAGAACATCCCGTTCTCCGGCGAGTCGAAGAAATTACGCTTCCGAAAAAAGACGCGGCTGAATCGACGCCCGCCGAGAAGCAGCAGATCGGCTGCATTCTGGTCGAAGAGCGCCCGCTGCAGCAGGTCGTCGATTATCTTTCCACGGTCTCAGGTATGAACATCCGGCTTCAATCGGAATCGCTCAAGAAGATTCTGATCGGCAAAGACTGCTTCGGCGAGAAGCTGACCTATCACGACATTCTCGAACTGATCTGCCGCAAACACAAACTGAAGCTCGACGAATCGCTGATCCAGAAAAAGATCATCGTCATCTACCGCCCCGAGTCGATCACGCTCTCCTTTAAAGACGCCGAAGTGCGCGACGTGATCCTCACCATCGCCGCCGCCGGAAACCTGAACATCGTCATCGATCCGGAGATCCAGGGCAAAGTCACCGCCAATCTCAAGGATGTCGACTGCGTCGATGCGCTGGACGTGATCGTCAAATCGCTCGGCTACGTCGCCGTCCGCGAACGCGGCTCATTCCTGATTAATGAGAAGTGATGTCGTGCGTGGGTGCCAAGGAGCAAGCAGCCGTTTGCTTGCTCCTTGCTTTTGATGAACCGGACGCAGATGAGAGTTTGAATTTCAATCGGCTAGCAACAACCCACAGCGACGATCTAATTCGCAAGCCAACAGCAAGGAGCAAGCAAACGGCCGCTTGCTCCTTGGCACCCACGCCGATCCATTACTTCAGCTTCGCCAACGCTGCATCCAGCGTCTCTTCATTGACGTCGCCGTGACTGGCGTGCCAGAGCACCGCCTGCCCGCTGCCGATCAGCAGCGCCTGGGGCGACTCGTGGCGTACGCCGGTGTCGGCGGCGATCCGCTGCGCAACCGGCCGCGCGCCGATGACATCCACGCTCATTACGCGCAACGTTGCGCTTGCCGGCAACTTCGCGATATAGCGATTGAAGTTGCTTTCCACAAAATGGCTCGTCGGGCAGATCGGACTGCGCTTGAATACCAAAAGAGCCTTCGCATCCGAATTTTTTTCAGCATTCCAGATCGTTTCCCAGTCCTGCAGCGATTTCAGAACTTCAATGTCGGCCATCGTCTCCTCCGCTAATTGCATTTTGCAACAATCCTGCTCTTGAAATCATCTTACGAATTTCGAAGCAAACATGAAGCGAGCTTTTCTTAAAGCGTCTTTAGTATGACGGAGTCGATTTTTGTGAAAACATCCCCGCCCTCTCATTCCGCGGTCAGTGCGCGCTTTAACTTGCTGCGTTATTTTACGTGGTCGAGCCTGCTCGTTATTGCCACTGTTTTTGTGGCCTCTGCATTTCTTGGCGCATATGTCCTGCATAACGTTTTCTTGGGCACCGAACGCGAAGACGCCGATGAGATCGCCATGGATTTCGTGATCCAGATGCGATCGCGCGGTTATCCGGTGCGCCAGTGGTTCAGCGCCGCCGCACAACCCGAGCTTCGCAGCGAGATGGAACAAAAAGTCAAAAACCTGGGCATCACCGAATTCACCATTCTCGCTCCGGACGGGCATGTCCTCGAAACGTTCGGTTCGGTCGAAACGCGCCGCGAGCAATTGTGGGATGAGGGATTCGAACGGGCGCGCAAAGGCGAGGTCAGCCTGCACTGGGAATCCGTGCACTGGGGACCGCTGGTCATTTTCAGCAGCGGAGAGCGCGGCCTGGTTGAGACCTACATTCCCATTCGCGCCGACGACGGCAGCGTCGTTTCGATCATCAAGATCCGCCGCAACCTCGCCAAGGTGATGGATCAGAACCACCGCAGCCTGCCGGCGCTGATATTGGTGTTGACCCTCGCCGCGGGACTGGTCTTCACCGCGCTGTGGTTCGTCATCCGCAAGGCGCAACGCATCATTCTCAGCCAGCAGCAGCAGATTGCGCAGGCCAACAGCCAGCTTGAGGAACATAACCGCAGGCTCGAGGATTTGAACAACCGCAAGGACGAGTTCCTGGCCATCTGCAGCCACGATTTGCGCAGCCCGTTGACGTCCGTCTCACTGGGCTGCTCGATCCTCTTGCGGGAAAGCGCCGACAAGCTCTCCCCGACGCAGCGTGACATCATCCAGCGTTCCAAGCGCAGCACCGAGACCATCGTTCAACTGGTCGACCGCCTGCTGGACGTCGCGCGCATCGAAGCGGGAATTGAAGTCGCGGACACTGAACGCTGCGACCTGGCGAAAATCGTCGAAGAGTCGACAGCGCTTCACGCCGCCCAGGCACAGACGCGCGGCGTCAGCCTCGAAGTTCACGCGCCGAAAGAACTGCCGCTGCTGGCCGATCGCATGAAGCTGCTGCGCGTCTGCAACAATCTGCTCTCGAATGCCGTCAAGCATTCGCCCCCGGGAAAAATCAGGATCGACGTCGCCGCACGCGACGGCTGGGGCGAGCTGAGCATCAAAGATGAGGGCCCCGGAATCAGCCGCGAGGACCAGGCGACGATCTTCGACCGCTTCTCCGCCCTGAGCCGCCGCAAGAAGACACGCACCGATGGCACCGGCCTGGGCCTTTTCATCACGCGCGCGCTGGTGGAATTGCACGGCGGAAAGATCGACGTTGAATCAGAACCCGGTTGCGGCGCGACCTTCCGCGTGCGCCTCCCGCTGGACCGTCTCGCGCCCGTTGAGCGTGCGGCTATCCGAAAAGAACCGTCGCACGCCTAAATTTCTCTCGCAGAGACGCAGAGGCGCAGAGAACGGCAATTCATTTAATTTTTTGCTGCGTCACAGAGAAATGTGCCACTGGTGGCTTGTCCCCCAGTGCGACGTCAGATGTCGATCACGATAATCCGATGATTTTCCAAGCGGTATGAAGAACACATCCGATTCGGATGCATGATGTCCTGATAACGTTCATTCTGCCGGCTCACTGGTGGGCAAGCCACCAGTGGCACACAATAATCGCCGTTCTCTGCGCCTCTGCGTCTCTGCGAGAGACTTACCCTTTACGCTTCCCGATCGTCCCGCCCGGCCCCGGCTTCAACCCGCCGGCCTTGGCGACCTGCGCAGCCATTTGCCGCTGCATCTCCTGGGCGATCTCGACGTAGCGCATCTTCAAATCGCGCAACGCGTCGCGCAGCGCGGAGTCTTCGTCTTCAGTCAGGTTGCCCTTGGTCTTGGCCTGAATCACCGCCAGCAGTTCAATCGTGCCGCGCGCACCCTGCAGATCCATGTCGCGCTGGCCGCTGAACGGATTTTCGATCTCGCCCATCTGCATCAGCGCTTGCTGCGCCAGTCCTGCCAGGAACGACATGAATAACCGCGTCGCCTGCTGTTCGGCGGGAGTGCCCTTCGGCTTTGCGCCGGCGCTCTCCTCTTCCTCCGCCTCGCCGTGGTCGTGGCCGTGATCGTGCGGGCCGTGTTCATGCCCATGATCGTGAGCGCCATGCTCGTGACCGTGGTCATGCGCACCGTGTTCGTGACCGTGATCAGCGGCGGCTTTGCGCGCCTTGGCCGGCTCAGCAGCCCCGCGTCCGGCCGCTGGGGCGCCAGACTCTGCAGCGCGCGCCGCGGCTTCGCGTTCGCGCCGGGCTTCCTCTTTCCAGGAATCATCGACCTTCTTCGGGCTGATGCGAAATGCCGGGACTTCGTCTTTTTTCTCGCCTTCAGGTTTGTCTGCCATAGAACTTGCGTCGCTCCTGGACCCCAAACGCTACGATAATCCAATTCCCCGCTGCGCAAGAAGAGCCCTTTTCATTGCGGATTGGGCGGCGGGAACATCGGCTGGATCTGCTGCTCATCCCATTTCCACGCAACAACCTTCACAGGCGCCTCTCCAGCATCAATCTGTTCGCGCGTAACCGGAAGCGTCTCGACGATGGCATTCATCATCGGCGCGTCGCCGCCATGCATGCGCGGCAGGCTCTGGCGCGAGAGGATTCCGGAGAGCTCAGCGTCCAGATTCTTCAGCGCCAGTTCGATCACCCAGGCCGGCTCGTCCGGCGCCTTGATACGCAGAAGTATCCTGGCCAACTTACGCCGCTCATATCCGGCCGGGTAGAGGCCCATCTCAGCGCGCACGCACTGTCCCGGCTGAAACGGCCCCGGCATTGGCCGCGGCGGGGCTGGAAGTTGCAATCCGAAGTAGGTGAAGAAAGACAGATTCACGGCGGTAAACCAGAGCACCACTCCACCGGCCGTCACGAACCATTTTCCCGTCGCGCTGCCATAGAGGATCAGCGCGCCAAAGCCGAGGATCAGCAGTCCGATCACCGCCGGTTTGCTCCAGTCGAAGCCGCCTTTGCAGACCCGCCACCGAAACCAGTTGTGAAACTCCTGGCCCCGCCACAGGGCCATGCGCGCCTCGGCTTCAGCGGCGCCGGGACGCGGTCCGGAGAGAATATCTACGGCTTTTGGCGCCAGTTGATCGAATTTTTCGGATTGAATAACCGCCATGGATTCGAACCATTGCAAATTGAAAATTGAAAATTGCAAATCGCAAATTGAACGACAGGTGCCAAGGAGCAGCGGCCGTTTGCTGCTCCTTGCTTTTGCGTATCCGCATTTATCGACCGCCAAAGCAAGGCGCAGCCGCAGAGTTTTGATGTGGAGCCGTTTACCGCCGTTCAATTTACGATTTGCAATTTTCAATTTACAATTTGCAATGCCCTTCCTGACCCTGGCCATGGCCCTCACCCCCGGCCCCTATTATGGTTTGCAAATCCCCGCCTCCTCAGCATAATGTCCGCACTCTATTTCCCGAACCGTCCGCAGCGAGAGGAGTATGAATGCCCGCGAGTCATGCCGTTTTGTCGAGTGAGCCCACACAACTGCAGCGCGGTCAGGATACGCGTAGACGCGCACAACAGGAGGAGCTTGCCATGTCCGCCAAAGTCAAAGCTTACGAGTCGTCCGCGGGGGCATCTCCCGTGGCTTTAAAATCGGAACCGAAACCAACCGGAGGTGTAGAAGTCATGGCCACACAGGCGCCCGCCGCACCCGCGGCAACAAAGAACGAAACCGTCGTTGAGCCCAAGAGCATTCCGGCGTCGGAAGTCCTTTCCAAGATTCAGTCCGTGGCCGCCGACCGCTATCAGACGCGCCGCGATATTCAGCTCGGTGGCCAGGGCGCCTGCAAAGTCGCATTCGACCAGTTGGCTGAACGCGAAGTCATTCTGAAGACCTCCAGCGCGCAGGGCGGATGGAGCGGTGAGCGCATCATCAAGGAAGCGCGCTATGCCGCCAAGATGAATCATCCCAACGTCACGCGCCTCCTTGAGCTGGGTGCTTTCGGCAAGGACCAGGTCTTCATGACCATGCCCTTCATCGAAGGCTCGAGCTTGGACGCGGTCATCAAGAAGATCTCCGATGCCGGAATCCCGGGACTGACCGGTTACAGCATCACCGCCGTCGCCGAACTCTTCGATAAAATCTGCGCCGGTGTTGAGCATTCGCACGCCAACGGCATTCTGCATCTCGACTTGAAGCCGCAGAACGTTGTCGTCGGCAGCCGCGGCGAAGTGGTCGTCGTCGACTGGGGCGTCGGCCAGCCGCTCAACGCGCCGGAATTGCCGAAACGCTACGCCTCGGGCGAGCAGCCGGCCAACCCGAACTTGAACACAACCCTGACCGGCAGCCTGGTCAGCGACGCGAGCATCCGCGCCGTCGGAACGCCGACGTACATGTCGCCCGAGCAGTGGGCCGGCGATCCGGGCACCTTCACCGACCGCACTGATGTCTACGGTCTGGGCGCGATTCTCTTCTTCCTGTTGACCGGACATGCTCCCAATCAGATCCAGCGCCCGCAGGATCTGGACCCGTACTTCCGCCACAGCCCGGTGCCGTCGCCGTCGGATTACACGCGCCGCCGCGTCCCGCCGGAACTCGAAGCGCTCTGCGTCAAGTGTCTGGCCCGCGACCCGGCCCAGCGCTTCCCCAGCGTCTTCCACGTCCGCCACGTCCTGAAGAGCTGGCTGAGCCGGCCGGAGATGTGGGAACTGTACCGGACAAGCGTGAACTATTAATTGGTAAGCAGTGGTTTGTAAGTGGTGAGTGGCGGAGCGATCTGCCACTCACCATTTTTTTTGCTCAAACTTCATATCGCACGCCAGGCTACGCCGTCTTCGCCCGCCTCATCGCCCGCGGACTGCGCCCCAGGTACTGTTGAAAACACGCCGCCAGATGCTGCGACGAGCAGTAGCCCAATTGCAGCGCGACAGACGTCACCGATGCGCGCGGGTCGGCGAGCAGTTCCTGCGCGCGTTGCAGCCGCATGCGCTGCGAGAACTTCAGCGGCGCGGCGCCGACCCACTGCGAGAAGCAGGCGCAGAAATGCGAGACGCTCATTCCCGATATCGCGGCGAGGTCCTTGATCGACGGCCACGGCACGGGACAGCTCTCCAGAAACTTCTTTGCCCGCGTCACCCCAGGCGGAATCACAACGCGCTGTTCCGCGGCCGGCGGCAGTGAGATCAATTCGATCAGCATCGACTGCATCGCCGAGCGCGCGCGGGCGACGCCAAGCGGGTCGCCACCGGCCGCGGCGTCCAGACCATGGAACATCGCCTGAATGCACGGCACCAGCCGGTCAGCTCCGCGCAGATGGTTGCGGAGCCCATGGACAGCCTTCGAAAGCGCCCGTCCTTCCACCCGCGGCAGGCCGAGCACTGATTTCGACGAGCCGGGCTTGGGAAGGGAGAAGGCCAGGCAGAAGTGCGCGCAAGGCTCCATGGCGTCGCGGTGTGCTCCGTGCGGTTCCCCAGGCCGCGTCAGGAAAACGTCGCCGCCTTTGAATTGATACGTCCGGTTGCGGGCGTACATCGTCACGTGTCCGCTCACGAAGATGTTGATCTCGAACAGACCGGGATGATCGTGTCTGTAGACGCGATGTATATCTGTCTTCTTGGAATAGCCCAGCCAGGCGAGTTCCGGAAAGCGCGGGACTGGACCACCGAATCCATGGGCGTTACGAGCGATCTTCGACTCCATGGCGCCTCCTTTTTCGGATGCCTGTGTGTCAAATTATGACGGAAGGCGACGAACGCAATCTTCCATCCACAGGGTATATCTTCGAAATCACCTGTTTAAGGAGCAATAAACCATGGATTTCAAAACGATTCTCAAGGAACTGGGCGTCCACGAGGGCCTGTTGAACGCCGAAGAAAAGGCGAAACTGGACCACGATGGATTCTGCATCCTGCGCGATGTGTTCAGCCCTTCGTACATCAAGGAGTTGCAGGAGTTCATCGACAAGTACATCGTTGAACACCATCCGACCTGCGATGAACCGGGGTGCCAGCGGCTTTATCATTTGATCGACAAGAGTCCTCTGTTCGATCTCTGCTGGTCGCATCCGCGCTTTCTGGCGGCGGCCAATTATATCGTTAAAGAAGAGTTCCGGCCGATGTCGATCAACTACCGCACGGCGCTGCCCGGGGGCGGCAATCAGGAATTGCATTCCGATCGAACGTGGACCGCGGACGGCCGCTTCTTTTATGGGCAAGCGATCGTTGCGCTCGTTGACATGACCAAAGACAACGGGCCGACCCGCCTGGTGCCGGGCACTCATCTGACGCGGAAGACTCCCGCCGACGAAATGAAGGACACGAAAGCGCGCCATCCAAAACAGGTCGATGTCGTCATGCCGGCCGGCAGCGCCATCTTCTTCAACGGTTGTCTGTGGCACTCCGGGACACAGAACAATTCGAAACAACACCGACCTGTCATGCATTGCGGTTTTGCACTGCGGCACTGCGACCATGCCGGCACCGAGGCGCAGCGCGGAACGATTACCAGAGAGATGTACAATCGTCTGTCGCCCGTGCAGCGGAACTTCCTGGACCTGAAAGTTTCGAACACGCTGGCAAACACGGATTTACATTCGTTCTAAAAAAAGCTCAGTTGATCGATCCGCTCAGTTGCTACCCCTGGGGTAAATTTACCCCAGGGGTCCCCCAGCCCGCTAAGTGTTCCCTGTTGTCCGCTGAATTCTTCACTTCCTTTTGTCTTTCCGCTCGAACCCCGTAACTTGAACTGCATGCCCACGCCCCGCATGAACCGTCCCGGCCTGTGGCCCGGCCGCTCGAATGTTCTGGCCAAACGCGGAATGGCCTGCACCAGCCAGCCGCTGGCCAGCTCGGCCGCGCTTGAAGTTCTGCGCCGCGGCGGAAATGCGATCGATGCGGCGATCACCGCCAGCGCGACGCTGGCCTCCGTCGAGCCGCTCAGCACCGGCATCGGCGGAGACATGTTCGCGATCTACTGGTCGGCGAAAGAAAAGAAGCTCAAGTCCATCAATGGCTCCGGCCGCTGCCCGCGTAATCTGTCGTGGAGAACCTTCGCGCGGCGCGGCATCAATGTGATTCCCAACTTCGGCTGGCCGTCGGTGACCGTTCCCGGCTGCGTCGACGGCTGGTACCAGCTCCACCAGGCCGACGGGCGGCTGCCGTGGAAGGATCTCTTCGACGCGCCGATCGAATACGCACGCAACGGTTTCCCCGTCAGCGAAGTCATCTTCGGCAACATGGAAAACATCGGCCCGAAGCTGCAGAACGACGAAGCGCGGCGGATTTTCCTGCCCAACGGCGAACCGCCCCATTACGGCCAGGTCTTCAAGCAGGCGGACCTCGCGCGCAGCTTTGAGCTCATTGCCGCCGGTGGCACCGATGCCTTCTATAAAGGAGAGATCGCGGCCAACATCGTCAAGAGCAGCGAAGCGTCCGGCGGCTTCTTCTCGATGGAAGATTTCACTGGCCATACTTCACTCTGGCAGACGCCGCTCAAGGCCACTTTCCGCGGCGTGGACGTTTACGAGATGCCGCCCAACACGCACGGCATCGCCGCGCTGCTGGCGTTGAACATTCTCTCCAGCCTCGATCTTGAAAAACTGCAGAAAGACTGGGCCGCCCTCACCCACGCAACGATCGAAGCCGTGAAGCTCGCCTTTGCCGAACGCAACGCCCATGTCGCCGATCCCGAGCAATCCAAAGCGGCGATCGAAGAAATCCTCTCGCTGACCTTCGCCACGCATGTGGGCATGACCATCGACAACGAGCGGGCCATCGTGCGCAAGGAATCGCTGGTCAAGTCCGCCGGCGATACGGTCTATCTCTGCACCGCCGACGGCGAAGGCAACATGGTCTCGCTGATCTCGAGTCTGTACTCAGGTTCCGGCGTCGTCGCGGGCAACACCGGCATCCATCTGCAGAACCGCGGCGCGTGTTTCACGCTCGAAGACGGACATCCCAATCGCATCGGCCCGCTCAAGCGTCCGCTGCACACCATCATCCCCGGCTTTGCGATGCGCCACGGCGAGCCGTACATGGCGTTCGGCGTGATGGGCGGCAACCACCAGCCGCAGGGGCACGTGCAGGTGCTGGTGAATTTCCTGCTGCACGGCATGACGCTGCAGGAATCGCTGAGCGCACCGCGATTCGATTTCCGCACCGAGAATTTTGTGGCGCTCGAGAACGATTTCCCCGAAGCGATTCGCAGCGACCTGGCCAAACGCGGCCATCGCATCGTCGAAGACGACTCGGGACCTTTCGGCGGCGGGCAGATGCTGCGCTTTATCGACGGCGGCGTGATCGAAGGCGCCAGCGATCCGCGCAAAGACGGCTGCGCGATCGGGTTTTAGCCACAGAGCACACAGAGAGCTCAGAGAAATCCATGGGACAATTGTTTACGCGAATCGAACATCTCGCCATCGCCGCGCGCGATCCCCAAGCGCTTGCCGCGTGGTACGGGGCGAATCTGGGTTTCTCTGTCCGCATCACCTTCGACAACGGAGCGGATAAGCCGAAGACGTACATGATCGGCATCGACAAGCGCGAGCCGTACATCGAGATCATTCCCGCAGACTTGAGCCAGCCCGCTCGCGAAAAGGCCAACGCCGATCCGGGAATTTCACATCTGGCGATCTGCGTCTCTGATTTTGACGGAGCCCTCAAGAGTCTGCTTGCGGCCGGAGCGAAGCGCGAATTCGATGAGCGCAAAGCGCCATACGGCGCCCGCGTGCAGTTCTTCCGAGATCCGGAAGGGAATTTGTTTCACCTGCTGTTTCGGCCGACGGAACTGCCGAAATCGTAGTACTGGAACGAAATCCAAATGTCTGACAACAAGTATCAACCCAAACTTTTCAAGGATGACGAGGGAAAGCCGCCCAAAACACCTCAAGAGAAAATGGTATCAGTATTTTTCTGGGGATGCGTCGTTCTCCCGTTCGTACTGATCGCACTCCTCATCATTTACTGTGCGATTTACGGTCCAATTCGCATCTTCCCATTCATATAATCTCATTTCATCGGAATTATTTTCGCCTCAAACTTCACCGTCTCACTCTTCCCCGCCTTGATCGGCAGCACGCCGTGCCCTTCTTCAATCGCCTTCGGCATGCCGGTGAACGGCTCGAGCGCGATAAAGTACGCGCGGCCCCACCACGGAGCGTCCGGCAGATTGCAGTTTTCGTAGTACCAGCACATTGGGATCCTAAGCTTAGAATTCCACGTGGACAAGTTGTCGCGGCC
>JADMIO010796557.1_pt1 | contig 32520 bp, 25 predicted proteins | sample 8958161 | NCBI WGS metagenome assembly JADMIO01 (sample SAMN16585339, study PRJNA669376) | soil metagenome | isolation source: Crop rotation soil | place: USA: Cullars Rotation, Alabama | collected 2011
CTTTCCCGTAAACTTCACATCCCGACCACATACAGGCAAAGTAATGGCATTACCGCGAGCCATTACTCCTACGCGCGCAATTAACGAATCCACCATCGGGGCAGCTGGTGTCGATAACGAAGTATCTTCAACCGGTTGAGTATTGAGCGTATGTTTTGGAATAACAGGCGCACGCTTCATTATCTAATCTCCCAGCGTGGTTTAATCAGACGATCGAAAATTTCATTGCAGACAGGTTCCCAAATAGAAAGAGCATTTCTCCAGGCACCAGTTGAAGAGCGTTGATCAATGGCCTGTTCAAAAACAGTTCTCATCCGGATCTGACCTTTACCAACTTCATCCGTTTCACGTACAACATTTTTTAGAACCATGCTTCCCCAGGCATCCCGAATTTGCTCCTCCATCCACGGGGACTGAGAGCCATTACTATTGCTGTATTTGGTAAGCAAAATACGTACATCAGGCTCGAACCCTTTAAGATCAACGTTCTTGAGCAGATCACGAAGCATATCGAAAAACTGCAGTGCGGAGGTGTAGTCAAACAACTCAGCAGGCGTGGGAACAATCAGCACATCAGCAGCACATACGACATTAATCGTGCCGATACCCAGGTTAGGCGCGCTGTCAATAACTATGACATCATAGTCATGAGCAACAGTTTCAATGGCCAGTCGGAGCATCAGGTGTGGATCGGTGGGCAGTTTACCTTCATCAAATTTGCCCATTAACTCAGTTTCAATACGGTGCAGAGCCAGACAGGAAGGAATAATGTCAAGCCCCGGCCAGCAAGTGGGCTTTATTGCATAAGTGACATCGTCCTTTTCCCCAAGATAGAAAGGCAGGAGAGTGTCTTCTGCATGAATATGAAGATCTGGTACCCATCCGTGATACATTGAGGCTGTTCCCTGGGGGTCGTTACCTTCCACGAGCAAAACACGTAGCCCCTTCAGAGCCAGATCCTGAGCAAGATGAACAGAAACTGAGGTTTTGTAAACGCCTCCTTTATGGGCAGCAACCCCGATCACCGGTGGAAATACGTCTTCAGCACGTCGCAATCGCGTACCAAACACATCACGCATATGATTAATTTGTTCAATTGTATAACCAACACGTTGCTCAACCCGTCCTCGAATTTCCATATCCGGGTGCGGTAGTCGCCCTGCTTTCTCGGCATCTCTGATAGCCTGAGAAGAAACCCCAACTAAATCCGCTGCTTCACCTATTCTCCAGCGCCGGGTTATTTTCCTCGCTTCCGGGCTGTCATCATTAAACTGTGCAATGGCGATAGCCTTCGTCATTTCATGACCAGCGTTTATGCACTGGTTAAGTGTTTCCATGAGTTTCATTCTGAACATCCTTTAATCATTGCTTTGCGTTTTTTTATTAAATCTTGCAATTTACTGCAAAGCAACAACAAAATCGCAAAGTCATCAAAAAACCGCAAAGTTGTTTAAAATAAGAGCAACACTACAAAAGGAGATAAGAAGAGCACATACCTCAGTCACTTATTATCACTAGCGCTCGCCGCAGCCGTGTAACCGAGCATAGCGAGCGAACTGGCGAGGAAGCAAAGAAGAACTGTTCTGTCAGATAGCTCTTACGCTCAGCGCAAGAAGAAATATCCACCGTGGGAAAAACTCCAGGTAGAGGTACACACGCGGATAGCCAATTCAGAGTAATAAACTGTGATAATCAACCCTCATCAATGATGACGAACTAACCCCCGATATCAAGTCACATGACGAAGGGAAAGAGAAGGAAATCAACTGTGACAAACTGCCCTCAAATTTGGCTTCCTTAAAAATTACAGTTCAAAAAGTATGAGAAAATCCATGCAGGCTGAAGGAAACAGCAAAACTGTGACAAATTACCCTCAGTAGGTCAGAACAAATGTGACGAACCACCCTCAAATCTGTGACAGATAACCCTCAGACTATCCTGTCGTCATGGAAGTGATATCGCGGAAGGAAAATACGATATGAGTCGTCTGGCGGCCTTTCTTTTTCTCAATGTATGAGAGGCGCATTGGAGTTCTGCTGTTGATCTCATTAACACAGACCTGCAGGAAGCGGCGGCGGAAGTCAGGCATACGCTGGTAACTTTGAGGCAGCTGGTAACGCTCTATGATCCAGTCGATTTTCAGAGAGACGATGCCTGAGCCATCCGGCTTACGATACTGACACAGGGATTCGTATAAACGCATGGCATACGGATTGGTGATTTCTTTTGTTTCACTAAGCCGAAACTGCGTAAACCGGTTCTGTAACCCGATAAAGAAGGGAATGAGATATGGGTTGATATGTACACTGTAAAGCCCTCTGGATGGACTGTGCGCACGTTTGATAAACCAAGGAAAAGATTCATAGCCTTTTTCATCGCCGGCATCCTCTTCAGGGCGATAAAAAACCACTTCCTTCCCCGCGAAACTCTTCAATGCCTGCCGTATATCCTTACTGGCTTCCGCAGAGGTCAATCCGAATATTTCAGCATATTTAGCAACATGGATCTCGCAGATACCGTCATGTTCCTGTAGGGTGCCATCAGATTTTCTGATCTGGTCAACGAACAGATACAGCATACGTTTTTGATCCCGGGAGAGACTATATGCCGCCTCAGTGAGGTCGTTTGACTGGACGATTCGCGGGCTATTTTTACGTTTCTTGTGATTGATAACCGCTGTTTCCGCCATGACAGATCCATGTGAAGTGTGACAAGTTTTTAGATTGTCACACTAAATAAAAAAGAGTCAATAAGCAGGGATAACTTTGTGAAAAAACAGCTTCTTCTGAGGGCAATTTGTCACAGGGTTAAGGGCAATTTGTCACAGACAGGACTGTCATTTGAGGGTGATTTGTCACACTGAAAGGGCAATTTGTCACAACACCTTCTCTAGAACCAGCATGGATAAAGGCCTACAAGGCGCTCTAAAAAAGAAGATCTAAAAACTATAAAAAAAATAATTATAAAAATATCCCCGTGGATAAGTGGATAACCCCAAGGGAAGTTTTTTCAGGCATCGTGTGTAAGCAGAATATATAAGTGCTGTTCCCTGGTGCTTCCTCGCTCACTCGACCGGGAGGGTTCGAGAAGGGGGGGCACCCCCCTTCGGCGTGCGCGGTCACGCGCACAGGGCGCAGCCCTGGTTAAAAACAAGGTTTATAAATATTGGTTTAAAAGCAGGTTAAAAGACAGGTTAGCGGTGGCCGAAAAACGGGCGGAAACCCTTGCAAATGCTGGATTTTCTGCCTGTGGACAGCCCCTCAAATGTCAATAGGTGCGCCCCTCATCTGTCAGCACTCTGCCCCTCAAGTGTCAAGGATCGCGCCCCTCATCTGTCAGTAGTCGCGCCCCTCAAGTGTCAATACCGCAGGGCACTTATCCCCAGGCTTGTCCACATCATCTGTGGGAAACTCGCGTAAAATCAGGCGTTTTCGCCGATTTGCGAGGCTGGCCAGCTCCACGTCGCCGGCCGAAATCGAGCCTGCCCCTCATCTGTCAACGCCGCGCCGGGTGAGTCGGCCCCTCAAGTGTCAACGTCCGCCCCTCATCTGTCAGTGAGGGCCAAGTTTTCCGCGAGGTATCCACAACGCCGGCGGCCGGCCGCGGTGTCTCGCACACGGCTTCGACGGCGTTTCTGGCGCGTTTGCAGGGCCATAGACGGCCGCCAGCCCAGCGGCGAGGGCAACCAGCCGAGGGCTTCGCCCTGTCGCTCGACTGCGGCGAGCACTACTGGCTGTAAAAGGACAGACCACATCATGGTTCTGTGTTCATTAGGTTGTTCTGTCCATTGCTGACATAATCCGCTCCACTTCAACGTAACACCGCACGAAGATTTCTATTGTTCCTGAAGGCATATTCAAATCGTTTTCGTTACCGCTTGCAGGCATCATGACAGAACACTACTTCCTATAAACGCTACACAGGCTCCTGAGATTAATAATGCGGATCTCTACGATAATGGGAGATTTTCCCGACTGTTTCGTTCGCTTCTCAGTGGATAACAGCCAGCTTCTCTGTTTAACAGACAAAAACAGCATATCCACTCAGTTCCACATTTCCATATAAAGGCCAAGGCATTTATTCTCAGGATAATTGTTTCAGCATCGCAACCGCATCAGACTCCGGCATCGCAAACTGCACCCGGTGCCGGGCAGCCACATCCAGCGCAAAAACCTTCGTGTAGACTTCCGTTGAACTGATGGACTTATGTCCCATCAGGCTTTGCAGAACTTTCAGCGGTATACCGGCATACAGCATGTGCATCGCATAGGAATGGCGGAACGTATGTGGTGTGACCGGAACAGAGAACGTCACACCGTCAGCAGCAGCGGCGGCAACCGCCTCCCCAATCCAGGTCCTGACCGTTCTGTCCGTCACTTCCCAGATCCGCGCTTTCTCTGTCCTTCCTGTGCGACGGTTACGCCGCTCCATGAGCTTATCGGGTCCACTCGCGAACGCAGAAAGGCCCACCCGAAGGTGAGCCAGTGTGATTACATTTGCGGCCTAACTGTGGCCAGTCCAGTTACGCTGGAGTCACTAGTATTTAGGTGACACTATAGAAGCGGCCGCGACAACTTGTCCACGTGGAATTCTAAGCTTAGGATCCCAATGTGCTGGAAAGTCAATCACAGCGCGCACGTCGGCGCTGGGGTCGGCTGCGTGTCGTGCCACGGGCGCATCGATCAGATGGACGTCGTCCGGCAAGAGAAGCCGCTCAGCATGGGCTGGTGCCTCGACTGCCACCGCGACCCGTCGCCGAACCTTCGCCCGAAGGACCAGATCACCAACATGGCCTGGACGGATGACCCCGCGCATCCCTACGAGAAGCCGAAGGTCTGCGTACCCGAGGAAGGGACGATCAACGGAGTCGCGGTCGCGTCCGCCAACCTGAAGGACCGAGTCCTCTGCCCGCCGCAGAACTGCTCGGGGTGCCACCGATGAGCAAGCGTACGCCGTATAAGTTCGAAGACGCCCCCGAAGGCGCGCCGCTCTATTGGCGAAGCCTCGAAGAGCGCGAGCGCCAAGGCGATCCGGCGCTCGCCGCAGAGCGCCAGGTCGAGTTCACGCCGGAGATGCTCGCGACGCCCGACGGCGTGAGCCGCCGCGGTTTCATGGCGATTCTCGGAGCGACCGCCGCGCTCGCCGGCGCGGCCGGTTGCCGCCGGCCCGTCGAGCACATCGTCCCGTACGCGAAGATGCCCGAAGAGGTCATTCCGGGCGTTCCGTCGTTCTACGCGACGGCGTACGCGCGGCGCGGTGAGGCGATTGGTCTGCTCGTCGAGACGCACGAAGGGCGCCCGACGAAGGTCGAGGGCAACCCGGATCACCCGGCGAGCCTCGGCGCGGCCGACGTGCTCACGCAGGGCTCGGTGCTCGATCTCTACGATCCGGATCGCTCGGGCGCGCCCGTCAAAAAAGGCTCCGAGGGCGAGTCGACGTGGGCCGACGCCGAAGGGGCGATCGACGCCGCGCTCAAGGACGCGGACGACGGCGCGAAGCTCCGCTTCCTCCTCCAGCCGACCAGCTCGCCGTCGGTGCTGCGCCTTCGCGCGGCAATCCAGAAGCGCTTCCCCAAGGCGCGCTTCCACAGCTACGCGCCGGTGAACGAGAGCAACGTGCGTGAGGGCACGCGCCTCGCGTTCGGCGCGCCGATGAACGTGCACCCCGCGTACGACCGCGCGAAGGTGATCCTCTCGCTCGACTCGGACTTCCTCCAGACGGAGCCGGGCAACGTTCGGGCGGCCAAGCTTTTCAGCGCGGGTCGCCGTCTCCAGTCCACGGGCGGGACGATGAGCCGCCTCTACGTCGTCGAGCCCACGTTCTCGACGACGGGCGCGAGCGCCGATCACCGCCTCCGCATCGCGGCAGGTGAAGTCGGGCGCTACGCGGTCGCTCTCGCCGCCGAGCTCGCGAACCGCCACGGCATCGACCTCGGCGAGGCCGGTGCGGCCGCCAAGCAGCTCGGCAAGGCCGACGGCTTCGCCCCCGCGTGGATCGCGGCGGTCGCGAAGGACCTCGCGTCGTCGAAGGGCCGATCGATCGTCGTCGTCGGGTCGCGGCAGCCTGCGGCCGTGCACGCGCTTGCGCATGCGATCAACCACGGGCTCGGAAATCTGGGCGCGACGATTCAGCTCACCCCCGCGACCGACGCCGCCGAAGTCGACGTCGTGACCGACGTGAAAGACCTCGTTGCGGCCGCGAAAGCCGGGCAGGTCGGAACCCTCGTCATCGTCGGCGGAAACCCCGTCTACGATGCGCCGGCGGACCTCGGTTTCGCCGATGCGCTGTCGAAGGTGCCGGTCAGCATCCACCTGTCCTCGCACGTCGACGAGACGAGCGAGAAGTGCACGTGGCACCTGCCGCGTAGCCACGACTTCGAAGGCTGGGGCGACCTGAAGAGCCTCGACGGAACGCTCACGCTGCAGCAGCCGCTCATCGCGCCGCTCCGTGACACGCGCACCGACACCGAGCTCCTCGCGTTCTTCGCGGCCTCGCCCGAGAACGAGCGCAAGTCGTTCGCCATCGTCCGCGCCACGCTGAACGAGATCGCGCCGGCCGCCATCGCGACGGACCACGCGTGGCGCCGCGCGCTTCGCGACGGCTTCGTGAAGGCGACCCAGAGCGCGCACCTCGTGGCGCCTGCCCTCACCGTCAAAGGCGCGGACATCGCGGGCGCGCTCGAGAAGCTCAAGTCTGCGGGCGCCCCGACGAAGGACGGCCTCGAGGTCGTATTCGCGGCGTGCCCGAAGATGCTCGACGGTCGTCACGCGAACAACGCGTGGCTGCAGGAGCTCGCGGAGCCCATGACGAAGATCGTCTGGGACAATGCGGCGCTCTTCTCGCCGGCAACGGCCAAAGAGCTCAACATTCGCGGGGGCGACCTCGTCACCATCACGGTCGGCGGCGCCTCGGTGCGGATCGTCGCGTGGGTGAGCCCGGGGCACGCCGACAACGTCGTCACGCTTCCGCTCGGCTGGGGCCGCACGAAGGCGGGACGCGTCGGCAATGCGCGCGGGTTCGACGTCTATCCGCTGCGGACCACCGCGGCGATGGGCTTTGCGTCGGGCGCCAAGGTCTCCGCGGTCGGCGAGCGCTACAAGATCTCGCAGACGCAAGAGCACAACTCGATGGAGGGGCGGCCCATCGCGCGCGAAGCGACGCTCGCCACCTACAAAGAGAAGCCGAAGTTCGCCGAGCTGCAGTCGCCCCCTCCCCAGAGCCTGCCGCTTTGGAAGAAGACCGACTACTCCAAGGGCCACCGCTGGGGGATGACGATCGACCTCAACGCGTGCACCGGTTGCAACGCGTGCGTCATCGCCTGCCAAGCCGAGAACAACATCGGGCTCGTCGGCAAAGAGCAGGTCGGCAAAGGGCGCGAGCTCGCCTGGATCCGCATCGACCGCTACTTCGTCGGCGACGCGAACGAGCCGAAGGTGGCGCACCAGCCGCTCGCCTGCCAGCAGTGCGAAGAAGCGCCCTGCGAGAACGTTTGCCCGGTGAACGCCACCGCGCACAGCCCCGAGGGGCTGAACGACATGGCGTACAACCGCTGCATCGGAACGCGCTACTGCGCGAACAACTGCCCGTACAAAGTCCGCAGGTTCAACTACCTCGACTTCAAGAGCGAGTTCTGGAATCCGGGCGACCCGCTCGCCACGCCCATCGACCCGCCGAAGACGGTGCAGATGCAATACAACCCGGACGTCACCGTCCGCATGCGCGGCGTCATGGAGAAGTGCACGTACTGCGTGCAGCGAATCCAGCGCGCGAAGATCGAGACGAAGCGCGACGGCCGCGCGTTGAAAGACGGCGACGTGACCACGGCGTGCGCGCAGACGTGCCCGTCCGACGCGATCGTCTTCGGCGACTTGAACGACAAGTCGAGCCGCGTCGCGAAGCTGACCGACCTCGATCGCCGCTATCGCCTCTTGGCCGAAATCGGCACTGCGCCGCGCACGACCTACCTGGCGAAGGTGCGCAACCTCAATCCCGAGATGGCTGAGACCGCGCAGGCGGCCGGCGCGGAGAAACACGGATGAGCCACTTCGAGCCCATCAAAGAGATCGGCGAAGCGCCGCTCGTCGGCGAGGGGACCACCCTTCGCGTCGTGACCGACTCCGTGAGTCGCGTCACCGAAAACAAGGCGCCGCGAGGCTGGTGGATTCTCTTCCTCATCTCGCTCAGCTTCGCGGGGGTGTTCGGCGCGTGCGTGTCGTACCTCGTGTGGCGCGGCGTCGGAATCTGGGGAAACAACTCCCCGGTCTACTGGGGTTGGGACATCACGAACTTCGTCTGGTGGGTCGGCATCGGCCACGCCGGGACGCTGATTTCGGCCGTCCTCTTCCTCTTCCGGCAGCGGTGGCGCACGGCGATCAACCGCTTCTCCGAAGCGATGACGATCTTCGCCGTCATCTGCGCGCTGATCTTCCCCGGGATTCACGTCGGCCGCCCGTGGGTGGCCTACTACATGTTCCCGCTGCCGAACTCGATGGACGTTTGGCCGAACTTCAAGAGCCCGCTTCTGTGGGACCTCTTCGCCGTCGGCACGTACTTCACGGTGTCGCTGCTCTTCTGGTACGTCGGCCTGATTCCCGACTTGGCGACGCTCCGCGACCGCTCGGTGAACAGCAACATCCGGCGCACGATCTACGGTGCGCTCTCGCTCGGCTGGCGCGGGTCGCACCGCCACTGGCAAAATTACGAGCGCGCGTACTTGATCCTCGCGGCGATCTCGACGCCCCTCGTGCTCTCGGTTCACTCGGTCGTTTCGTTCGACTTCGCGACGTCGGTCGAGCCGGGCTGGCACACGACGATCTTCCCGCCCTACTTCGTCGCCGGCGCCGTCTTCTCGGGCTTCGCGATGGTCATGACGGTGCTGCTCATCGCGCGCACCGTCTTCAAGCTCGAGCACATCGTCACGATGCTGCACCTCGAGCTGATGAACAAAATCATCCTCGTGACCGGATCCCTCGTTGGATACGCGTACGCGATGGAGTTCTTCACAGCCTGGTACTCGGGCAGCCCGTACGAGTGGTACGTGTTCTTGAACCGCGCGTTCGGACCGTACGCCTGGGCGTACTGGACCATGATCTCGTGCAACGTGCTCTTCCCCCAGCTCTACTGGTTCAGGAAGATGCGCACGAGCATCCCGGTGATGTTCGTCGTCTCGATCCTCGTGAACATCGGAATGTGGTTCGAGCGCTTCGTCATCATCGTGACGTCGCTCCACCGCGATTTCCTCCCCTCGGCATGGGGCATGTTCAGCCCGACGATCTTCGATATCGGGATCTACACGGGAACGATTGGCATCTTCTTCACCCTGTTCCTCCTCTTCATGCGCTGGGTGCCGATGATCGCGATCGGTGAGGTGAAGGCCATTCTCCCCGAGGCGGACCCCCACTTCGAAGGGCACAAAGGGCCGGGCTCCTCGCACGGCGCCAAGCACGACGCGAGCGAGAAGGACCACGCCGATTCCCACGCAGGCGCCCTCGCGCCGGAAGGTGCGGAGTGATGTCTACCGAAGCGGCAAAGAAGGTCGCGGTCGCGCGCAAGCGGCCCGCGCTGCTCCTCGCGGAGTTCGATTCGGCGGCGTCCGTCGTGCACGCCTGCGAAAAGGTGCGCGACGCGGGCTACACGCGGTGGGACGCCCACACGCCGTTCCCCATCCACGGGATGGACAAGGCGATGGGGCTGGGTGACTCGAAGCTCGGGTGGATCGTCCTCGCGATGGCCATCGGCGGCCTCACCACCGGTATCTCGATCTTCATGTACATGAACGGGATCGATTACCCGCTCGTCGTCGGCGGAAAGCCGCCGGCCGCGTGGCCCGCGTCCGTTCCGGTCTTCTTCGAGCTCACGATTCTCTTCTCGGCGTTCGGCTCTGTGTTCGGGATGTTCGGCCTGAACAAGCTGCCGCGGCACCATCATCCGATCTTCGAATCGGACCGCTTCCGCGCGGCGACCGACGACAAGTTTTTCATCTCCGTCGAAGCGGAAGACCCCAAATTCGACGCGAAGAAGACTCGCGCTCTCCTCGAGTCGGCGCATGCAGGCGCCGTCGAGCTCATCGAGGAGGAGGCCTGAAATCCCCATGATTCGATTCGCGCTTCCCGCCGCACTTGCCAATGTGCTCGCAGTGTCCGTCGCGCTCGGAGCGATGGGCTGCCGTGGCCAGCAATCGGAAGATCCCCCGATCCTCCTGATTCGCAACATGCATCACCAGCCGAAGTACAACCCGCAGGGGTCGAGCGACTACTTCGAAGACGGTCGCACGATGCGCACGCCGGTTGCCGGCACCGTCGCGCGGAACCGCTTCGAAGAGAACGAAGAGATCGAGACGGGGCGCCTTCGCGACGGCTCCGGCTACGTCCTCACCGTCCCGCCGGAGCTCGCTTCGCGCGCCGGAGGGATGGAATCGCTCCTCCTCCGCGGGCAGGAGCGCTTCGGCATCTACTGCACGCCGTGCCACGACAAGACCGGCGGCGGAAAGGGGACCGTCGTGCAGCGCGGCTACCAGCAGCCGCCGACGCTCCACGATCCGCGGATTCGGCAAATGCCCGACGGGCAGCTCTTCGCGACGATCTCGAACGGCGTCCGCAACATGCCGTCGTACGCGTCGCAGATTCCGATCGCCGACCGCTGGGCGATCGTCGAATACGTGCGCGCGCTCGAGCTCAGTTCTGTCTCGGTGAACCTTCCGCCGGAGCCCCCCAAGTGAGCGCCAAGAACGAAAAAGCGAAATCGGCAACTCCCGACTATCGTATCAAGGACGGCGGCCCGCTGTCGGGTACCTGGAAGATCTGGGCCGGAATCGGCGGGCTCGGGCTCGCGGGAGCCGCGGCAGGCTTCGCGTCGGACCCCAAGCACTTCGCATTCTCGTACCTGTTCGCGTTCTTCTGTTTTCTGACGATCGCGCTCGGCAACCTGTTCTTCGTGCTGATTCAACATCTGACGAAGGCCGGTTGGAGCGTCACCGTTCGGCGCACGGCTGAGTTTTTCATGTCGGGGCTGCCGGTGTTCGTCGTCCTGGCGCTCCCGATCCTCGTCAGCATTCGGACGCTGTATCCGTGGGTGAACGCGGCCGAAGGCGGGCACGGGGCCGGCGGCGGCCACACGACGGAGCATCAAGAGCCGCACGGCGCGCTCGATGCGCTCACCGTCGAGAAGACGGCGCTCGCGGCGCAACACGGTGAGGACAGCGCGAAGAAGGGCGAGTCGGAAGATTCCCATGCGGCCCCCGCGACGGCGGGCGCGCACGGCGCTGCGGTCGAGCACGGCTCGCCGAGCGCCGGATCCGAGGGCGACGAGCAGCTCGAGGCTGCGGAGCACGCCGAGCACGCGAAGATTCTCGCCCACAAGAGCGGATACCTGAATACGACCTTCTTCTACGTCCGCGCGGTCTTCTACCTCGCGACGTGGACGTGGCTCGCGCTCACGTTCTTCAAGCTTTCGACCAGCCAAGACTCGTCGAAGAAGCTCGACAACACGACGCGGTCCCAGAACCTGGCGCCGATCGCGATGCTCCTCTTCGGCGTGTCGCTCACGTTCGCCGGAATCGACTGGGTCATGGCGCTCGACCCCATGTGGTACTCGACGATGTGGGGCGTTCAGCTCTTCGCCGGCAGCGTCGTATCGATGTTTGCGGTGCTGATTCTGACGACGCTCTCGTTCAAGAAGCACAAGCTCACGGGCGACGCGATCAACGTCGAGCACTTCCACGACCTCGGGAAGCTGCAATTCGGCTTCCTGGTCTTCTGGGCGTACATCAGCTTTTCGCAGTTCTTCCTCATCTGGTACTCGAACGTTCCCGAGGAGACGACGTTCTACAATCGTCGTTGGCACGAGATGGGCGGGTCCTGGCAGGGCGTGAGCTGGGCGCTCTTTTTCTGCCACTTCGTCCTCCCGTTCGTCGTGCTCCTGTCGCGCAACGTGAAGCGCCGCTTGAACCTGCTGCCGATCGGCGCGGTCATCATCCTCGTGATGCACTTCGTGGAGCTCTACTGGCTGGTGATGCCCACGATTGGCCCGCTCTCCGTTCATTGGATGGACATCGCGTGCTTCCTCGGCGTCGGCGGCGCATACCTCGCCGTCGTGTTCCGGAACATGCTCGGTCACTCCCTCATCCCCGTCGGCGACCCGCGGCTTCCGCGCGCGCTGCACTTCGAACAGGCGTAAAGGGCAACACAGATGGCCGCGGAATCCACCGAGCCAAAATCCGGGCTCATTCTACAAATCGCGTTCGGCGCGGTTGTCCTCCTCATTGGGATCCGGTTCGGGCTCGTTTCGTACTTCAACGTCCAAATGGACGAAGAATTTCAGCGAAAAGTCGTGTCGAAGACGAGCCAGCAGCTCGTTGACCTTCGTGCGATGGAGCAAAAGGCGCTGACCGGGGGTCCGCTCCCGATCGACCGCGCCATTGCCCTCGTCGCATCGAAGCCGCGCGAGGAGCTCGGCGAAACCATCGCCCCGAAGCCGTCCGAAGACCTCGCGCCGCTCGTGGGCTGGGGCCAGAATCCGAAGCCCGCGCCGGTGCCGCCTGTTGCGGCCGCGCACGACTCGCTCGCGACCACCGACGGCGGCGCCGCGGACGCCGGAGCGTCGGACGCTGCAGCGCGCCCCGCGGCGGATGCGGCCGCGACGTCGATAACGCCCAAGGCCATGCCGGCCGACGCCGGCGCCCCTAAGAACAAGCCGTGAGCTCCGTTGGAAGCACTTTGCGACGGTACGTGTGCGCGCTGGCCCTGCTGGCGGTCGCGCTCGTCCATCCGCGGATTGCTTCCGCCCAGATCAACGTCACGCCGCCCGAGCTGAACAACGTCGACATCGTCGAGCACTTGGACGGACCGCTGCCGCGCGAGGCGATCTTTCGCGACACGACCAACCGCGCCGTGCGGCTCGGCGAGTACTTCGACGGCAAGCGTCCGACGTTGCTGGTGTTCGCGTATCACACCTGTCCGATGCTCTGCAGCATGGTGCTCGACGCCACCGTGCGCGCGCTTCGCGAGATCCCGTGGACGGTCGGCAAAGAGTTCGACCTCGTTTCCGTCAGCATCGACCCGCGCGATACGCCCGAATCCGCCGTCAAAAAGCGCGACGAGGTCGTGGCCAAATACGGACGTGAGGGGAGCGCGGCGGGGTTTCACTTCCTCGTCGGCGACGAGCGCATGATCCGCATGGTCAGCGACGCGGTCGGTTTTCGCTTTCGTTACGACGAGCGCCAGGGCCAATACGCCCACCCCGCGGCAATCTACCTGGTCACGCCGACGGGGCTCATGGCCCGCTACCTTTACGGGATTCAATACGAGCCGTCGGACCTGCGGCTCGGGCTCCTCGAAGCGTCGCAAGGGCGCTCGATCAGCACCGTCGAGCGCCTGATTCTGTACTGTTATCACTACGACCCGGCGGGGAAGCACTATGCCATCATGGCGATGCGCGTGATGCGCGTGGGCGGAGTGCTCACGATGCTCTTCCTGGGCAGTCTCCTCGCAACGCTTTGGCTCCGTGAGCGCAGGCGCTGGCGTCTCGACGCGGCGGCTCCTCCTTCGCCCAACCCGCACGCCCCTCGGCCGAGCACGAACGCAACATGACAACCGCGCCCACCACATTCCAGATGCCGCCGCAGATGTCGACGCTCGCCGCCGGCGTCGACGACACCTACTACTTCATCTACTGGCTCAGCGTGCTCTTCCTCGTGGGGATCACCGGCGCGGTCGTCTACTTCGCGTGGAAGTACAAGCGCGTCCCCGGCGTGAAGGCCGCTCCGACGGGCCACAACACGCCGCTCGAAATCGGCTGGACGGTGGCGCCGATCTTCGTCCTGATTTTCCTCTTCCACGCGGGCTTCAAGGGCTATCTCGACATGTCCGTCGTTCCGGCGGACGCCATCGAGATTCGCGTTCGCGGCAGCCAGTGGTCGTGGGACTTCGAATATCCGAACGGCGGCCACTCGAACAAGCTGCACGCGCCGCTGCACAAGCCGGTGAAGCTCATCATGTCGTCGGCCGACGTGCTCCACGCGTTCTTCGTGCCGGCCTTCCGCATCAAGCGCGACCTCGTGCCCGGCATGTACACGTCGCTCTGGTTCGAGGCGACCGACACCGGTGAGGTCGATCTGTTCTGCGCCGAGTACTGCGGTGGCCGCACCGTCGGCGACAACAGCAGCGGTCACTGGTCCATGATCACGTCGGTGATCGTCGAGACCCCCGACGCATATCAGAAGTTCGTCGACGGCATCGGCGGCCGCCCCGGCGAGATCAAGACCGACGAAGAGTGGGGCGCGAAGCTCTGGGACACCAAAAATTGCAAGTCGTGCCACACGGTCGACGGCTCCAAGGCGGCAGGCCCCTCGTGGAAGGGGAAGTACGGCACGATGGAGACCATGACCGACGGCAAGCAGATGATGGTCGACGAGAACTACATCCGTGAGTCGATCCTCGATCCCCAGGCACACATCGTCAAAGACTTCGGTCCGGTGATGCCGCCTTACAAGGGCACGGTCAGCGACAAAGAGCTGGACGCCCTCATCAAGTACATCAAGACGCTCAAGTGACGCGCCCGGTTGCCCCGTGCGCGGGGTAGCCACGCAATTGGCTCGGAGGAATCGGCCACTATGGCAGCTATCGACATCACAGCTCCGGGGAGTCACGCTGGGCCCACCGAAGAAGAGCTCAACACCAATTACCTGAAGTCCCAAAAAGGGATTAAGTCGTGGCTCCTTACGCTTGATCACAAGCGCATCGGGCTCATGTACCTGGTGATGGTGTCGCTCGCGTTCCTCGCGGGTGGGATCTTCGCGCTCCTCATCCGGATCGAGCTTTTCAGCCACGGCCGCACCATCGTCGACGGCGCGACGTACAACAAGCTGTTCACGCTTCACGGCGGGATCATGGTGTTCCTCTTCATCATCCCGTCGGTGCCGGGAGCTCTCGGCAACTTCGTGTTGCCGATGATGTTGGGAGCCAAGGACGTCGCGTTCCCGAAGCTGAATCTGCTCTCGTTCTACATCTACGTCTTCGGGTCGATCTTCGCGCTCACGAGCATCATCCTCGGCGCGGTCGACACCGGGTGGACGTTCTATACGCCGTATTCGCTGCAGGATCCGGACGCCGCCACGCGCGTCATCTTCATGACGCTCGGCGTGTTCATCCTCGGCTTCTCGTCGATTTTGACCGGCCTCAACTTCCTCGTGACGGTGCACAAGCTCCGCGCGCCGGGGCTCACGTGGAAGCGCCTGCCGCTCTTCGTGTGGGGCATGTACGCGACGAGCTTGATGCAGATCCTCGCGACGCCGGTGCTCGCGATCACGCTGCTCCTCCTCGTGTTCGAGCGCGTCTTCGGGCTCGGCATCTTCGACCCGCGCCTCGGCGGCGACCCAGTGCTCTTCCAGCACTTCTTCTGGTTCTACTCGCACCCGGCCGTCTACATCATGATCGTCCCGGGAATGGCGATCATCAGCGAGCTGATTGCCACGTTCTCGCGCCGCGCGATCTTCGGCTACTTCGCCGTCGCGATGAGCTCGCTCGGCCTCGCGCTCGTCGGCTTCCTCGTGTGGGCCCACCACATGTTCACGGCCGGCATGAGCGAGTTCGCGACGATGCTGTTCTCGGCGCTGACCTTCCTCGTCGCCATCCCCTCGGGCGTGAAGGTCTTCAACTGGACGGCGACGCTCTACAAGGGCTCGATCCAGCTCGCGACGCCGATGCTCTACGCGCTCGCGTTCATCTTCCTCTTCACCATCGGCGGTCTGACGGGGCTCTTCCTCGGAACGCTCTCGGTCGATATCCACCTTCACGACACGTACTTCGTCGTCGCGCACTTTCACTACGTGATGATGGGCAGCACGGTCGTCGCGTTCATCGGTGGCCTCTTCTACTGGTGGCCCAAGATCACCGGGAAGATGTACCGCGAGCTTCCGGCCAAGATCGGCTGCTTGCTCGTGTTCATCGGCTTCAACGTCACGTTCCTCAGCCAGTTCGTGCTCGGGTCGCGCGGCATGCCGCGTCGCTACTACGACTACCTCCCCCAGTTCGAGCCGCTCCACCGCCTGTCGACCGTCGGCTCGTGGATCCTCGGCGCGGGGCTCTTCCTCTCGGCGTATGTCCTCCTCGAGGCCGTCCTCAAGGGACCGAAGGCGCCGCCGAACCCGTGGGGATCGGCCGCTCTCGAGTGGCAGTCGGAGTCGCCGCCCGTGATGCAGAACTTCCGCGAGACGCCCGTCGTGACGCGCGGACCGTACGACTACCACCTCGCGACGGAAGCGGAGCTCTTCGAGGGCTTCCCCGAGGACGCGCCCGCCAAGAAGTGACGCGCGGGCTGCGACACACTCTTTAGTATCTCGAGAATTGCGTTAGGAGACGGCGATGGCAACGGCATCCAGTGGGGAAGTAGCGAAAGGCGATGGTCATCACCACGCCCACCCGAAATTCCTCGCGCACCATTTCGATACGCCTCTCCAGCAGTTCGACGCGGCGAAGCTCGGCATGTGGGCGTTCATCACGACGGAAATCCTCATGTTCGGAGGGCTCTTCGTCGCCTACGGCCTCTTCAAGGCCAAGGAGCCGGACGTCTTCCTCGCGGCGCACCACTACTTGAACAAGGTGATGGGCGCCGTGAACACGGTCGTCCTCCTGTTCAGCAGCCTCACCGCCGCGCTCGCCGTCAATGCGGCGCAGCGCGGGAAGCGCCAGCTCACGTCGGTGTACCTCGTCGTCACGATCCTCTGCGCGTGCGTCTTTTTGGTCGTGAAGTACTTCGAGTACGAGCACAAATTCCACGACGGGCTGCTCCCCGGCCGGTACTTCGGCCACCCGCACTTCGACCTCACGCAGACCGCGACGCTCGAAACGGCGCTCCCTGCGCGCGCGAACATGTTCTTCGGCCTCTACTTCATGATGACGGGCCTCCACGGCCTCCACGTCATCATCGGTATGTCGATCCTCGGCTGGGCGCTCTGGCGCAACCAGCGCGGCGACTTCTCGCCTGAGTATTTCACGGCGGTCGATCTCGGGGCGCTCTACTGGCACCTCGTCGACCTCGTGTGGATCTACCTCTTCCCGCTTCTCTATCTCGTCGGCTGACGGAATCGAAAGGTATCGAGCGATGTCGTCCTCCACAGCCGGTCACGCAGGTCACGATCACCACCACGACGATGGCGCGGTCCACGCGCACATCGCCCCCGTCATGTTTTACGTGGGCATCTTCGGGGCGCTGATCTTTCTGACGTTCGTCACCGTCGGCGTTTCGTATTTCGACTTCGGGTCGGCGAACACGATCATCGCGCTCGTCGTCGCCACCATGAAGGCGTCGCTCGTCGCGGCGTTCTTCATGCACCTGACGCACGACAAGCTGTTCAACACGATCTGCCTTCTCGCGGCGTTCTTGTTCCTCGGCGTGTTCTTCATCCTCACGTACGAGGACCAGAGCCACCGCGCGATGATCGACGACGCGAACGGGTCGTCGATGTACCTGGCCAAGGGGCAGGTCGCGCCCGGCGGAATCTCGATCAGCGCGCCGCCGTCCGAGCCCAAGTCGGAGGGCAAGGGCGGCCACCATGGCGCCGAGCCCGCGGGCCACGAAAAGGGCGGCGCCGAGCCGCATCATTGATCGTTCGGCGATGATGGCAGCGCGCGACAGCTCGCGTGCACGCGCGGCGGCCTGGACGTTGGTCCTCGCCGCCGCAGTCGTGTCTGGCGGGTGCAAGCGGAAGCACGTGCCGGTGGATGCCGTTCCCGACCTCGGCTACCCGACGTGCGCGGGCGCGGAGGACGCAGGGGCGGGGGCCTTGCTCGCTCGCCGCACGCTTCGCGCGGGTGCCGACTCGATGGCCGAAAGCGGCGCGGTCGAGAGCTTCGAGCTTCGCCGCCGTGCGTGCCACCTGGTGACCACGGCGCATCAGGAGTGGAAGCTCGGCGCGACCGACATCGAAGTCGTCTTCGACGACAAGCTTCTCCCGCTCCGGGCCTGGAAGCGAATGACCTCGCCCGGAACGCGGCCCGGCGAAGCGCACGTCGACGTGCGTCGGTACGAGCTTCGCACTCCCGAGGTCACCATCGCCAAGCGATCCGGCGATTCGCCCGTAACGTTCGAAATTCTACGTGGCACGCGCCCGACCGCGGTGATCGGACCGGGGCGAGGCCTCTTTTCCGCATGGATTCGCCGCGCGAACCTCGCCGTGGGCGAAAAAGTGCGCGAGCCCGTTCTCGACTTTCGCGAGCTCGTCGAGATCTTGCGCGACGTCACGCTGAAGCGCGAGCCGGACCTCTTCGAGCCGACCCTTCAGCGCAACGTGCGCGTCTATACCGTGTACGGACGCGACGCGATCTACACGGACGAGGACAACGTCGTCATCGGCGACCTCGCGGGCCTCCGCGCCGTCGATCCGGAGCCCAACGACGCGTCCGCATCGAGCGCTATCGGCGTGCCCGATCCGGTGCACACGCCCTAAAATCACTGGTCATGATTCCGCTGCACGCCGCAGGTCGTCGGTCGGCCTCGCTCAAAGTACAGTCATACGTTTCGCTCGGCCTTCCTAGCCCTGCGGCGTTCGCGACGATTCCTGACCGGTGATTTCCCACCGTCGAGAATCGTGCTCGGCGATTTAGCTGCCGCGAGCCGTCTAGACCGGTGTGCCGACGATCGCGTCGATCGTCTCGCGCAGGTAGCGCACCGAGAGCGCAATCGTGCGCGCCGCGCTGTCCGGCTTTCGCTGCAGCGGCGGCGCGAGCTCCATCACGTCGCCCCCGATGAGCCCGACCTCGCGTCCGAGCCGGCGAATGATCTCGACCACGAACTCCGGATCGAGCCCGTGCGGCTCGGGGGTCCCTGTGGCGTCGGCCCACGCGTCGTCCGTCCCGTCGATGTCGTTCGAGAAATAGACGCCCGAGACGCCCGTCGCTTTGACGTGCGCGACGATCGCGTCGAGCGCCGCGCTCGGGTTCGCGCGGCACTCTTCGGCCCAAAATTGCCGCACGCCGAGCGTCCCTTCCCAATGCGCCTTATCGCGCCGGGATGCGCGAATGCCAAGTTGGACGAGGCGCCCACTCCGACCGAGCAGCTCGTTCGCGTGGTACGACCACGTCGCGAAGCAGTATTTCACGCCGAGGCGCTCGGCGAGCAAGTCGGTGTGCGCGTCCGATTGCACGATGGCCCACGAGTGCTTCGCGCGCGCCCGTGCGATGGCCGCGGCGGCGGGCCACGCCGTCGAGTGGTCGCCTCCGAGGATCACCGGCGCGACGCGCGGGTTCAGCGCGAAAACGAGGTCGAGGGCGCGCTCGGCGATCGAGAGCGGCGAGACGGGCAGCCCGGCGCGCACCGCCTCGGGCACGTCGGGGTAGAGCGCGGCCTGCGACGCGCGCTTCTGCGCGTCGTTCAGCATGTCGTCGTGAAGGAGCTGCGGGACCACGAACACGTCGCCGATGTCGATGACGCCGGCCGCGTCCGCGCGGGCGAAGTACGTCGGGTCGGCGTCGAGGAGCGCCGTGCGCAGCGCCTGCGGGCCCAGATTCGCGCCTCGCAAAAAGCCCGCGCCCACGTCCGACGGAATGCCAAGGACGACGACGCGTGCCGCGGCGATGCGGTCCAGCGCGGCGACGAACCGCGCGCGCACCTCGTCGGCCGACGACACGCCGTACAGGCGCAATTGAAGGGCGAGCTGCTCGGCGGCCCCCGTCGAGACGAGATAGAGGCCGGCGCCGGCCGGCTTGAGCAACGTGGACAGCTCTTCGCGGGGCGTCATCGACGCGAAACTTAGCATCCCGGGCGCGCGTCCGGTGTAAACGGGCGCCATGAAGGCATCGTGGTCGGTCGGAGCGCTCCGTGCGGCGCTTCTCGCGGGCGCAATCGCATGCGGAGGGCCGAAAGCGAGCCCCGCCGCTCCCCTTCCAGCCAGCAGCGCGGCGCCCGCGGTCGTGGCGGACACCGCCGACGGACCCGTCGATCGCGCCGTGGCCGACGCGACCAAGGCGTACCTCGACCTGCTCGTCGAGCTGTACCCCGAGCGGGCCACCGAGATGGGCATCCACACGCGCGATGCCGAGCTGAACGACCGATCCGCGGCGGGGTTCGCGCACCAGATGGACCGCGAAAAGGAGATGCTCGCGGCCCTTCGCGCGCGCTTCGCCGAGACGCCGAAGTCCAAGGCCGCGCGCACCGACCTCGCGATTCTCACCCATGCGCTCTCGGTGTCGATCGCCGTCAAGCGCGAGGAGCGCACCATCGAGCGACGGCCCGACGTGTACGCCGCCCCGCTCTCGTCCATCTTCTTGATGATGGCGCGTCCGTTCGCTCCCGCCGCAGAGCGCGCGACCAACGTCCTCGCGCGGATGGAGAAGCTCCCCGCGGTCCTCGCCGCCGCGAAAGCCAACTTGAAAAATCCGCCGAAGGTGTGGACCCAAGTCGGAATCGACCGCGCTGCGGGCGCCGCCTCGTTCTTCGATGAGGTGAAGCCGTTCCTTCTCACCTCGCTCCCGCAGGAAAAGCCCCGGATCGAGGCGACGCTCAAGCTCGTGCGCGACGCCTTCGCCGACTACAAATCGTTTCTCGAGAAGGACGTCCTTCCGCGATCGAATGGCGATTACGCGGCGGGGAAGGATCTGTTCAATTACCTACTTCGCGAGAATTACTTTCTCGACGACGACGCGGACACGATCCGCGAGCTCGGCCTGCGCATGCTCGCGCAGACGCAGACGCAAATGACCGAGGTCGCGAAGCGCATCGACCCGAAGGCGAAGGGATGGCCCGACGTCGTCGCGCAGGTGAAGAAGCACCACCCGAAGGCGCCGGAGCTCCTCGGCGCGTACCGCAAAGAGGTCGCCCGCGCCCGGGAATTTCTCGTTCAAAAAGACGCGGTGAGCTTCCCTCCGGGCGACGACCTCGACGTGCTCGAGACGCCGCCGTTCCTTCGAAGCACCATTCAGGCGGCGTACGATCAGCCCCCGCCGTTCGACGAAGGGACGAAGGGGTTCTTCTTCGTCACGCCGGTCGACAAATCGTGGAATGCGACGCGCCAGGAAGAGTGGCTACGCGAAAACGATTGGGGCGATATCGTCGATACCGCAGTTCACGAGGCGTATCCCGGCCACCATTTGCAGCTTTCGTGGGCGCGGCGGCATCCGTCGCTCATTCGAAAGATCACCGAGGCCGACATCTTCTCGGAAGGGTGGGCGCTCTACAGCGAAGAGCTGATGGCCGAGCTCGGTTATTACGACGACGAAAAGCGCCTGATGCAGCTCGAATGGACGCTGGTTCGCGCGGCGCGAATCGTCATCGACGTCGGGCTCCACACGCGCGGCATGAGCATCGACGACGCGGTGAAGATCCTGACCGACGAGGTGCATCTCGAGAAGCAGCTCGCGGTGAACGAAGTGAAGCGCTACTCGTTCTCGCCGACGCAGCCGCTCGCGTATCTCACCGGTCGCGAGATGATTTTCAAGATGCGTGAAGAATACAAGAAACGCGAAGGGGACCGCTTCACGTTGAAGCGCTTCCACACCGAGGTGCTCTCCCGCGGGACGATCGCCCCGGGCCTCATCGCGCGCGAGATGTTCGGCAGCGGCGGCTAAACGCCGCGGGAACGCCGGCACCGTGCCGGCCGGATCCGTGTTATGCGAGGCGCTACCATGCGCTTCAGCCGAGCCCTCATTCCCACCGTCAAGGAAGCCCCCGCCGACGCGACGAACGTCAGCCACATCCTTCTCACGCGCGCCGGCTTCGTCCGCCGCGTGGGCGCCGGGATGTACGACTTTTTGCCGCTCGGCCTCCGCGTGCTCAAGAAGATCGAAGGCATCGTCCGCACCGAGCTCGATCGGGCCGGCGCCCTCGAAGTGCTCATGCCCGCGCTCCTTCCGGGCGAATACTTCAAAGAGACCGGGCGATGGGACCGCTTCGGCGACAACCTCTTTCGCTTGAAGGACCGCAAGGGCGCGGACTTTCACCTCGGGCCGACCCACGAAGAGATCGTGACGGACATCGCGCGGCGCGAAATCCGCAGCTACCGCGACATGCCGCGGAATCTCTATCAGATTCAGCTCAAATTCCGCGACGAGCCGCGCCCGCGCGGCGGGCTCCTCCGCTGCCGCGAGTTCGTCATGAAGGACGCGTACTCGTTCGACGCGACCGAAGAGGGCGCGAAGGCGAGCTACGAGCAGATGCGCGCGGCCTACACACGCGTGTTCGATCGCATCGGGCTCAATTACCGCCTCGTCGCGGCCGACTCCGGCGCGATGGGTGGGTCCACGAGCGCCGAATTCCAGGTGCTCGCCGAGTCGGGCGAGGACGCGATCGTCGCGTGCAGCGCATGCCAATACGCCGCGAACGTCGAGGTCGCGACCGTGCGGCCGGCCGCCGTCGAGGGCGCAACGGTGGCGAGCGAGGCGCGCGCCAAGGTCCACACGCCGGGACACGGCGGGATCGACGACGTCGCGAAGTTCTTGAAGGTGTCTGCGACGCAGATGCTCAAATCGCTGCTCTACCTCGCCGACAAGAGCGTCGTGATGGTCGTCGTGCGCGGCGACCACGAGGTGAACGAGGTGCGCCTCGCGCGCATCCTCGGGGTCGACGAGGTGTTTCTCGCGTCCGAGGGCGACGTGCGCAAAGCCACGGGCGCCGCAATCGGATTTGCGGGGCCGGTCGGCTTCAAGGGGCGCGTCGTCGTCGACCGCGCGGCGGCGCTCGTGAAGAACGGAATTACCGGCGCGAACGAAACCGACCATCACCTGACGGGCGTCGAGCACGGCCGCGACTACGACGCCGAGATCGTCGACGTGCGCCTCGCCGCCACGGGCGACCGATGCCCCGTGTGCGAGGCCGGGACGCTCACCTCGTACAAGGGAATCGAGGCGGGCCACATCTTCATCCTCGGGACGCACTACACCGAGAAGATGGGCGCGACGTACCTCGACGAAGCGCAGCAGAAAAAGCACATCATCATGGGCTGCTACGGCATCGGCGTGTCGCGCCTCGTCGCGACGGCCATCGAGCAGCACAACGACGCGGACGGCATTCGCTGGCCGATGAGCATCGCGCCGTACCAGGTGCACATGTGCACCATCGGCAAAGACGACGCGGTGACCGCCGGTGCGCAGAAGATCTACGACGAGCTCTGGGCGAAGGGCGTGGAGGTCCTGTGGGACGACCGCGACGAGCGCCCGGGCGTGAAGTTCAAAGACGCGGATCTCATTGGCATTCCGCTCCGCGTCACGCTCGGCGGGAAGAACTTTGCGGCCGGCAATTTCGAAATGAAGGCGCGCACCGAATCGGACCCGAAGAAGGCGGAGGTCCTACCGATCGCCGAAGCGGTCGCGCGTATCGAGGCGTTCGTGAAGGGGGCGCTGAGCTAGTCTGGCGGGAATGGTTCAAAGCGGCCGGGCGACGCGCGGGATCGAGCAGGCGCCCGGGTTCACTCTTCCCGCGGGCGCGCCCATCGACGGGCGCCAGATGTGGGCGGCGAATCGGTTCTGGATGGAAAACCAGAACCTCGTCACCAAGCGCTACGGCGGCAAACGCAAGCAGTACTGGTACGCGATGCTTTTCATGATGAAGGCCTTCGAATGGGGCCTTCGTCGGTGCGGCCAGTACGAGCGCGGCGTGCGCAACGCCGAGGACATCGTCGTGCGCGAGGTCGAGCTTCGCTTCGCGCGGCTTCCCGCCGCGTTCGATGGCTTCACGATTCTCCACATCTCCGACCCGCACCTCGACGGAATGCCCGGCCTCGAGGAGCGCGTGGTGGAGCGCCTCGCGGGGCGCACGTTCGACGTCTGCGCCCTCACGGGCGACTACCGCACCGAGCTGCACGGCCCGATTCGCGCCGTCATGAAGAGCCTCGCGCGGCTCGTCGAAGGCATCGCCACGCGAAGCGGCTTCGTCGGTGTGCTCGGCAACCACGACGACTGCCACATGGTCGCGCCCATGGAAGCGATGGGCATCCGGATGCTCATCAACGAACGCATCGTGTTCGAGCGCGGCGACGATCGCCTGCAAATCATCGGCACGGACGACGTGCACTACTACTACACCGACCAGAGCCTCCATGCCCTGGAGGCCGCGCGCGAGGCCTTCTCCGTCGCGCTCGTGCACTCGCCCGAGCTGTTCGACGTCGCGTCCGACTCGGGCGTCGAGCTGTATCTATGCGGCCACACGCACGCGGGGCAGGTCTGCTTGCCGTTCGGCGTGCCGCTCGTCCGTCACGTTCGCATCGGCCAGGAGTACTTCCGAGGCCAGTGGCAGCACGGGGAAATGAAAGGGATCACGAGCGCGGGCGTCGGTACGTCGGGCATCCCGGTGCGCTTCAACACGCGCGGCGAGCTGCTCGCGATCACGCTCCGTCGCGCGGCAGCGTAAGCGCGGTCCACGCCGCCTCGCGGCGCTTGGTGCGCGCGCCGTCGGCCACGTTCAGAAGCACGCGATCGCGCTCCCATCGCGCGCGCTCCTCGGGGTCGACTTTTTCCCATTCGGGGGCGGCGTCGGCGAGGCGCCGGCGGATCGTCGCGAGCGTGCCGGCGAGCGCCACGTGCACCTCGGCGCGCGACGCGTCCTCTGCACCGAGCGCGCGAAGCGCGACGATGTCCGCGACGAGCCCATCGACGATCTCCCGCGGCCATTCGTACGTGCGCGCTACGCCGACCAAGTAGCCGAGCGCCGCGGCCAGCACGTGGATGTCCTCCACGGTGCGAAACGGCTTCAGGTACCGGTCGTACCCGTCGCCTTCGAGGATCTCTGCCCCTTCGATCGCGACCGCCGCGAGGTCGACCTCCGCGTGCGGAATCTCGGGAGCGAACGGCGCCGGCGGGCGCACCCGAATCGTCACGCCCGCGCGCGACGCGGGCACGCGCACCACTTTGAGGCGGTTTTTCCCGGACGATCCCGCGCCCAAGCTCGCCACGACGAGGAGCGTCGCGCCCGGGTCCGCGAGCGTCGACCACGTCTTCGTCCCCGTGAGCGTCCACCCGCCCGCGGGCGATTGCGCGAGATGCGTCTCGATCGCACGGGGATGTCCGCCGCCCGCCTCGGTCGCGCAAAGGCACACCGCTTCGTCGACGCGCAGCGACGGCACGAGGCGCCGAAGCGCCGCGTGGTAGCCGCCGGCGAACGCGTACCCGAGGCGATCCGCCATGAATCCCGCGGCCGCGGCGCGATCCACGCTGCCCTCGAACGGCAGCGCCAGCGCCCCCGCGCGAAAGTCCGCGAGCGTCGCGTACTGCGCGGGGCGAACGGGGGACGCGAGGAGGAGATGCGTGAGCGCAATCATGATTGCAAGCGTACCAGCGCCGCTCCCGCGGTCGCATCAGGGCACGAGCAGCACTTTGCCCTTCGCCTTGCGATCGTGGATGTAGTGATGCGCCGCCGGCGCCTCGTCGAACCGGAATGTCCGGTCGACGTGCGGCTTGATCAGCCCCGCTTCATACATCTCGAGCAGCGCCGTGAACTGCGGCGTCAGCAGATCGAGGCGATCGAACAAGTGGCCCATGTTCGTGCCGCTGACGGTCTTGTTGTCGTCCATCAGCTTCAGCGGGCTCCACTTCTTGATCTTGAGCACCTGCGCGGCCGCATGCAGAAGGTTCCGCTTCTTTCCCTGCGTGGCCGACGAGAGCCCGAACGCGACGAGGCGCCCGCACGGGCCGAGGAGATCGTACCCCTCCGTCCACGAGCGACCGCCGACCGGATCGAGCACGAGATCGACCCCCTGATCGCCGACGACCGCACGCACCGCGGCGACGTAATCGCCGGCCGAATCGATCGGATGCTGGCACCCTTCGGCGCGCAGAAACTCGTGCTTCGACGGTGAAGCGGTGCCGAAGATCTCGCAGTTGCGCGTCTTCGCGAGCTGGATCGCCGCGAGGCCGACACCGCCGGCCGCCGAGTGAATCAGCACGCGCGACCCGGGGCGGAGGTGCCCCGTGAACATCATCATGTTGTACGCGGTGAGATAGACGACCGGCAGCGCGGCGGCCTCCTCGAACGTCATCTTCGCGGGCATCGGAATGACCTGCGCCTCTTTCAGCGCGATGACGTCCGTGTACCCGCCGAACCGCGGCATGCCGAACACGCGGTCGCCCACCTTGAAGCTCGTGACGCCCGCCCCTACCTGGTCGACGACGCCCGAGACCTCGTAGCCCACGACGCATGGGATCTTCGGCGCATCGGGGTAAAGCCCGACGCGCGCGGAGAGATCGGCGAAATTGATCCCCGCCGCTTTCACGCGCAACCGCACCTGCCCGGCCTCTGCCACGGGGTCGGGCGCTTCGCGCACTTGAAGAACTTCGGGGGGACCGGCCTTGGAAATCCAGATTTGTCGCATCGAGCTGCCCCTTGGATGCACGCGACGCGACGCGCGTCGCCCGCTAACCTGACGGCGCCATCATGACCGAACCGCAGAAAACCATCACGTCGACCGACGCCGTTCACGCCGGCGACGCGCGCACCAAAGCCTTCGACGCGGTCTCGACGCCGATCGTCCAGACCGCAACGTACACCTTCGAGGACACGGCCGAAGTCATTCGCCTCACCGAGGGGACGCACGCGCGCGACGATCGCGAGGAGTACGGCCGGTACGGCAACCCTACGTGCCGGGCCGTGGAGGTCCGGATGGCGGCGCTCGAGGCGACCGAGGACGCACTGCTCTTTTCCAGCGGGATGGCCGCCGTCACGACGGCGATTTTGGCGCTCGTCAAAGCCGGCCAGCACGTCGTTCTGTTTCGCGATTGCTACCGGCAGACGCGCGAGTTCGTGACGAAGACGCTCACCAAATTCGGTGTCGCGCACACGCTGCTCGAGCCCGGAGACCTCGACGGCCTCGAGGCCGCGCTCCGCCCCGAGACCAAGCTCGTCATCAGCGAATCGCCGACGAATCCGTACCTCAATTGCCTCGATCTGCCGCGCATGGCGGCAATCTGCAAGGCGCGCCGAGGCGTGCGCACGCTCATCGACGCGACCTTTGCGACGCCCGTGAACTGCCGCCCCGCGATGCTCGGGGTCGACCTCGTCGTGCATAGTGCAACCAAGTACATCGCCGGCCACAACGACGTGCTCGCGGGCGTCGTGTGCGGGCCCAGCGGGCTCGTCTCGCTCGTGCGCGATCTGCGCGACGTGCTCGGCGCCGTGTGCGACCCGCACGCGGCGTTTCTCGTCGGTCGCGGAATCAAGACGCTCGCGCTCCGCGTCGAGCGGCAGAACGCGACCGCGCAGCGGGTGGCTGAATACTTGGAGACGCACGCGCGGGTCGAGCGCGTGTACTACCCGGGCCTCGCGTCGCATCCGAGCCACGCGATCGCGACGGCGCAAATGAAGGGCTTCGGAGGCGTCGTGAGCTTCGTCGTCAAGGGCGGGCTCGATGCCGCGCGCCGCGTGTGCGACCGCGCGAAGCTCGCGCGCATCGCGCCGTCCCTCGGCGGGGTCGAGTCGCTGATCGAGCCGCCCGCCGTCATGAGCTACTACGAGATGACGAGCGAGCAGCGCGCCGCGGTGGGCATTCACGACGGCCTCGTGCGCCTCGCCGTCGGCATCGAGGAGACCGAGGACGTGCGCGCCGATCTGGAGCAGGCGCTCGCGTTTTAACCCGTCAGCGGAGGGCGTCGAGCGCTGCGAGCAGCGCGTTGGCCTGCTCCTGCACGGACGCGGCGTCCATCGCGAGAACGGCCTTCACCTCTTGCTCCTCGACGAGCTCCGGCGGGATCTCGAGGAGAAAGCGGCTCGGCGTACGCCCCGCCGGCTTGCCGCGCGCGATTCGCTGCTTCGCGCGCGATAGGAAAAGCTCCTGCCGCGCGCGCGTCACGCCCACGTAAAAGAGGCGGCGCTCTTCTTCGATGTCCTGCGAGATCGCGTCGGTCACCTTCGAGTCGAGCGTGCGTGTGTGCGGGAGGAGCCCCTCTTCGCAGCCGATGAGAAACACGACGTCGAACTCGAGCCCCTTCGAGCCGTGGAGCGTCGAGAGCGTCACGGCGTCCTTCACTTCTTCTTCGTCCGAGCCGAAATCGAGCGTCAGCGCGTGGAGGAACGACGCGAGGTCGTCCTTCGCCATCGCCTCCGGCCCCGCGGCTTCCTTCCGCGCCTCGCGCCGCGCGAAGGTGCGAAAGAGGCTCTCGACGTTCCCCCACCGGCGGGCCGCCATCTGCACCGAGCCGTTCGAGCTCGCGTCGATGTCGGCCTTGAACCCCGCCCGCTCGGCGAGCGACCGCACGACCTCGCTCGCCGGCTTCTTCTCCGCCTGAAGCTCGCGCCGCGTCGCCTGCACGAGCAGCTCGAGCTCGCGGCAGCCCGCGCGCGCGGCGTTCGGAATGTCGTCGAGCGCATCGACGCGCTCGACCGCTTGCCAGAGACTCCACCCCTTCGCGACCGCGTGAAGCGCGAGCCGCTCGACGCTCGTCTCGCCGATTCCGCGCGCGGGATAATTGATGATTCGGCGAAGGCTGATGTCGTCGGAGGGATTTACCGTGACCTTCAAATACGAAAGAAGGTCTTTGACCTCTTTTCGCTCGAAGAACTGCTGCCCGCCGACGAGCCGGTGCGGCACCGTCTGCTCGCGGAGCGCTTCTTCGATGAGCTTCGCTTGCCCGTTGGAGCGATAAAGAACGGCGATGTCCTTCGGCCGGCGCGCGAGCTCGCGAATCTGCCGCTTTATCTCGCGCGCAACGAAATTTGCCTCGACCTCGGGCGACGGGGCGACGCGCACGCGCACCTTCTCGCCGCCGCCTTGCTCGGTGAAGAGCACCTTCTTGAACTTCGAGTCGGCGCGCTTCGAGATGACGGAGTTGGCGACGGCGAGGATCGGCGCGCGCGAGCGGTAATTCTGCTCGAGCTTCACGATCATCGCGCCGGGAAAGTGCTCGTCGAACTCGAGGATGTTGCGCACGTCGGCGCCGCGCCACGCGTAGATCGACTGGTCGTCGTCGCCGACGACGCAGATGTTTTTGTGGCGCGCGGCGAGGAGCCGGAGCACCTGAAGCTGCGCGCGGTTCGTGTCTTGGTACTCGTCGACCAGGATGTACTGAAAGCGCTCCTGCCAGCGCGAGAGCACGTCCTCGCGCTCGCGAAAGACGCGCGCCACTTCGCACACGAGATCGTCGAAATCGTACGCGCGGAACTGCCGGAGCGCCGCCTGGTAGCGCGGGTAGACGATCTTCGCGATCTCGTCGTACTCGTCGCCGCCGCCATCGGGCATTTCCTCCGGTGAGATGAACCCGTTTTTGGCGTTCGAGATGCGCGCGAGCACGGCGCTCGTGTCGTAGTTCTTGCCCGTATTGAGGCCGCGCAGGACCTCCTTGATCGTGCCGACCACGTCGCCTTGATCGAAGATCGTGAAGGCGCCGCCCATGGACGCGCGCTCGCGCGTGAGGACCTGCAGGCCGAACGAGTGGAACGTCGAGATCGTGAGCGCGCGCGCCTGCCGGACGTTGCCGCGTGCGGCGAGGACGTGGGAGATGCGCTCGCGCATCTCGCCGGCGGCTTTGTTGGTGAAGGTCAGCGCGACCACCGCCTGCGGAGGGACTCCGCGCTCCAAGAGGCGCGCGATCCTGTGCGTGATGACGCCCGTTTTTCCCGAGCCGGCGCCGGCGAGAACGAGGAGTGGGCCTATCTGGTGCTCGACGGCTTGTCGCTGGGCGGGATTGAGATTCGGCTGGGACATGGTGCTACGGACGCTCGAGGCGACCCGCTACCAACCACGACGGTCGCCGCGCCGAAAGCTTGCAAATCGAAAGGGGCGGCAGGTGGTCGGATTTGTGCGGAGAAAAGGGACCTCGTCCGTGTGTATGATCCCGCCTCCATGAACGCACGGCGCCCCGCTGCCTCCCTCCGCCCTTCCATTCTGTGTGCATGCCTCGCGCTTTCCGCCTGTGGCGGCGAGGCGCCGGCCCCCGCCGTCCCCGCGGGCGCGGGCGCGAAGCCGGTGGCCGAGGCGCCGAAAGAGGCGCCGCCGGACGTGACCTCCGTGGCGGAGCCGCCCGGGCTCGTCATGGTCGGACGGGTCGCGAAGCCGTCGGCGTCGATCGCCGTCGTTTCGGGGTGGCTCCGCGCGCAGCTCCCCGGCGTTCCACAGATCGGCTCCGACGTCGTGTCCGAGCTCATTGCCGGCGATTCCGTGGGGGCCGTCGTCGACCTCGATCAGCCGATCGACGTCGCCGCGTACGCCGCGCTCAAGATGTCGAAAGGGAAGGCGGGATTTGCCATCTCCGCGGCGGTGACGTCGCTCGAAAAAGCGAAGGCGGCGTTCTCGCAAGGCGACATGAAGCTCGTCCCCGCGGGCGGCGGAATCTTGCGGATCGACGGGATGGGGCCGCCCAAAGGCGAGGAGGAAGAGGACGAGGAAGAGCGGCGCGCGTGCGCGCTCGTCCCCGCGTACGGCGCCGCGTCGACGCGCCTCGTGTGCGGCTTCGGGGCGGACGCGATCAACGCGCTCGCGCCGTATTTGGCGCGCACGGCGACGCGCGCTCCGAGCGTTTCGGACGTGCACGTCGAGGTGCGCCTCGCGGCGGTCCACGCGTTCGTGCAAGAGAACCGACGCATGATCCCGCTCGGGGTCACGGGCATCCTCGGCTCCACGGCGCAATCGAACCCCGCGCTCCAAGAGCTGGTGCTCGCCGCGGCGAACGACGCGGCGGACCTCGCGCTCGACGTCGAGAGCATCGCGATCGACGCGAAGCTCGGCGACGCGTCGGCGGACGCCACGCTCACGACGAAGTACAAAGGCGCGTCGTCGCTCTTGGCGAAGCTCGTGACGTTCCGGCCCGACCGGGTCGACGTGCCGCCGGCCGCGTTTTTCCGGCTCCCCGCGGATTCGGAGTCGGCGAGCTTCTACCGCGGCGTCGACGAAAAGGATCTGAGCCACCCGCGCGATCTCGTCGCGGCGGCCCTCGCCGGTTTCCTCGCGAAGGACGGCGTCGCGCTTGCCGACGTGAAGCCGCTGACCGATGCCGTCGGCAAGCTCCTCACGGGCGCACCGATGGTCGGCGCCACCGGCGTCGACATCCCCACCGTGGAGAAGGCGTTGGCGGCGGCGCGCGATGCGAAAGACGCAGCGCGGCCGGCGGCGGAGCTTGCCGCGCGCGAAGCGTTGGTCGGTTGGCGCATCGTCGGCGTCGAAGAGCCGGCAGCGCGCTTCACGGCCGCCGTGAAAGACGCGGTGGCGGGGTGGAATCGGCCCGGGCTCGCGAAGTGGTTGAAGAAGCAGAGCAAGGACCGGCCGCCGTCGACGCTCAAGATCGTTCCGCTCGCGAAGGCCGCCGGGCTGCCGGCGGACACGCTTCACGTCGAGCTCGCGGTCTCGCCCAAACCCGAGTCGGCCGACGAGTCGGACACGCCGCGCGAGGCGGCAAAGAAGGGCGCGGTGGCGAAGAAGGCGCCGCCCGCGAAGCCGATGCGCTTTCATCTCTACGTCGTTCCCGAAGGGAACCGCACGTGGATCGGATTCGGCGGGAACGAGGAGCTCGTCGTGGCGCGCGTCAAGGCCGTGCTCGCGGGGGCGCCGGAGGCGGGCACGATCGCGAAGCGCGCCGGCATCGACGCGATTCGCGACACCAAGGCGAACAGCGCCGGATTTTTTACCATCGGCGGCCTCGCGAGCTCGTCGATGGTGATGCGTCCGCTCGACGGGAGCTCGTCGCGTCAGATGGCGGAGGCCTTCGCCGCGCTCTCCGCGGGCTCGGCCAAGGGGAAGACGCCGATGATTTTCATCTCCACGATGCAGCCCCTCCCGGGGGGCGCGCCCGGTGGGACGAGCGTGTCGACCGTTCGCCTTCCGCGCCCGGTCATCGAGGATTTCGTGAAGATCGCGCTGCGCGGTGGCTTCAAGCCGTGAAGCGCGCCGCGAATTTGGCCGTCCGAGGCGGGGTGGGTAAGTACATGTAGGACATGCCCCGCACATGCCGATTTTTCGCGTCGCTGGCGGCCGTGGCCGCGCTCGTCGCGTCGACCGAAGCGCGCGCGTACGTCGAAGCGCACGCGACGTCCGACGACGTTCGAATCGCGGTCGATTCCGCGGGCGCGGCGACGATCGAGCATCGCATCGCGTACCGCGTCGCGGGCGGCCCCTTCAAAGGCTTCGATCTCACCGGCATCGAGCAGCACGCCGCGCTCGACGCCGACGTGCCCGTCACGTCGGACGACGCGCCGCCGTCCTTTGCGCACGCGTCCACGCTCGGCGACACCGGCGTTCACGTGGCCGTCGACGACGCGAAAGGGCTCCGCCGCGGGTCGTACGTGTTCACGCTGCGCTACCGCGTCGACCTCGTCGCCGCGCGCGAGATCGTCCGCGACGGCGGCATGTGGCGCATCGCGTGGACGTCGCCGGTCGCGCACGAGGGGCTCGACGGCGCGCGCGTCGTCTTCCAAGTTCCGCCCGCGCCGACCGAGCCGCGTGCGGTCGGGCGCGAGCCCGGTGGCGGCGAGGACGGAATGCTCGCCACGCTTCGTCGCTCGCTCGACCACGACGAGCTCGATCTCGTTCGCCCGCACGTCGCGCGCGGCGAGGCGGCGGCGTGGGTCGTGCGCGTCGATCCGAAGGCGTTCCCCGCGGTGCGCGATCCGATGGGAAAG
>JADMIO010980247.1_pt1 | contig 32518 bp, 38 predicted proteins | sample 8958161 | NCBI WGS metagenome assembly JADMIO01 (sample SAMN16585339, study PRJNA669376) | soil metagenome | isolation source: Crop rotation soil | place: USA: Cullars Rotation, Alabama | collected 2011
ACGATAACTTTTTTTGGTTTAGGCAAATCTTTTACCTTTTTACCATTAGCCCGGGCCCATGCCGCATATTCAGGAGTTGCAAAAACTCGTTGCTGTATATCCAACGGTACTAGGTCAACACTCACCGGCCGCCACTGATGGCCACAGTTATAACCGCCCCGGTTAATTTGAAAATTGCTAACATCAGTTCCGGGGATCATCCCTTCAGGCAGGCCTGTCTTTTTATTGATTTTACCATCATACTTCCGGAACTCTTCAAACTCTCCTAGTAAAACCTTTGGCAGTTCACTGATATGGAAATACTTCCGGTCGGTGCATGCCAGGCAGAAAGGTCTTGATGTTTCTATATTGGAACCGGAATATCGAAACCATTCGAAACCAAGGTCAGCGCTGATCAGTTGCGTGTATTGGCCACTGAATTGATTTAATGCATCTGTTGTTATTTGTTTGGTATACCGCAGCAGCTGGCCTTCACCACTTTCATTATTAGTGATGAAATCTGTTAGTTGCTTATTTAAAGAATTATAGCTGCCTCCGGAAGTAGCAGCCTTGCGCATTAGATCATGAACCTTGTCAACAATATTCGCATTCAGGCCAGTTTCTGTTAGTGAACCTACAACGCTGCCTATAGCCTGCTTTTTAATTTGTGTTGTTAGTTTTGGAGGGGAAAATTTGTTTTCAACACTCCTGAAATATTCATTCTGAAGATTCACAACTTCATCGAAATTTCCAAGATAACCCCTCACACTTTTTACATATTCGGGATTTAATAAAACCTTTTGCAATCGGGATTTTACCTGAGATAATAATTTCAGGTTCTCAGCAGCAATTTTTATTTTATCATCCTTCGTATTCAGCTGCTTGGTAAGCAAAAGAATATCATCCAGCATCTTTTTTTGAATACCAGGGATATTGCTGTTGAATTTATCAACAGCCGTAGAAATAAGCTGAATGAGCGCCTTAAAGTCAGCCAAAGGATTGCATGATGTAAAGGTTTGTTTTGTCTTGGTGCCTTGCGGCCATTTTTAAAGGCTATGTAAGTTTTGCAACCTTTTCAATTTTCTCAGGGCTATCTGGAATATTTGGGGTGCCCAATTGCTTCCTGGCTTCTTCTTCAGATAAACCAAATCTATCAGCCACGATGGCCACGGCAGCTTCCAAATCAAGCACTCCGCTTCCAACGGCTTTTGCTATATCGATCATACCAGTTAAGCCGCCTACGCTGTCTTTTAATTTATTACCACCTGCTGCGCCTACCTCTCCCGGTTGTATATCTAAAATACTTGCAGCGGCACTACCTGCGGTTAATTGTTCGGTTGCATATTGAACGAGCAAAGCCTCCTGGTCATTCAGTTTCATAGTGAAGAAAGAGTCACCCTTTTCGAATATGGCTCGATTTATAAACTTCTGCATGTTGCAGCTGATGATATATGTTTCATCAGTAATGCCTTTATTACTGAGGCGAGTCATTTTATCTTCTTCGCTGATGCCGGCCAGCGGATCCAGTCGAATACTCAAAAGAACACGCTCACGCAGCGCATTATCACCGACAAACTTTTTATTTACATAGTCCTCTTCCATAGCTTTTATGATAGCGGGATTTCCTTTATCGGTTTTTTGTTTGGAGATCTGATCCTCCAAATACGTAGAGCTCAAAAGATCGAATTTTTCAGGAACGTTTATAAATGGAAGAAGGCCCTTTCTTGTTGCCGCATCTGGAATCTGAAATGAATATCGGTAGTCGCAGATCAGCATATATAGCTTATCCATGGAAGCAACGATATCTTCAGCAATGGCATGAACGAAATTGTTTAAAGCGTCCTTATCAACTTCCTTCGCTGTACCGCTCTGGTTTAATGGAGCTTCAGAGAGGTATTCCATATTGATAGCAGATAACGCTTTATACTCATGCTTTTCAATTCTTTCATCCTGAATCTTTACAATCTCAGTGCTTTTTTGAATGTATCCAGCCGGCGGTATTGGCACTGGAGTGGTAGTACCGGCCTCCGGCATGCGAACTTTTAAATTTGTAAATGGTCCCCTTGGTTTGAAGCCCGTCCCTTCACATACATGGCACGTAATTTCTTCACCCATGAAACCAGCAGATTTTGTTTTTCCTTTGCCCCTGCACGCGGAACAATCATCAGAAGCCATTTCCCACATCGTGCTGTAAATATTCTGCACTACTTCTGCCTGCAGGTCGCCATATTCACGAAGTGCCTCATCCAAACGGGGCAGCATTGAATTTAAACGACTGTCAAAAATGAAAGTATTATCATAGCTTTTTTTATAAAGGCCTTCCACCCTGAAAACGGGAAGCTTATTAAGATTATGAATATGCTCCCAGGCCAGAGTATAACGTAGGGTACCATTGCCCTGCTCCCATCTCTCAATACTAACAGTAGTGAAAATATAATAAACGTCTCCGAAATATTTAGCTCCCTGTTCGTTGGTATAGATGACTTTATCAGTGCTTTTGATCACAGCATAATCATCTTGAACGTAGTCAATTACGCAATCGCTTCCGTAGAAATGTCCAAAGGGGCGTATATATTCATTTGGTTCAGAATAACGATCTGCCGGCATTACGGCAACTACGGCATTGGCATCTTTACAATACCCTGGCAACAAAATTTTAAATACCCAATTCGTTACTGAATTAAAGAATGGATAGTTTTCTTCACAGTACTTCTTTAAAGTTTCTTCCGGAACAATCTTCGGCGGAACTTTTGAATCATCATATTTGATGCTCCATTCACTGCTTCTGCGGATCTTATTAAGCTCCGTAATTACTTTACTCCAGATAGGTTTTGTTATCGGTTTCCAGATTGTTTTACGGTAATCCAAAACAGCCTTACTTTCTGATGGCCGCCGTTCCTCAATCATTTTTCTTGGATATTCTCCTTCCGCATGATAGGAAAGGTGCTGTGCCATGTCTACGGTTTCTTTGTAGGCTTTGTGCTTTAACTGGCCATTGAAATACCGTGCACGTTCTTCGTTGGTGAATGATAGCTTAGGCATTTTGTTTTTTTATTCTTTCAGGGATGTAAAAATTTTTGGGCTGAAGATGGAATACATGCTTTAACCCAAGTTTATAACAAGCGGCCTGCATTACCAGGTCATAGATTCTTTTTTGTCCGTAGTTAACCCTTGCACCCCCAGCGCTAAAAGCATAATAGGCTTTGTTGATAGTATGCAATTCAGGAATAATCCCTTTATGTATGCTTGGCCAGTATGCCGGCTGCCAGTTTGGTTTATGGCAGTCAATTCTCATTTTATTCATAGCAATATCAAAAGCAAATTCTGTTGGTGCAGCTCCCGCAAATAATGCTGTTGTTATTCCTGGAGAATTGTAAATAGCGCCGGCACGCTGGAATAGGGCAATGATCTTTTTGGATTTATTAAACAGCATAAACTCACCCCGCATTTTCCAAACCTTGCCATTCTTGATTTTATGCTTGCTGATCATCTCCTTAAGATCAGCACCAAATCCATAGTTCTTATTGGTTTTATCAATGCCAGTTTCCACTTCGTAAAATCCTTCATTCACACAGGCGAAATTTGTCTTATCCAAAATGTCAAACACTTCTGCAGGATTATCCCTGATCCATAGCATATCCACATCGAGGAACAATGTTTTATCAAATGGTGTGATCTCAGGAATGGCAAACCGGATTTCTCTCCACCCTTTATCTGTCGGAATGAGTTGGTCAAATATTTTCCATTGATCATTACTTAAATGCGACATAGCACTTTGGTTATAAACCAAGGCAATGGGCAGAGCTTTATCTTTTGCTTTAATGCTCACTGCAAGGTTATAAGCCATGCGGCCGTATAGATGATGGCCTGTTGCGATGATGATAATTCCTTTTGTCATAAAAATTAAATTGTAAATTCTCCAATTGTTGGGTCGCCTTCGAGTAATGTATTACAGATCGGTGTGAGTCTGATTAGATGTGCAACAGGCTCTTCGCCCTCCATATCGTAAAACCAGTTTGTTTCATCTGTCTGGTTTCCATTAGTTGGATTTACCCATGTATCGCCACCATCAAGACTTATTTGTATATCAACACTCACCGGCAGGCCACCGCTATTGGTCCAGGTGGCATGATAAACTACCGGTGGCCCGGGTTCAGAAACTTCTATTACAATTGCTGATATCTCGATATCACAGCCGAATGTTTTGCAGACCTCACAATTACTATTCCTGAAATTATAAGGAGTAGCAAGCAGTTTAAAAGCGGCAGGAGCTGATTCGAAATCAATAAAATTTGGCCAATCAATTTGAAAGTTTCCATCTTTTACAATACCGCCTTCATACCATTTGCCTTTAACGCTTACGATATCATGGCCAATAGCCATCTTTAAAAACTCATGAAAATTTGCATCAAAAAGGTTGGTCAATACTTCTAACTGTTTTCGGTTAACAGATTTTAAAACTTTTCTGACCCCATTGCTTTTTACATAGACACTTTCATCATCGAGAAATTGAGGTTTTGAAATATGCATGTACACACGAACACGATTGACAATATCCGCATCAGGACAATAGTAAAACCCAAATGCATCTTCATTGCAGGCATACTCTATAAAAGTGGAGAATACATTATCAGTACGATGAAATAAGTTACTGATGAAAGTAACTGGCACTTGTTCTTCATCCTCATTTTCGAAATAATAAATCAGTGCAAGGCGGAAACACTCCTCAAGATCAATTACGGTATCAAAATCAGGTAATCCATGGGACCAATAGAGAAGAATTTGCTGTTCACCAATCCTGAATAATTGAAATTCATGGCTATACGGGATAAGGGCATAATCAATAAGTGTTTCTGCATCCAGTGTGGCCTGATCAGTGATCACAGCATCTTTATCAACAAGCCGCAGGAATAGATCCTTTGTCATGAAATCATTAGCCTCTTCAACGGTATCGGTTTGTATCAATACCTGGAAAGCGAGATCATTTGCCTCTTTTATGGGCAACGAATACCATTCTGGTTTGGGATTAGCAAACTTCAAAAATGATAGCCTGGGATTTATTAATGTGATTGCCATTACTCAATAAATTTTGGTGTTAATTCAAACTGTGCAGTGCCCTCTTCTGGCCTGTATGTTATCGTGTCGATCCATCCAGTACCATTTTCACATTCATTATTAAAAGAGATTCGGCCGTAAGGGTTCAATAAGATCCTTTTGAAGTCTTTGAGACTCATTGGATATTCATACTTAACATCCTCAGGCTTCAATTTTGGTTGGGGATAATCAGGATCAGCGAAAACACTTCCGCTTATCGGATCGTTTTCTTTGATGGAATTGTCTTCAAGCCTGCAGGTAGCACTTTCCATTTTACCCGATGCGGCACAATTGCCATCGCCATCTGTGAAAACTATTTTGTTGGCTGGGTCATACTTGCGATAGCTGGCAAGGATCTTATCCATCCAGCGCATTGCATTTCGTATTGGTGATATCCTGAAATTGTATAAAGTATCTGGATCAATGATATTGAGAGGATCAGTTACATTGCCAAGCTCTACATTTATAGTTGCAGGCATTGGATTTCCATTAATAAGTATATCAGCATCATAAGTTCCTGCCGGGAAAGTGCCTATTGCTATTTCAATAGTCCAGTATGTATCATTCTCTTGAACATACATGATGTTGTAAGGACCCCCAGTAATTGCGCCAGAATCAACAAATTCAACTGTGTCTGCCGTAGTAAATGGAGTGGGCGGTTTAGGCGAAATATTTATGTATGCTCCACCGTGCTGTTCATCAGCACTATAAATTTGATACCTCCCTCTCTTCAGGCATGCAATAAAAGTTTCATTGTCGTACCGCCAATCCTTGCTATCCTGATCGCCTTTTCTTCGTGTTATTTCCCAGGCATACCCTGATGCGATCATTTTACTAATGATAGGAAGCTCATTTTTTATTTGCGAAAGAGTAGTTCGATAAATTCTTTTGGTAAGAAATTCATCCAAACCATTATACTCTTCAGCTTCCCATTTTTCATACCCGAATTTTATTGTACTGTAATGATCTCTCTCCTGAGTTGCACGATTAATTTTATTGACATTGTCACAAACCATTATTTCATCATCGATATAGAAATAATTCCATCGTTCTATGCGTAACAACTTAAATCCTGGCCTGCTGGGATCATCTTCTATTCCCATACCGATATGATGAATAGGGTTTATCCCATCCCACAGATCTTTCATGCTTTGCGCAAAGATTGCTGGCTGATCAGGGATGCGGGTTTCCTGCCTTCTTATAAATATTCCCTTAGTAATTGCTTCAAGGCCACCACAACCGTCAACATCACTCGGATATGGCTGAGCATCAGTTCTGCCGAAATAGTCACTATAAACTCTAATCTTATCATCTGTTATTGCTTCAGCAACGCGGCTAAATGATTCGTTGATCATAAACAGTTTAGCTACAGATGGCGGGGTATGAGAAAGCGCAGTAAATTTTACATAAGAAGTATCATCAATTCTTGTTCTTAGCGATAACTTCAAATCTCTCACGTCCGCTATTGGGGTGTACATGTTTGCATAAAAGAATACGTATATTTCATCCCCTTTATTTAAAACATAATTGGGGTCCAGGTAGGTGTGTGAAAATTTTACTTTATGATATGTTATGGGATCACCGAGAAAATCTGATCCTGAACCAATGACTTCTAATTGCTGGTCATATAATGGTTGCTGGCTGATTAAAGTGAAAATGCCATCCTTATCTTTTTTAAGAATAACGAACCGTATATTATAAATTACGGTATCGTTTAATGGTTCAAACTCACCTTCTACTTTTATATCCAGCTTGCCATTTTGAAGATCTACATTATAATTAGCAGTTTCCTCCTGATAGTTGATCACCTTATTCAGAAAATCAGTTGGCACAGTAACTGCAAGCCAGGGATTGGTAATCGAGACGACATTGTAAGCTGCACCATCCCACAATTGCTGAGAATCATGCGGTGCGGCTATTTCAGGTATTTCAAATGCCGGCGGATCAAATGTTGTCGGGATGCATGTCAATCTAATTGGTGGGTCAAATCCAAAGTTTCCTATTTCGGCTGACTTATTATCCAGCCCTAATTCAATAAGGACACCTACTGAAACAGCAATCACATCAGGATCGCCGGTATCGAACTGAGAAAATCCGTTATTGATCGATTCATCTGAAGTTGTTTTTTTTATCGCTACGTCCTGCAAAAAAATTGTCTTGCTTGGTAGAACTATTTCAGCAGGGCATTTTTCATAATCATTCAATTCATGTATTTCATTAAAAGAATAGACAGCCTGCAGATTTACTTTCTGATCCCAACGATTACGCAGTTCCATGACATCACTGGTTGTTTCGATCGGAATCTTTACAGAGCACTCATCGCCACAACTGTATTCATACTTTGAAAATAGCAGGCGGCCACGGTATAACTCTTCTGGTTCCTGGCCTTCGCACGCCTGGGCAATGACCATGATCATGTTGCCCTCAACGCCATATTGGTCATGTTCCGCTTTAATTAGCTGTCCAGCCGTTCCATTAAATTGAAAATCGTTGCCCTGGTAGTCAAAGAAAATACCATGCAATTCAGGATCACGCTTAATAACGATCTGACAATTATCCCAGCCAACAGGTTCATCTATGATATGCTCGACTGAGTTGCGGTCTATTATGGTGAATTGCCAATTCATGAGTTCATTTTATATCTGGAGTTACGGATTTCTGTTTTGTTGCCATGTTGGATGATATCCTTTCTAAACCCGTTTTCATCCCAGCTAATATTGTTTATAATAGGTTCGGGCATTTGCTTAGCAATTGCTTTTGAAAGTTTATCATAGTCGAGACTAAGAGAGCCGTTATTATTCACATAACTATTACTGATAAATTCCTGATCAGTGGTATTGGGGATGTTGCTGGCCACTACCTCATAAGGGGTTTGGTAATTGTTCTTTTCCCATTTAGAAGCAATTGTTTTACTCTGATGATAAGTGTAGATTTTTTCTCCTCCTGTCAGATACACAAGCTCCGGACCTTCTTCACCTACCCATGCATAACCGCGGGGAGCATTCTTTGTTCCTCCTTTAAATCCTGGGGTTGATTGATTTATTTTAGATATCTGCAAGCCGGTTGCTACAATAATACCTGCAGCTGCGATGCTGCCGCCGATGGGTCCCAGCTGGGCATATGCCTGTATAATTGCAAGGGCTCCCGCAACATACGCCTGAGCTCTCTTTGCTTTTTTATCTTCTTCAAATGCCCGCAACTTCAGTTGTCTTTCCCTTGCCGCATACCTTGTATTGATTTCATCCTTCTGCTGCTCAGTTATGTTTTTAGCATTCAGCGCCGCATTTTTTTCACTCTCCAGGGCAGCAATTGCCTGATCCAAATCAGCCTGCCGATTGACTGACTGTTGTTCGAAATATGCTGTTGAGATTTGCTGAAGTATTTCAATACCGGCCTGAATAATTTGCTGACGGCGTTGCTGAGCTTCCTGCTGCTGCTGTAATTCAAGTGCCAGGTATTTACCATCCAGTTCAGCCTTCTTTTTTAAGTACTCTTCATGCGATTGAACCTTTTCTTCATTCGCTTTTACCTCGTTATCGATTTCCTCTTTCTGAATGGCCTTCAGCCTTTGCCGATCAGCAATTCTTTGTGCTAAACCACTTCCGCCGCCGGCCTGCCGAATCTGTATTCTTTTAGCCTCATTCTCCAATTCAAGGTTTGTAAGCTCCAGGTCATTTTGTATTACTGCATTTTTATAATCCTGATCCAATGCAAGCTTATCAGCAGTTGCCTTTGCAATGATCTCCTGAATTTTTGCTTGCTTTTGCTCTTCATTATTAATTAAAACTGTGGCATTAATATCGGCTTGCTTCTGGAGATCTATTCCCTGTTTTTTTAATTGTAAAACTTCTGGATCAGTTTCGGATGTTCCTTTGTTTTGAATTAAAGCAAGTTTAGCATTGACCTCAGATTGTTTTATTGCAATGGCATCTTGCTGAACCTGCAGGTTGTATTGTTTATTCAGGTCTCTAACCTTTTTCAAATATTCGGCCTCAATGACTTCCTTTTTATCATTGGCCACCCCTTTAGCTCCGAGCTCCAGATCTTTTTCTTTTTCCAGCTCATCAAGTTTCAGCTTCAATTCCCAGTCACTTCCTTCCTGTGCATAAGCTAATTGAGTCTTAATACCATTCAGTTCAATTTGGTTTTTCCTTTCAATTATTTGCCGGGCAAATTCTTCCTGTTCCTGTTTACCACTGGCGAGTATGGCCTTTTTTTGGGCTTCGCCTATTGCAAATGCGGCAGCTTCAATTTCTACTGCCTTTGCAGCAATTTTCTTTCGTTCCTCTAGTTCAGCGACGCTTCCCTCTTGAATAGTTGCCAGTTTTGCTTCCATCAAGAACTTTTCATTTTCAAGTAACTTGATGGTTATTTGATTTGATAATTCCTGTATTTGCCGCAGGGCCTCAGCAGAATTTTTTGCACGCTCACCTGGTGTAGCATCAGCGTTTAATTTATCTTCCGCATCACGCCTTGCTTTTACTGCATTGATTTGAGCCTCCAATTCAGCAATACTTCCTTTCCGGGCCTGAAAGACTTTGGCATCTTGAAAAGCTGCATAAGATTTTATTTCATCATCATGCAGTTTTTTTCTATACGCTATTCCCTTTACTTCTAAAGCATTTGTTTCATCTTGCAGCTGAGTTTGCAGAGCGAATTGTTTTTGTTCAAGTTCAGTATGCAGTTTGGCTGTTTCTTCATTCGTAATCTTTACATTATTTAATGCTATAACGTTTTCATTTATCTGATCTTTCAATCTTTTAAGCCGCTTGTTTGCCAATTGGCCTTCCAATTTATCTAGTTCAGTACTGGAAGCGCCATTTGCTTTAGCCGTAGCCAGACGAATATTTTTATAGTGCTCCAGCGCCTTTAGATCAGCATCCAAATAATCAGTTGATTTTTTTAATGCATCATTTAATTCTGCCTGAGCCTTCGCAGCCTCTCTGGTATCATCGGTAAAAAATTGTATTGCTATGGCGATAGCAGCAATAGCAGCTATAACTAGACCTATAGGGTTGGATGCCATGACGGCATTAAGAATTTTTTGAGCAGCAATAGCACCATAACGAATTAATATATATTCACTTTCCGCAGCTGCTTGCAATTTTGTTTGTAAGAACTGGACCCTTTGCAAACCGAGAAGAGCAGCGGTAGAGGCAAACTGCCTCTTACTCATTAAATCCTGTATTTGCTGAAGACCCTGGAGTATCGCCATGGCAGCATTTACCTTCAGCAATATTTTCTGAACCTCCTCATTTTCGGTACCAAATAATGCTGCTGCTCCCTGTGCAACAGCAAACCCCCCAGCGACACCTCCAGCCAGGCTGATCAGGTTATCCATTCCCCTGGTATCGCTTCCGGCATTTGCGATGGCATCGCCCGCATCATTTATAGCGTCTTTTACCTCACCTGCTTTTGCAACCAACTGATTATATTCAGCAGTATTTCTTTGACCTGCCAACTCCATTTGTGCAAGCTGGGCAGTCATTTCCCGAAGCTGCTTTTTTAAGCTTTCTTCAGACGAGTTTAATTCTGTTGTAGCAGATTTGTTTTTATCAATGCTGGCTGCTACTGCATCATATTGCTTTCTTAACTTTTCAAGTTCGGCCTGAGCTTCCGGAAGTTCTTTAGTCAGCCGGTCGAACATCTGGCCATCGTTAATGCCTCTGGATTGCAGCCCGTTAAGCTTGGCAGCCAGGCTCAATACTTTTTGTTCCGCAACCTTTACCGATTCGGCCATTTTTTGAAAAGGACCAAGCGATTGCGATTGTGCAAGCTTCTGTTTTAATTGCTCCTGTGCAGCAACTATTTCCAATACAGATTTACCAGCATCCTTTGCACGTTTCTGCAACGTGGCCATCTTGTCACCAACATCTCCAATACCCTTTAAAACAGTGTCACCTAAGGCATCATGGAATGCATCAGAAAGATTAGTCACACCGACTTCAACATCTTTCAATGTTTTGATTTGCTTGCCTGCTTCAGTATTTACCTTTTTGAAGGCATCTACCTTTTTGGATAACTCGACGTTGCTTTTACGAAATGAATCGGCTGCCTTGGAATCTATTTGTCCCATTTGTTCAAGGACATCAATTGCCGGCTGTAATTGGGAAGCATCACCAATAAACTCAATGAGGATTTGTTCTGCCACTCTTCATGATTGTAGTGGTTTGGTTGGTTTGGTGCATGTATTTCAACATGCCAACTTCTTACTTTTTATTTCTTGCGGCTTTGGTGGCCTCGGCTTGCTTTTTAGCGTCCTTGATCTTATTATTTAACCTGAACCAATATTCTAATAGCGAAATTTTCTCTAACTCTTTTTCTATCAACGGGTTTCCATCAGCCAACCAATTCATTTCTAAGAATCGGCCGTCGATAGACTCCTGGATAATACCTCTGACAGATCTTTCAAGTGCAAGTGATTTATCTTTTCCACTGTGCTCAAATACATGCTTGAATTCTCGTCTGGCAATTCTAAGAATGGCATCATAGTTTTTAGATGCCCTTGACAAAAAAAATCATACATGCCAGGTTCCTCCCTCCAGGCTTTTATTTTTTTCTCATTAACCTTCGGCTCATATTTAAATGGGCTCTCATCTTTTGTAAAGAAAACCACTGATGCCATTTTGTAAATATGCTCCGGAAGCGCAATCAACAGATGGATCCGTTCTTTAAGGTTATTGTTTAATTTAATAAGGGCAGGAAGGTTGATAGATTTAGGGTTAGAAAATATTTTTTCGCATGCTTCCACATGAGCATTCAAGTATCCTGTACTGCACCGCATCAATACTTCTTCCATAAACTGCATTGCTGTGAGGCCACGGCCCGTTGCGGTGTTCATCGGATCCTCATGCATATAATATGTCTCCCCCTTCCATTCGAAAGCAGGAACGATCCTGTAAGTGTTATCCAGAAGTATAACCTTAGGCTTACGCTGGTATATTTTCTTTATCCATTTCAGCATTCGTAAATTTTTTAAATATTGATTTGATGGTTTCTAAGAGCTGATTTATTTTTCTTGTCCGGAAATGCTGGAGGAATGTTTTCTTTTTGACACAAACGTCGCAGCTCTTCTGATTGGCCGCCGTTTCCTTTTTATATCTGCCAACTATTCCATCGATCCATACCAGGTAGTCACTAACGCCGTCCGGTCCTTTTCGCTTCCATGCTTTCTGCAACCTTTTTAAATGGTCCACATATACAACGAGAGGAAAACTATACAGGTAATCTTTTTCAGGATCGATCGGTTTGCCATCAAGCTCGGTGATCGTTTCCCATTCGAGTATTTCACTACCCTTCATCAAATGCTTTTCACAGCTTTGATCTTTCAGCAATGGAAGTGTCATTGCTATTTGCATCAGGTAATTATTATACTCTTTAGTCAGCTTCATTGAACTTATTGTTAATTAAAAAGCCGGTTGTGTCGGCCAATGGCTACATCGGTCTTGGAAGCAGTTCAGTCCAATGTGTTACGGTTTTTGACATTGCATTGGATGACCACCGTCTTTCTTCTTTATTGTAGGCACAATTCCATTGATAATGACTAATCCCCAGGTCGTTCACTTCAATTACGTTACACCAATATCTTCCGCTTTCATCGGGTGGGGTTTGGTTGGCATCTTTCCAGGTTACTTCGATAACACTACCTACGATATGAGGTTTAACAATACGTGGCCTTTCGTCTTTTCCCTGTGCTATTGTAGCGTCACTATTCATTTTTTTATTTAAAAGTTTATTCAAAGACCCTTTAATATTTCATCCAGTTTAGCAACTTTTGTCAATGGCACTTTTGTCATATTCTGATTCATTATTTTAAACTGATAATAACCAACCCACCATTCTAATTCTAACTTAGGTTTATCTGGGTGCCTGAATGTCCACTTCAATATTCCATCACACCGGCATTTCTCGTAAAACTGCCATCCATTATTCGCTATCGCTTCCGGTGCTATGATTGCCATTTTTCAAAGCTTTTATTTCTGCTCGATCAGCATTTATTAAATAAATCAATACGGCATTTACAGCTGCTGCAGCTGTAATAACAATTGCAAGCTGATAAACATTTGAAACTTGCCACATTTTCCCAATGATGCCAATTGCTATAATTGCTGGCCCCCACCATATGGCCATGCAAACAGGGCAATCATAAAGCGGTTTTTTTAGCCATGAACGGAGACCCCAAAGTGAACTATGAATGAAGTGGAAAATCATTCCTTCCCAGGTGCATATATGCAGAAAAAGCACACAAAGGGCAACAATGATCACCTGCTCCAGCATTTTAAAATTTTATCAAAAGTATAAAATTTCGATTTATTATAAATTAATCGCGGTAACCCTTCAAATAACGCCTGAAGTTGCGGTTGATGAAATACCGGTATGTATCAAGGGGATCGAGTTGCTGCGAAGCTTCCTTGCGGTCGGTTTTCTTTAAGGTGCCATCCGGGAGCATTTCAGCAAACTCAAGGTCAAATATTAATGGCTGGGCACCATCTGGGTCAATAGAATGTTTCACGTGCTCGAGAACAGCATTAACCAACACTTGGTTTTCTTCGATTAAAGGGTTGCTGCCTAATTGCTGCATTTGGCCCTGTGTAAGATCTAACTCAGCCTTTATGATGCGGAAATAATTCAGGTTGTCTTTTACCATGGCGCTTCGATTGTTTCCGGACGCATCACCATTGACAATAAAAATATCCGGATTGTACGGACTGCCAGGGATGGTAAACTTATTCCTGATATAAGCACACAGTTTATAGATATCGCTGTTTTCAAGCTTTATGATATACGGGCAAAATATCTCTTCGTTGTAGTTCTGATAAATGCCGCAGCAAATCGGGTTCTTATTGAAGTCAAAAGACAGGTAGATAGGATAATCATAATTGACCTGGCATTTCTTCACCTGTTTTGCTTTATCAAATGCATAGGCAAATTTGGCTGAGCTGTTGACAAAAGGAATACCGTAATAAAGTTCCAGGAACGTACCGCTTGGTAAAGTTCTTTGAGCTTCATCAATAACACTTTGCCGCAGTACTCCTGCTTTTACCGCATCATCGGCAGTGATCTTGTAATACTTCCAGTTTACCTTCTGGCCGGTTTCTGCTTCCCGGGCAAGTTTATAAACCCAATTATTGGTTCCTTTAACGTTACCTATGATCTTACAGGACCCCTCTGTTGCAGTTAGGGTTGTAAATACCGCAATCCAACTATCTTCCTTTACACGAGTTGCTTCATCAATTACGCATGCATAAACATCTTCTCCATAAAGTCCATCTGCATCGTCACCAGATTTAAAAAAGATCATGGCGCCATTCTCCAAAGTGATAGTTAGCTCGCTTTCATTGGCCGTGAATATTTCTTTCGGCATGAAGCGCTTAAATCTCCTGAAGGCTATTCTGGCAATTTTGTATGTCGGTGCAACCCACCAATAATTAAACCCTTCTTTATTGAGGATTTTGCCTGTGGTGGAATGAAAGATGCCGTCTTTATCTACGTAAAAAGAGCCGTGCTCACTAATTGCTTGCTCATATAACCAAACAATACAGCCGACAGTTTTGCCGGCTTTTGTTGTCGCTTCCACTACAGTAAACCTGCAGGGAGCGTCCATAAATTCAATTTGCTTCTTATACTGTCGGATTTTTTCCGGCCGTTTGTATTTAAACTTAGTGACCACCATTAAAATTCCATTGATACATCAAACACTTTCATTTCGGGTTTGATCTGTTTGCCCTTGCTGGTAACATCTACCTTTTCAGTGATCGCTCCTTCAAGTTTGGCCATACTATCGAGAATATCATTTGCAACGGCTGCACCTTTTGGAGTATCCTTAAATTTCAGGCTGTTGTAAAGCTTCATTTTGGCTGCTAAATAAAAGTCGATGCGCTCACTTAGTTTGCCTTTCCTCGCTTCCTTGAATTGTTTCTTTGCGAGTTTTATGTATTCGTATGATTGACGTTCTGTAATTTCCCAATCCTTAATACACTGGGAAATAATATCACTTGTAATGTTACCCTGCAGAATCCATTCCATGACACTACGCACCCTGTTATCCATGGTGAGATTATCCGAACGGCCGATTGTTTTCTGATTGCTCATGCTTCTGGGTACATTGCGCTAAATACATCAATAAGGTCCTTTAATATCTGAATTTCGTTTCTAAGCTTCACTGCTTCTATTTCTCGGATCTGACGAATTTCGGGATCAGACTTATTGATTGGTCCATCATAAGCTTTCAGGGCATCTACTTTGTTTCCCATCCTTTTTGTTAGATAAGAAAGAATAGGTTTTACTGCTTCAGACATAAGGTGTCGTTTTTCATTTGGTTCCATCAGTCCGGATTTTTATAACCCGGAAATTAAGAAAATTGAGCGGTAAGGTCGACTCGAACGCCATCTTCAACCTGGTTAGGCTGACACTCTACCAATTGAGCTATTACCGCATTTTGTTTTGGGAAAGGAACTGAGTACTGCCGGCACACCTGCACCATATCCTTTGTGAGAGGAAAGCAGTATTTGTGTTTACCAAGCGTGTAAACCAATTCAGCTTTAGGGTCTACATGCTGCCTGATCCAGTTAATATTTTGTTTCCAGCGACGTTTATTGATTGTTCGGCCATGGGTAACCTTTCCGTGAACCCGATATTTTGGAGTGCCGCCGTTTTGTTCCATCAACCCTTCATAAATCCAGTTTGTTGCCTGGTAGATTGTACCGGTGTGGCTCTGATCACAGTCAGCATAAGAAACAACTACCTTCATAAGGGGGTTGTATTTCTTCAGAAGTTTCAACGACAATGCCAGGGCTTTTGAAGTACTTTCCTGGGATCCGTTCAACGCCATACGGACCAACTCACAAACTTTTCCCTGCGGCAAGTTGTATTTATGGGCAATATGTCGGTTGGACCCGGGAGAATAAACAATACAGCCACACCACTGGCCAGCATCATTAAAAACAGAGAATGAGCATAACGCAAGAGGTACAGCTGCTGCATAGTGGAAATGCAGGCAGGCGTATTTAACTGCTTTGTATGATGCTAATTCAAGTTTCATATTTCACCGCAGGAAACAGAGTAAAAAGCTTTTGGCCATCTGGCTAAAAGAATGCTGATTTCCTTTTCAGCTTCCTGTAAATGATCGGGGGATTGAAATGTTATTTTGAGAGTGGCCGGTTTGTCTTTTGCTGCATCGAGTAGCTCACTGGGAATATCCAGGATCGGCCGGCTGAAGACCTCCATATAAGGAAGCTGGATTTCAGCGAGGATCTCGGGTTTGATTTCATTTAACTGGGCGAACGCCTCATAACCGGCCGGGGTGACATTGGCATATATGCTGCTGTAGATCAAAACCATTCTGGCCGCGTCTGCCCTGTCATTACATGCAATAAAATTCGCTGGCAATAGATCTGGCACAGCCACGCCTTCATTGCTTAATTCTGTCAGCAAATCGCTTCTATGGAAGCCATCAAGGCAATAGATACCATCAGAGCTATGCCACACGTAAAACGGTTCGAGAAAGTCATTAGCCAACAATGAAGCTTTTAGCTTCTGCCGATTTTGCTCAGTAAATTCTTTGAATCCTTCCTGTTGAATGTATTTCAGTTGACGCCAGGCAACGGGTTCGGATTTGATGATCCTGCTGGTAATAGCCTGCTTATCCATTGGCCAAATTTGGCACGAATTTACTATTTATCCAAAATATCTACTTTTTATAAAAAATTGTATTACTGAACCATTTTGAAGTAAATGGAGTTTGGCAGGTTTTGTTATTAAAAAGGCTTAGGTCTTCCCAGCTTGTCCCAAATAATCCAAAACTTCAAAAAATATGCAGCACACATCTCGCGGGACTGAAAGAATTGATAATAATCCCGTTCATAACAATACCAGTCGAAAAAGCCATCATCGACAGTGTCGGGCATTAACTGATAGCAGGTCACATTTCTGACATTTGGGCGAGGCTGCTTCTCTTCGTATTGTTCTGTTTCCTCTTCTTCTTCTTCTATTGTTGGCAACAATCCCCAGGCCTGGGAACTGGCAACGGCAAAAACGTAATTGTGGCCAGTCACTTCACGAAGGAAATTTGCTGCAGATCGGCTATTCTGAAAGCTTTCAATCTCATTGAAGCCAGCCAGATGATTTAATTTTTTTTCTTCCATTCTGTAAAGATATATGGGATCGTTTATGCCTTTTCAACCTGTCCTTTTCTCAAACACTTGATTACCGCACCTTGCAAGTAGATCACAAAATGGAAAAACAAAAACCCTTGCTGGCATTGAGTTCGTCTCGTGTCCTCTCGCTTCTCGGGTGGCTGTTTTTCTTTTGTGATGGGATCTTATTTTTTAATTTTTAAATCTTTTACAAATGGTCAGGACAAACTATGTACTGAGTTACCAGTACGAAAACTTCATCAGCATGGCCCTTGAATGCGGTTACGGGAAACATGATTTCAAGAATTCAGACATGGAAAATCTGATGGACAAGGAAGATGATGCTTCCTGGGCTAAGCATCTAAACCGGAAGAAAACGTTGCAGCAGGTTAAAAAGGGGATGACTAAAGCGATCACCCATGCCTGTAAGCGACAGTTATCACAAGGAGATAAGAAGATGCTGAGAGATTTTCTTATGAGAGTCGAAAGCAATGACGGATCATCTGAGCTCCTGGTAATTTGTAATGAGGGGATGGATATTCTAAGGAAGTACCAGCGGAATTAGTTTTATTGTAGTTCCATAAAGGCTACATTTATTCCGGTTTTTCATAGAATATTGGATAACGCCCAGGATTTCTATCCGGGCTTTTTTTCTTTTTTACAAATGAGTATTTGCATTGGCTTATCTGAGCTATGATACCTTATGATCGTATAATAATCGAGCAATACCCATAAAAGGCCGTTCCATTGATAGATATACTTTGTACCGGTTTTTTTTATTTCAATGGTCACTTCCGGTCTTGAAATGAAAATGAAATATAGAATTATTATCAAGGCAATGGCTTTCATAAAAAAAGTTTCGAAATGATACCGTAATAAGGATTTTGGAGTTGTTTTGAATATTGATCTCGATGAGGCGACGGATCAAAAAACGGTTCACCATTTTTTCCAACTATGCAGTGTACCAAATTAGATGTTGGATTTATCCCGCAAATCAAATGATAGCCAGCTAATGCCACCGGATAAGGATTATCTATGAGGATTAAATTATAACCCAGTGTATGTAAGTATTCAGCAAGAATTGGATACCATTCTTGGTTATTCGGTAAATGCGGGTAACTGTTTATATCATTTTCAAGTATGCTGGCTAAGCATGCAGCAATACAATTTCCGTCGTTTTCTGTCCATATTGTTTGCTTAACTGGTATCATTTTAGCCTTATTTTTCTCTGTTTAATAAAACTTTTACATGTTCAACTGGATCACTACTAGGTTTAATTGGTGCCCGCAGCTCCGTTGCATCAAAATTTACCATTGGCTGAGTTGGTGAGTATCCGCCTGGTACGCCAACAAATTCAAATGGTATTTTGCAGTCGGCGCATCGGATTACAATGTCAGCTGTATATCCGGTTATCACTTCTGGCTTACCTTCTTCATGAATTCGGCCAACAGAAACATAGGACTCGAAATTTACATGGGAACAATTCATACACATCTTTTAGCATCTATCAATATTTGTCTTCTTCATTGAACCCTTCGAAAAACTCAAGATCTACCTGCGTGGGATTTGAAGACTTTGCCGACTCCCCGATCGGTTTAGCCTGAGGAATTGTCTTGTCTTCCAAGTACAGTTGATAATCCCGTTCGTTCATTATTTTTTGAATCTCTTTTACGAAACGAATCTGCACCGGCAAGCGCTGGCCGTTTCTATGCTTCGAGATTTTTACAATGATGGAATCCTTATATTTTTCCGGTTCATCAGCTATCACATTTTCGGGTGGATCTGTCAAAATGAAAACGTCATCGGCATTTTGTTCAATTGCTCCTGACTCCCGCAAATGGCTCATCTGTGGATCGGCGCCGTCGCCTTTGCGGTTTAGCTGGCTGAGTGCAATCACAGGAACTTTTAATTCCAGAGCCAGATGTTTTAATTCCCTGCTAATAGTTGAAACTTCCTGCTCCCTGTTGAACTTATTGGATTCCTCTTCGCCACCCATCAGCTGCAGGTAATCAACTATGATCAACCCTACTTTTTCTTTATTGACCAAAACCCGGGCCTTGGCCTTCAACTGGTAAATACTCAGGTTGGGCGAATCATCAAAAAATACTTTTGCATCACTGAAAGTGTGAAAGCACATTTGACCGAGCCTGTTTAATTCGTACTCTTCTACTCGGCCGCGTTTTATTTTTTTCATCTCAATTCCTGATTGGGCTGACATAATCCTCATTGCCCATTGTTCTGATGGCATTTCGAGAGAAAAGACCGCCGCAGGTGTGGGTTTTATTTCACTTACAGCTGCGTTATAGGCAAAATTTGCAGCAATAGCAGATTTACCAACCGAAGGCCGGGCGGCAATTATGATCATGTTCCCGGGTTGAAACCCTTGGGTGATACTATCGAGTTCATAAATTCCGGATGGTACTCCTGTTAGCTCCTGTTTTGAAGCCTTTATCTCAGCAATTTTCAACAAAGCTGCCTGACTAACCTCCGCTAAGGTTGAATACGGCTTCGAAATTTTATTTATGGCCAAATTGCTAATCTGACTAGACAGATCATCTAAAAGGTTAAAGGCATCGGTTGAATCTTCATACGCTTCACTGATTGCCCAGCCGTTAATTCGTATCACTTCCCTTGCTATAAACTTTTGATACATGATCTGGCAGTGTGCCTCCAGGTTGGCACTACTAACCACATCATTGGTCAGTTTGGTTACAAAATAGGGGCCGCCAACGATATCCAACTCATCACGTTTGCGTAATTCCTCCACCACAGTCCGAATATCAATTGGTGTGTTCTTATGCTTCATGTGCATCATTGCCTTGAATATCCGCTGATGTGAATCCACATAAAAGCAGTTGTGACTTATGATCTCAATTGCCCTATCAAAAGCGTCTTTTTCCAGCATAATTGCACCCAATATTGCTTCTTCAAGATCGCGAGCCTGTGGCGGTATCTTTCCATAAACAAGAGTGTTTAAATCAGGGCTTGCCTTGATTCTTTTCTTCCTGTCCTTTCCAATGTTGGCTATTTCCATAAAATTTATAATTTGTTTTTAGTTTCCTGTGCTGCTTCGAAATTTCTTTTAAACCTTTCGGCTTCGGATAATTCGGCCTTACTCACAAAGGTTGATTTGCCGTTATTGTTATGGGAGTTGAGGAATTTTTGATAGTCGCTATCTGTGTTTGAAAAAAACAATCCCTGCCATTGACCGATTAATGCACTTTCTAAAAGTTGAATCATAAATGGTTCGTTATATTTTTTCATCTTATTTATGGCTACTTCGACAGCAGAATCATTTTTCTTAACCCATTTAGGTGATGATAATAATTTACTCCACAGATCAATGAATTGTGTAGACTTATAAGGAAGTAAGTCAGGGTTAATAAATTTTATTACTCCAGACTTTGCCTTTGGTTTCTTAACTTCTTTCTGAATTTCTGGGGGAGGAGGCGGCGGGCCGCCTGTATTTATTATACTCTTATCTACTATACTATACTCTACTCTACTCTGTGGTATTTCTGCGGCAGAAACTCCTGATGGTGTGGGGTTTTCATTACCATAAACCCCATTTTCTTTTCTTAATCGCTCTTTTGAACGCTCCCTTTCCCGATTTCTTTTATCAAAAACTGGTTGCAATTCTTCATTTAAGCTCTCAGAATAGATGAAATTACTTTCTGTTTTATACAAAAGTTTAATCTGTAGGCATAAATCAACCATGTCACGAGTTTCTGCCGCAGAAACTCCAAGTTCAGCAGCAAACATCTCACATTCAATATCAGAAAACTCCCATTCCAATCCATCGTGTTCAGTCAACCATTCAAGCATCATACACCAAAAAGCATAGCCTTGAATAGCTCCGAATCTATTTCTCAAGATCTTTACTTTTCTATGGTTTCTCAGGCTGTTTTTGTGAGGGAAATATGAAGCATTGTTACTTTCTGGCCGTGGCATTTATGTTGGTTTTAATCCTTATCATTTGGACATTATCAGTCCACATCATCAAAACAAAAAGTGGCCGCATCTATAAAATGCGGCCAAAAACGATCGTCAACCTCTTAAAAGCTTATCTCCTGGACACTCCAATAGTTGATCAACAGTTAAGCTGCTCATATCAATTTCTGGTAGAAAGGCGCCCACTATTGAAAATAAATATTGGAAGTTTTTTTTCAGCTCTTCCAGACCATTGAAATCATAAATAACATAATAGTCATTTGGATTTCTGGTAACAATACAGGTTCGGTTGAAGCTTAAAAAGTCCTGCAGTGTACTATAGTAAAATTTCTTTGTAGAAGGACTATAAATAAGCAGGAAGACTTGTAAGGCATCATGCATGTGCCACCTCCTTTTCAGCTGCGCCGGCAACTGTGGCGCCATTTAATGCAGGTAAATGCTCCTTTAATCCTTCATTGTCAACAATAAGATGATCTGATTTGTCGGAAATTTGTTTTTCATCCTCTTTAGCAGCCAAGTAAACATTGCGAATCCTTTCGATCTTCCTGAGCCTTTCAACAATATTCTCTACTTGGTCAAAATATATTGTTCTGTATAAAAAACTGTCATACACCAGGTACATCCATATATAGCGCTGTTTTGACTGATCAGCTCCTTCGACACCGTATAATTTTGCAACTTCACCAGTTGCATAGTTAATTGTATAAGTACTAATCAAATCGACATCCTCACCCACGCCCAGCAGAAATTTGACCTCATTATCCCCGTCAATATAAATGCAGTTTAGATCCCTTTGTAATTTGTCAATGGCATTATTCCATTGACGCCAAAGTATGAATGAGTTCTGTTCTTGGGATTTTGGTTCTTTTTTTGGTCTTGCTTTAGAGCTTCGATTCGAAACTGCGTTTAGCATTTTCTCATAGAACTTATCTAAAGCAGGCTGATTTAATTCAAAAAATAATTGATTCAATTCTTGCCTCTTTTTTTCAGAAATTTTAGTTTTCATTACGACCTCCTTTGTATTGAATGGGTTGAACTAATAAGTTTTTGGGTCGGTCTGCTCACACAGCGATCAATTATTTTTATAACACTGTAGAGTTCTGAAACGTCAGATAGACTGACTTTGAAATCACGATAAACCGGGTTAAGAGAATGACATGTGATTTCACCGGCCAAAGAGTTATATTCAGTAATTCTTTTTATAAGAATACCCCTGTCACGATGTACTATTACAAAATCACTGATGCTTTGCAGCTTTTGGTTCCATGATTGCTGGGTAAGCCTTTTGCATAAAATAACATCATGCTCGTAGTAAGTATTTTTTTCACCACGGACATCCATTGAATTACCGACAACTGCAAAAGCCCGATATTCACCTGGCTCTGGATTCGCACCATCATCGCTGATCGATCGTAGAAATTCGGGACGTACCTGCAGGTATTCCAATAGAGCATTGTTGTATGCGGTTTTAAAGTTTAGCTGCGGGAAGTCCTGCTCCAGTTCCTGGAAACGCTGTAGATTTTTGCCCGTTGTTTTTTTGGTCGCCGATGCTACACCATTGACCTGATTTTTTTTCGAAGTCATAATAAGTGCTACATTTGTCATCTCTTCTTGATTTAAATTGTTATTGAATGACCGCAGTTTCAGCTGCGGTTTTTTTGTTTGATTTCATCATGTTTTTTTTTCGCTTACCAAGCAATTGAGCAATTTGCTTATCATCAAGAGCTTGTTTGCCCCTTTTGGGGGAGGCTGGTGCAGAGAGCTGCTCCAGCGTCTTTCTTGCTCTGTAGTACGTTGCCCTGGCTTCATCGGCTAAAGCCTCAGCCAGAGAAATTTCTTTTATAGCTTTCTGTATAACTTGCTCTGTGCTCATGCGGCCTTACGATAGTTTTTACCAATACTTATAACCTTACCCATTATGCCATCGGCAAGATCAAATTCATAGTGTGCGGCCAGTGTTTGAACTTGGCCTGCATTGAGATTGATATCTTCCCATTTTACAGGCACCATGCGTTCGTACTGAACCGGCTCTCCCTTCTTTCCCGTAACCGTGAAGAGTACTTTTTCATACATGCTTACTAAATTCTCGCGTACGGAGTAGGTATGAATGATCCCGTGTTTTTTGAGAAATTTTGCCACCTCCAATGGCGTTGCCAGATTGATATATTTCAGGTGGCCTCCTGTTTCATACGCCAATCGAATACTTTCAGCATTCCGAATAAAAAACCCGGACAGTGGTGTTGTTATGCCGCCTTCGATTTCAACGATGCAGCGCAACTTGAAATTTGTAAACATGTGTTTTGATTTAAATTGTTAAGAACTAATAAAGAATTTACTCTACACCCTTTAACAAATCATGTGTGATGTTTGTGGCATGCTACGAACAACTACTAACTGCGGACATAGCACAACTATATCAACTCGGATTCGGCCACCATGACCGACCGTCTTACGTCAGCACTTCATTTCTTTTTTGGATACGTTCCTTAAAAAAAGCGATGAGGGAAGCAGCTGTATCATTATCCCTGACCTTTCCATTTAAGTAATCAGAAATAGTCATGGGTGATTTGATACCAAGCGATAACATTGCTTCAGAGCGATCGGAAGCGGTCACATCCGGCTGAATTCTTTTAAGTTCAGCCGAAAACCGCTCTTTCTGAGTTAGCTCATTTGATGTTTGATTGTCATACATTTGGAAATGATTAAGATTTTATTGATATACAATATTGATAAACTTTTTAATCAAAACCAAACTTTTGATTAAGTTTTTTATCGAAAATTTCTAATTAAATGAATATTAGGGAGTTACGAGGCAAGCTGAAATTGAGCCAACAGGGATTAGCTGATGAAACTGGTATTCCTAAAGGAAGAATTGCTCAATGGGAAGCAGGCAATGCAAACCCCAAAGTTGAGGATACAATAAAATTGAGATACTTCTTCACCAGGGAAGGGGTATTGCCCTTGCGGGATTGGAATGAAGAGTTGCTACACCAAGGAGCAATCGCAAGGAGTGGGGCTCTTCGAAAATTTATTCAAGAATATAGTGATGGTCCTGATTTTGAAGAACTTCTTAGTAACTATGTGGTTTTCGGCGATTTTGAGCCTATAATCAAAAATTTGGAAAAAAGAGGTATAAAAATTAATCGCGATGAGTTACTGGAAACTCTCAAGAATGATCTTGACAGACAAGAAGTGAGTAACGAAATGTCCAAGGATCTAAATACCGAACACCCGAACTCCGGCCAGTCAATTCTTACTTACCAGCAGCAAAGAAATATTCAAAAGAACAAGACAGAACCATTCATGGTTCCTTTTATGCCGATTAAGGCCCAGGCAGGGTATGTAAGGGCAATTGATCAAGAAATGTTTATTGATAACATGGAAAAGTATGCGATTCCTCCTGGTGTGGATTATAGGGGAGCAATTTGGAGATACTGGGAGGTTGAAGGGGATAGTATGGAGCCAACATTTCACAGTAACGATATAATTCTTACTTCTCAAGTGCACCAGATGGACTGGGAACAATTACGTAATTTTTACTTATACGTTATAGTTACCGCCGAAAGAGTATTATTCAAAAGGATTTATTGTAAAAATGAACTTGAGTGGGTTCTTATCAGTGAAAATGAAGAAAATTACCCGCAACAGTTGCTACAAGCTGAATCTGTAAAAGAAGTATGGGTTTATCGACGTAGTATAGTAAATAAGGCACCGCCGATAAAAATGTTTGAGATCAAAATCTAAGATGCAACCCATGCCATTAGTTAAAATTAATTCATGAAAAAATTACTATTCATTTCTCTTCTTTTCTTATGGTCCTGTAAAACAGGATTGTCGGATGAAGACAAAAACATTATTGAAATGAAAATCGCCCTGCACAATTCAACGGCCGGGCTGAGGCTTTCTTTAGACTCCCTGAACTATGAAACTTCAATTATGGAAAAAAATATCTATTTGGGCGAGAAAAGGGCCAGGGAAATTACTGATTCAATAATGAAAGTCACTTATAGTGGAAGAGAGTACACTCCTAATAAAGACTCCCATTTAACATATGAAAAGCTGATACAGTATTGCAAGCAAAAAGGACATGACCCAGTCTTTTTTGCTAAGACACTCGCAGACAAGTAGCCTTCAATATTTTACAACATAATAAACAATTTCTATGGACTTTGGCACTCTTCTCATGTACTGCGGCATATTAGTCGTTGCGATAATCGTAGGGAAATATCTGGTCGATTGGTATCACGAAATACCTAAAAGAAACAAACTTTTGATTGCACAAATTAAACTACTGGCACTTTTGGCCGAAAAGTCAGGTATTGATAAAAGTGAAATTATGGAAGTCTTCGTAAAGGCTGAAATAGCAAAGTAATAATGGGTGACCAAAAGACTTATCACGAAAACTTCATTGAGGGAGTAAACAGGCTGGCCGCTGACCAGGTAGGAATATCACTCAAAGCAAAGGCAGATATGCTCGGGATGCCCCCAATGAGCCTCTATAAGATCATGGATGGAAGCCATAAGCCAACCGTAGAACAATGCATTCAGCTTTGCCGCATCGGAAACTATTCTGCCGGCTGGCTGTTGCTGAATGAAGGAGAAATGACCAAAAAGGATCAAGGTACCTTGGATAAGCTCGATAAACAGCTGAAAGAAATAAAAGCCTTGTTAGTTGCGGAAAAGGGATCATCGAGAAAAAAATAACTAACCTCCTGGATGCCGTTAATAAAAACGTTAATAGAGTTAATAGGATAGAGCTTCTGACTGTATTTTAAAAAAATAGAAATCCGCTACAGGCTTGCGTTTGGTGATTTTGCAACCCCGGGAAACCGTTCTGTTAATCAGAGGGTCGCTGGTTCAAGTCCAGCAGGGGGAGCCTGATAATCAAAGAGTTATGATACACATCATAGCTTTTTTTTATTTTTACGACTAAAAATGCGACTATACTCTAAGTAAGCAAGTGAAACGGGATAATAACTAAAGGAAAGAAAATCAGTGAGTTATGAAAACAAGAAGCCGGATCACGGCTTTTGCTTCAACGCAGTTTATTTCAACTGCCGGGCTACAATTTCGTATTGTAGGCCAAGGTAGGTGCAGAGTTCTTCAATGCTAATCACCTGGTGCGATTCTTTTTTGAAGTGCTTTTTCATTTTCTTAATGAGATTTCTGCCGTACCTGTCGCTTCTGCCAGTGATTACCTGAACATCCTTCGGGTAAATACACTGTCTATTCATTTTTACGCTATTTCATACAGTATCTATGCTTTATCTGGCCTCCATCCATTGAGATGGTATGGAGCTTTTACAGCCTGAATACTGAGACTGCACAAATTTACAGCAAGTTTTTGATGCGGCTAAATGGTGTTTTTTGGAACAATGTGTACAAAGCGGAACGGATGACTTCCCTCATTTTGAAGCTGTAAGCCAGCGAAATAGTTTTGGTGATTATTGATCACTAACCATTAAAATTTTAATAACATGGCAAAGCAAAGGGGCATACTCAAAATTGACGGTACCATAGGCGGAATGACTTTTTACAAATCCGCCCTGGATGGATACCTGGTAAGGGAAAAAGGTGGCGTTTCAGGCGAACGCATAGCAAATGATCCAAACTTTGAGCGTACCCGTGAAAACGGCGCTGAATTTGGAACTGCGGCCAGTGCCGGCAAATTACTGCGTGATACGCTCCGCAACCTGTTGAAAAACGCGTCTGACAGCCGCTTAACGAGCCGTTTGACGAAAACCATGACAGATATCAAGGGTTACGATACATCGTCTCCAAGGGGCGAACGCAGCGTTGGAGTGGGCATTGCTGATGATAATGCACTTGCACTTTTGAAGGGTTTCGATTTTAATAGCAGTGCAGCGTTGCGCAGCGTACTGTTTGCACCTTTTACGGTAACAACTGCTACCGGTGAAATAAATGTACCTGCGTACAACCAAATGAATGACATAGCCTTTCCAAATGGTGCAACACATGTGAATTTCCGGACGGCGTTTGCGAAGATTGATTTTGTAAATGGCACAAGTGCAATCACCTACAGCGGCGTTTCAAACTTTAGTATTGAAAATTCAGATACTGACTTTTCTCTTACTCCTTCGGCTGTACCAGCAGGATCAGGCACCCAGTTTTATTTGCTCCTGATCGAGTTTTTCCAGGAGGTAAACGGCACTCAGTATTCTTTAAGAAATGGAGCTTTCAATGTGCTGAACATTGTAGAAGCTGTGAATCCATAAGATCTTCTACAGGTATAACAGAAGCCCTGCCGTTTGGCGGGGCTTTTGCTTTTTATTAAACTGCCTAAAACGGCAGCTGAGAAATAAAGCGAATGCCTGAACGCATGGCATGCAGATACAAGCCGCCAGGCAAACAATGAACCTGCACTAAAGGACCTGAAGAAGCATGCAACAGATAACAATAACGCTGCGGCCAACGGGTGACATGACGAAAGGCAACAGGCAATGCAAAAGACCTGCGACGGCCGGCTGATACGATGCGGGAATGCTTGATGATATGCATAATAAAAAATTTAGAAGCATCTCAAAGCGAAGGGCGGCGATTTACCAAACCTTAATGATGGCACTTCGGCAGGCTCAGTGTGACAGGTCGTGCGCTGGCCTTGTGTTAGGTTTGGAAAATCGTTTATGGGTCTGTGCGGTGGGCAGCCCGAAGCTATCTTGCTGAATAAATTTTTTGCATAGCAGCGGCAGATCGAATTGCTTAGGCCAAGAAGTCCAGTTGAATATCACTCATGCCTTTATGGCCTCCACGGCCTGCTAAGAAGCATTGAAATTTATCTTTTACAAAAACACAGGTGAAAGCATACCGATATTGAGTACCGGCGAATAAAGAAAGCTGTGGGTCGTCGTGAGCCGGGCAATGAAAGATTGCATAGCATAATTTGTCCAGGTGTATTACTCCTTCATAGGTCATGGTGAAGCCTGGCAAAAGCTGGAAGCAGCTGCGGCGTTTGCTGCCTATTTGCTTTATGGTTTGTCCTGGTTGAAGGATTATGCCCTGCGGGCTGGTGAGTGTTTTCTTGTCGAGCAGGATAGGCTCGTCGAATTGCAGGTAGTCTGCTCCCCATTGATGAACAATTGCGACCATAAATAATTGAAAAGAAAAAAGAGAAAAAAAGAAAGCAGACCCGATAGCGTAGGGGCACGGTTTCTCCAAACCGTAAATAAGGGGTTGTGCGGTGGGTTTGTGTTCGGTTTGGAAAACCGAAAAGGCTTGTGCGGAAGCGCCCCGAAGCTATTTTAGCTGCCTTTTTTTCTTTTCTATTAAAAAAATCATTTCAACAGACCTGTATCTGAAATAACAAGGAAGTAGCTAAAAGGAGAACAACCCAATGCTTACAAAAGCTTAAATTGTCGCGAGACCTAATTATAATTTTAATAAATTATTTCACTTATTTCGTTTGTTTCGTTTATTTCGTTTAGTTTGCGCTCAAATAAAAATCATTTGTTATGAGAGAGTTAGAGCAAATAAGAAAACCCTCAAAACTTGACCAAATAGTTGCTCATGAATCTTATAGCGCTTTAGCATCAGTTATCGGACAAATTAGTTCTGAGCAACCAGAAATTGAAATTGAAGAGACAACCGAAAAAATTAAAATTCCTTTAAGTGCTTTAAAACTTTTGAGTGATATTTTAAAGGCAATGGGAGAAGGTAAATTAATTTCAATTGTACCTATCGCTACCGAAGTAACTACGCAGGCAGCAGCCGAAATGCTTGGCTGTTCCAGGCCTCATTTAGTAAAATTGCTTGAAGATGGTAAAATTGCATTTACTAAGGTGGGTAAACATAGAAGAATAAAATTTGATGATATTATGAAATATAGAAAGCAAATGAAAGAACGACAAAAACAGAATATTATCGATATTATGAATTTTGACGAAGAAACAGGCTTGTATGATTCATAGTGTACGTTTTACAGCAGTGTTAGACACTAATGTTGTGTACCCTGTAATCATTAGAGATATACTATTTTGGTTTGCACACTACGACCTTTACACTCCAAAATGGAGTGAACATATATTTGATGAGTGGAAGAGAGTAATGAAAGAAAAGGGTGTTACAGAAGAAGAAGCATCTAAAAGAATAGAAAAGGCCAATATAGCATTTCCAGACGCTTTGGTACAAAACTATAAAGGATTAATTAATAACCTTACCCTGCCGGACGAAGATGACCGACACGTTTTGGCCGCAGCAATAAAAACAAATGCTAATGTTATAGTTACAAATAATATTAAAGATTTCCCAAATGAATATTTGCAATCGTTTGGATTAAACGCAAAAACAGCGGATGACTTCTTAACTGACATAATCGACTTAAATCAAGAGCAAGCAATCGCTGCTTTCAAAGAAATGGTACTAAGTAAAAAAAATCCTAAGCTGGACGAGTTCGAAGTATTAGATCAGTTAAGAAGGGCGGAACTTAGAGACACCGCAAATTATTTACATGCTTTCTTGTAAAAATGTTTTATAATGTACTTTATAAAAGCGCATAGCACTTGCAAACAGGTTTTTTATTGAGTATATTAGCATACTGAATGCATCGAAAATGATTATAATTCATTTTCGATGTGGCAGAGCGGTAATGCAGCGGTTTCCAAAACCGTAGGGGGTAACACCTCCGGGGGTTCGATTCCCTCCATCTCCGCACAAAAAATCCTCCATTTAATTGGAGGATTTTTTCATTTACCATTCGCCCATTAGTATTTAGTTTATAGTTGCCAAAGTCCATTCAGGATATAAAAGGGAGCAGTGCCCGGACGACGAACAGGAGGTAGGGTACTGCGGCTCTGTGGCTGCGGCTGAACTGCTTGATGTGTGGTGGTTTTTGTGACAAGCAAAAGCAGTGTCAGGCCGCTACGCCACCCAGCGCCATGCCAGCCGAAGGCTTGGGCCGGGAATGCGAAGCATGAAGGCACAAGACCGTAATACGCAAGGCAAGGTCTTTTTCTTTTTGCTGCCGTCTTGAAGCTGCATACCTGCAAAGCAAAAGCGGCATGTATTGTCAAAAGAAAAAACCGCAGTCCGCAGCTGAAGGCTGGCCAGCTGGTGGCGATAAAAAAATGGGGGAGGCCTGCTGGACTTACACATGGCTTGAAATGCAGCGAAGCAAATGAAAGGGATGTGAAGTACAAGTGGCAGGCCGGATGGCTGCGACCGGAGGCGGCGAAAACCATGACAGTCCCAAAGCCCCGACGCCACAATGACGAAGGAATGAAGGCGTACGGGGTGGTGCATTTGCCTTGAAAGACCTTGATTATAAAAACTACTACTCAAGGCTATTGCACCAGGCTGGCGTGTGTTTTTGAAAGCCGCCGATGGAAGACAGCCGACCTATGTACCAGATTTCACACTCACACATGAGAGAGGGATAAGCAGCAGTGAAAAGCCCACACTTCGTTGGTTTCCATGTTTTACAAATGGAGTAATTTACCTGTAAGCGTTTGTACTTAACTTGGTTGCGTATATTTATGAGTTATAGGTAATGTCGAGAACCTACAGTTGAATGGACTGAATTTGATATTAAAGGAACAAATGAAAAAGTTATTATTACTTTTTTTCTGTGCAATACTAAATGTATCGAGGTTCACTGTTTGTGCTCAAAGTGGAAAAACAGGCAAACTTCGTTGGAATATTTCAAATGATACCTTGACAATTGATGGTGTTGGTGTAATGCCAAATTATAAGTATAAACAAGGGAAATTTCGTATCAAATCTCCATGGTATTCGTATTTAAAAAAAGTTACAAAAATTGTTATCTGTAATGGAGTTACCAGTATTGGAAATAATGCATTTTACTTTGTTGATGATGAAGCTTTCACTTCTCCCAATCTTTTCGGTTCGCAAGCTGGAATTGGCGACAACTCACAAAATCACTGTGGCTTGACTTCTGTTTTAATTCCTAATTCAGTTATTAGTATTGGGAGTGATGCATTTAGAAATTGCAGAAATTTGACTTCCATTGAAATTCCAAATTCGATAACGACCATTGGAAGTTCTGCCTTTTCAGATTGTCGCAGTTTAATTTCAGTGAACATCCCAAATTCAATTACAACCGTTGAAAGTTATGTTTTTGACGGTTGTACTAATATGATTTCTGTTTCAATCCCAAACTCAGTAACCTCCATTAGTTATAGTGCATTTAGAGGTTGTCATAGCTTGACTGCTGTTGTAATTCCAAATTCAACAATCACTATTGGTGGACATGCCTTTGCTTACAGTCATAATTTAAAATCAGTAACAATCCCCAATTCAGTTGTGGATATTGATAATACCGCATTTGAAAATTGCGATAGCTTATCTGAAATAATCAATTATGCAACAATACCGCAGACAATTAGACCATACAACACATTTAGCAACATTGACAAGATAAATTGCATATTACGTGTACCTAAGTCTGCTGTGCCTGTTTATCGCTCTGCTGACGCCTGGAAAGAATTTAAAAATATTGCGGCAATAACAAATGAGTAATCTTGGTACCAATAACGAAACACCGCCTATAACGTTGGTATTGCCAATAGTGGGATTTGACATTGGAGCAATCAGCAGCGGTAACTACCCTTCTGGTGCAGGCCTGTATTCTGGCGCATGGCCTCTGGCCTATTAGTATCTCCGTCCGCTTCCTGTTTTCCCGAAACGGAAGGAAGCTTTTCAAAGTTCAGTTGCGTCAGACATGCACCTGTGCTTAGCATTTAAAATGCTTGTAAGCTTTTGTGCTTAACTTGGTTGGGTATATTTTTGAGTTAGCGTCTATTTGTTTGATCTCTTACACTGTTGACATGACTTATAGAAATTTGTTCGTTGCTTGCATTTTGATTGTCTTCTCGTGTAACCAATCAAAGCACAACACTTCAATCAATGACACAAGTAAATATGAAAATGTTGGACTAGTGTTTGATACTAGTTCAATTACTATTTTTAATATCAATTCCGCACAGTCGAGAAAAAACTTTAGAACAGCTAATCTTTCTCAGGAGGATATTTATAAGTTGGACAATTTTGTAAAACTCGCTTTGAATGATTTGAATAAGAAAACAGAAATTATGCGCAAAGAGGACAGCTTATTAAATCCAAATTTAAAAATGAGTGAACGCTATTACAGGTCCGAGCTAAAAGACTTAAAGCGGCAATACGTTCCTTACATGAACGATAAAAGTGAAACGATTGTTTTAATTATTTGCTTTAAAACAGATACGGCTATACCGACATATTATAAAGTTTGGAAAACAGAACTCTATCCATCTAGAATTGGTGGGCATCATGCTTTTAGATTTATTGTCAATCTTTCAAAATCAAATTATATTGAAATACGGTTAAATGGAGCAGGATAAAACAGCAGC
>JADMIO010789762.1_pt1 | contig 32517 bp, 28 predicted proteins | sample 8958161 | NCBI WGS metagenome assembly JADMIO01 (sample SAMN16585339, study PRJNA669376) | soil metagenome | isolation source: Crop rotation soil | place: USA: Cullars Rotation, Alabama | collected 2011
CTTTCCCGTGGGAGCGGGGGAGGTGGCGGCTACTCGGGCGGCGGGGGCTCGTCGGGCGGGGGGGGCGCCAGCGACAGCTATTGAGTATCCAACCCATTGTAATTATTCGCGGATCAATGACAATGGAATGACCTCGAATTTTCCTTTCGAGAAACTGGTTTACGGTGCGAAACAGAGTCACAACTTGGAATCGGGTTGATCGATAACCAGGTCGGTCGGGCCAATTTGGGGGGCCGGCCTTTCGTTGAAGGAAACGGTGCATGTCTCGTTCACGTCGGACCATGACTTGGTCGGATCTCACCAACGGACGGGATAATCCTGAAGCGCGAAAGTGGGCGCGCCTGGCGTCGCTCCTGTTCGAAGGCAAGCAGCTCGTGTCGACCGACTCCCAGGAAGAGTTCGTCACCTACGAGAACGGCCGACTGGTGAAGCCCCGGTAGTTGTAAGGTCCCGCGCCCGACTTGGGAGCGCTCATGGACCTCTTGGCCCTCAGCAAGGACCTGATCGCCGCTGACACCGTGTCCGAGCGGGGCACCTCCGCCGCGGTCAAGGTGCTGCGACCGCTCTACGACGAAGCGGGTCTGACAGTGAAAATCCAAGAGGTGGTGCGCGAGGGGATCCACCACCAGAACCTGCTCGGGACGTTTCCCGGAAGCGACGCGGGCAGCTTGCTCCTGGTGACTCACCTGGACACAGTGGACCCGGGTCCCACAGAGCGGTGGACAGAGACCGGGGGACGTCCCTACGCGATGACCCAGAAAGGCGATCGCATCTACGGGCTCGGAAGCGCGGACACCAAGCTGGACGCGCTGTGCAAGCTGATGGCGGCGCGAGAGTTTCGCAACAAGCCTTTGCGAAGGACGCTCCAGCTTTTGGGGACCTTCGAGGAAGAGGTCGGTTGCAAGGGCGCGCGCCACTTCGTGGGCAGCGACGACTACCGGGCCCGCTTCGTCTCGTGCTCCGAGCCGAGCGAGCTGGTGATCATCCGGGCGCACAAGGGGTACGCAGTGACGCGGATTGTCCTCACATTGCCGGACGCACCACCTCTGAGCGGACCGCTCGAGCGGATCACTTTCGAAGGAAAGTCCGCGCACTCCTCTACACCCCACCTCGGGGTCAATGCCATCGAGCGCGCGCTCGATCAGCTGGGTGGACATCGGGTCGCTTCGGTCGATGGCGGAACGCTTGCCAACAAGGTGCCGGATCGCTGCGTGGTGGTGCGCGCCAGCGAGGATGAAGGCGATCCTGTGACCGTGGCTGGTGCACGCGACGCCACCCAGGCCATCGCCCTGGCGCGCACTCTATGGGGCGCGTGGCGAGACCAGGCGTACGCGCTGCAGCCGCGCGAAAACCCGTCGTTCGATCCGGCCACCACGGTGGTGAGCTGGGGCATCGCTCACATCGAAGGGACGCGGGCCGAGCTGGTCTTCGACTGCCGGCTGCTCCCCAGGCACGCACCCAACGCGCTCTTCGATCCCTTCCAGGCCCGGGCGCACGCACTCGCCGAGGCGGCTGGGGCAGAGCTTCAGCTCGAGGTGGATCGCGCGAGCCCCGCTGCCGAGCTCCGCGAGCCTTCGGAGCTGCTCGCCGCCGCCCGCGCCGCCTGCCGCGACGTGGGCCTTCCGGACGCTCCGCAAACCAAGCCGACCAACACCGAAGCCGGCGTGTTCAACCTCGCCGGCGCCGAAGCCATCGTCTTCGGGCCCGGACGTTCCACTGGAAACGCCCATACTCCGAACGAGCACAACCTCCATTCGCAGATGGAAAAGGCGGTGGAGTTCTACCGCGCGCTCATCACCCGCCTCTGCGCCTGACCATGCCGGGCCTCGTCCTTCGCAACGTCGAGAAGAGCGATCTGCGCGGACTGATGCGGCTGGCGGCGGTGCTCAACACGGTGAACCTGCCGCACAACGAAGAAACGCTGAAACGGCTCATCGACCTGTCCCTGCGCAGCTTCTCCGGGAGGGTGCGCGATCCCTTCCGCCGCGAGTACCTGTTCGTCCTCGAAGACCCGCGGCGACGCTCGCTGGTGGGGACGAGCATGATCATCGCTCAGCACGGCACGCACGAGTCGCCGCACATCTATTACGACGTGACCGAGCGCGAGCACTACTCCGCTTCGCTCGATCGGCACTTTCGCCATCAGGTCCTTTCCATCGGCTACAACTACGACGGTCCGACCGAGATCGGCGGCCTGGTGGTAGACCCCCCCTACAGGAGCGGCGTGGACAAGCCGGGCAAACAGCTTTCCTATGTCCGCTTCCTCTTCATGGCGATGCACCGCGCCAGCTTCCGCGACAAGGTGCTCGCCGAGCTTCTGCCGCCGCTGCTCCCGGACGGGCGGTCCCTGTTGTGGGAGGCCGTGGGCAAGAAGTTCACCCACCTGAGCTATCAGGACGCGGACTGGCTCTCGCGTCAGAACAAAGAGTTCATCAAGGAGCTGTTCCCACCCTCGGACATCTACGCCACCCTCTTTCCCGCACGGACCCGAGCGTTGATCGGCGAGGTCGGTCCGCAGACACGCGGCGTGCAGCGGATGCTGGAGCGGATAGGGTTTCGCTACGCCGAGCGCGTGGACCCGTTCGATGGGGGACCCCACTTCGAGGCGCGCGTCGACGACGTGAGCTTGATCCGCGAATTCCAAGCGTTGAAGGTGGCGATTGAGCCGCTCAGGTCAGGAAGCGACACAGTGGACATGCTGATCGGCGTGTCTTCCCCGCGCGCGCGGAGCGCGTTTCGTGCGGTGCGCTCTCCGGTGCGGATCGAGCAGGGCGAGGCGCTGCTTCCGGCGGAGGCACGGCGCCAGCTCGGAATCAAGGGTGGTGCCAGCGTCGGGATGGTGCCTTTCTCCGCCGCGGGGGAGCGATGACGGAATCTCCGGGCATCGCCCACCCTACGGACGCGCGAGCGCGCAGCGCTGCTCACATGGGATGTGCCGCGGGACTACTCCAAAGAAACGCCTCGCGCGCGGACGATGCGGCGCCGGCCCATGACGACATCGAGGAGCACCTGGCCTGCTTCGCCGGACGCGCCCAATGCGCCGAGGGCGAGGTGGGTGCGGGGCGACACCGCCACCCCGAGCGCCGGATCGAGCGACAGCACGCCTCGCGGGGTTTGGACCACCACCCATGCATGGGCGCGGGCGCGCTGGCTCCCGGAGGAGGCATAGAAGCCGTAGATCACCGCGGCCCGGCGCTCGCCCGAGGCGCTCCGCGCCCAGCGCTCATAGCGCCGCGCGTGCGCCAGACAACCTCCGCGAGCGCCCACCGTAGGGTCGGCCGCCAGGTCTGCTTCCCCTGGAGCCGCGTCGATGAATGAGGTGCGGACGCGCTCGAGCAGCGCCCGCGCCGGGCCCTCGGACCACGGCGTGAGGGATACGGTCGGCGGCGTCCCGGGCGGATCGAGCTGCAGCGGTCCGCGCTGACCCTGAATGGAAACACTTCCTCCGAGCACATCGGAAGGCTCCGCGCGGGGCGGCGGGTTCTCCACGCGGACGAATTCCGCATCACCGAGCAAAAGGTGCTGGAGCCTCCCGGCCGCATCGTACGTGGCGCGATACGCCTTGCCGAGCAAAGTGCCTTCGACTTCATTGCCACGCCGCTCGTGGGCGCACGCTTCTCCGTCCTGTCCGCTGAGCTCGTCCCGCACAGGCGCGCAGCCCTTGGCCGCATGAAAAATCCACAGCGAAGCAGGGAGGCGGCCCTGTCCGCGCAGGTGGCCTCGAGCATCCAACGGCAGCTGCGCCTCCCGCCGCAGCTCGTCGCGCGCGCCGTCTCGCCACAGCCAGTGCGTGCTGCGGTAATGCAGCTCGGCGTCGCCGCACTCCAGCTCGACGACTCCCACCGGCATGCCCTGAAGGCGGAAGACGAACCAGGCGTGCTCATGGGCGGCCGCGGCGCCGGTGCACAGCGTGAGCGCCAGCGCCACCGAGCGGTGGACTCGCTTCATGGTTTCTCCACGGGCGAGGGGCTTCGTTGCCGGTTCGCCAGCCACCGCACCCCCAGGGCGAGGACCCCCAGCGCGAGCAGCGTATACACCGCGACCTGATAGCGGGCGAAGACATACTGGAGCCGCTCGGCATTCCCGCCCAGCGCAAATCCCACCGCGAGGACGGCGCCGTTGAAGAGCACCGCGGAAGCAGTGCCCCACCCGAGCACTTTCCGCAGTGGCATCCCTCCGGCGCCCGCGGCAAAGAAGACGAGCGCGCGGATTCCAGGCAGGAAGCGGTTCACCAAGAGCAGCAGCGCCCCCCGCCGCTGCATCTGGTCGTGCACCTGCTTCAGCCGAAAAAGCCGCTGCTCGAGCGCCGCGGGGTTCGCCCCGCCCTGTTCGAGGCGACGGGCGATTCGCATGCCGATCCAGTAGTCGATGGCCGCGCCGAGCACGCTGCCCACCGTCACCGCGAGGAGGACGAGCGGCCAGGGGCGCTGGCCTCGCGCGGCGTAGATTCCGCCCATGAGGACCACGCTGTCCCCTGGGAAAGGAGGGAAGACGTACTCGATGAGCGCCGCCATCCCCAGAAGGAGATAGCCCCACGGTCCTACAGCGCGAATCCAACCATCCAGCGTCTCGACCACCGGGCTTTCATCGCACCAAAGTGTGCGCCCGTCACGGCGCCCCCAGCACCACCCCGCCCCGTTGTGTCGCAGCGAGCGTCCCGCAGGCCGCGCCGATCTCCTTCCCGCCCGAATAGCGGCGGACGATGGGGGCACGAAGAATCTGCAAGTGGTCCCGAAACGCGGACAGCTCGTCCGGTTCGGGCGGCAAGTACTTGCCCGTCGGGTCCGTCACTTCGATGAGGTCGATCTTCACCGGGATGCCCGCGAAGGCCTCAGCCAGCGCGCGCGCGTCCTCCACGCCGGTGTTGAAGCCACGGATGACGACATACGCGAGCATCGCGCGTTCGCGCCGTACGCTAGCGTACTCCCGGATTGCCTCTACCAGCTCCGGCAGGGGGTGCGTCCGTTCCACCGGCATCACTCGCGCCCGCTTCTCAGGAATCGCCGAGGTCAACGAGAACGCGAGGCGGTAAGGATGTCCCTCGCGTACATAGCGACGTATCGCGGGCACGTGCCCGGCCGTGGAGAGGGTGATTGCCTTTCCGGCGATCGCCAGCCCCGCGGGGTGCGACAGAATTTGCGCCGCGCGGATCGCCTCGGTGTAGTTGAGGAACGGCTCCCCCATCCCCATGAAGACCACGCCGCGGATCGGTCGATCGGCCTCGGCGCGGATCCGCTGCACCTGGTCCACGATTTCCCAGGTCTCGAGGTTGCGCTGGAAGCCGAGCCGGCCGGTCTCGCAGAAATCGCAGGCCAGCGCGCAGCCCACCTGCGACGAGATGCAGACGACGTACTTGGTGTCGAAGAGCGGAATGCGCACCGCTTCGAAGCGTCCGCCCCCCGGTGAGGCAAAGAGGTACTTCACGAACCCGTCCTCGGCGCGCCGGCGCTCCAGCACTGAAAGGCGCGGCAGCTCTCCGTGGGCGCGCAGCCAGGCGGCGGTGCCCCGGGGGATCTGCGGCGCCTGGGCGACCTCTTCGATGCTCGCCGCATCACGCGCGTGGATCGCGGCGAAGGCTTTCCGCGCGGCGACCCTGCCAGCCCCTGCGGGCGTGAGCGATTTGGCCAGCTCGTCCAACGACTGACTCTTGAGGATCACTTGGACGTCAGCTTGGCGCGGAGGAACTGCTTCAGGCGGTCGGCCATCTCGTCCGGCATGCGCTGCACCAGGTGGTTGCGGCAGAGGTCTGGCGTGGCGCGGTAGCTGCGGACGAACTCCACGCAGGGAGGACATCCGGAGAGGTGCTCCTCCAGCTGCCGCTGCTCTTCAGGCGGGATCTCGCCGTCGAGGTACTCCAGCAACTGCTGGACGGATCTCTTACAGGTGAACATCCTGACCTCGACCGCGGCTCATCGACTCTCCAGATGCCAAGAACCCCGTCCGGTTTCAGCGCTCACGATAAAACGCCTCGATGGCCTCACGCAGCGCCAGCCGTGCTCGATGAAGGCGGCTCTTGATGGCCGGAACGGAACTTCCCGTCATTTCAGCAATTTCCTCGTAGCTGAGACCCTCGACGTCCTTCAATAAGAACACTTCACGATAACCTTCTGGCAAGTCGTCCGCCGCGTGTTGAATCGCCCTCCCCAACTCGGCGTCCAATGCTTGTTCGTCTGCCGGCCTGCCCCACTCGTCCGCTGGCGCCTCTTCCAGGCTGCCGCGGTCGGTGAAGAGCGGCTCTTTCAGCACCTCTCCTGCAGCCTCCGCCACCCGCTGGTGGCGCAGCCGCATCAGTGCGTGGTTGGCGGCGATCCTGTGCACCCAGGATCCGAACGCTGCCTCTCCACGAAACTCTTTCAGGTGCTGGTAGGCCGAAAGAAAGGTGTCCTGCACAATCTCCGCCGCGTCGGCTTCCGAGCGGGTGATGCGCAGCGCCACCCCGAAAGCGCGGTCGCGGTGGCGGTCCACCAGCGCCTCGAAGGCGGACAGGTCTCCCTTCTGGGCGCGCTCGAGAAGCGCGGCGTCATCGGTGGGGAGCGCCGTGGACATCGGGGGCGCGCAGGCAACCAGCGAGGGACGCGTGCGTCAAGCCTCCTTGGCCGACTTCCGCTTCGGCGGAGGCCCGGCTTTGAAAACCCAAAAGAGCAAGACGAGGGAAGGAAGGAGCACCGCCATTCCCCCGGCGAGCGCGACGAGCGCGAGTCGGAGCGTGGGGGGGTGGGCCGCCGAGTTGCCGACGGTGAAGTCGGGCACAATCAAGAACGGATACTGGGCGGCGCCCCATCCGACGACGATGAGCGCCACCTGCGCCGCCGCGGCGACACGGGCACGCTGAAAGCGCCGCGCCCAGAGCGCATGGAATGCCATCAGGGCGCAGACTGCGGTGCCACCGTGGAGTACCAGGGCCCAACCGGAGCCGAGCAGACCGGCGAACACACGCGGCGCTCCCTCGCGCGAGAGCGCCAGGACGAGGGCGGCGAGCGCCGCGACCGCAGCGCCTGAGGTGAGGGCCCGACGCCGGAAGTCGCCGGCGAGCGCTGCATCTTCTGTGTCCGCCTCGGCGCTCAGATACACCGCCGCCAGAAAAGCAAAGAGCACAAGCGCAAAGAAGCCGGTGGCGAGGGCGAAGGGGCTGAGCCAGGCGAGAGTGCCGGTGGCGAGCGCGCCCACCGTGGCGCCGAGCAAGAGTGGCGAGAGCAGGCTGGAGACCGAGAAGACCAGGCCCCAGCGCTCGCCGGCGCGGTCCCCCCGGGTGTCGAAGGCGCGAAAGGCGAAGGCCGAGCCCCGCCCGATGATTCCCAGAAGGAACAGCACCAGCGGCACGTGCAGACCGATTCCGACCTGCGCGAATGCGCGCGGGAAGGCGGTAAAGAGGAGGACCAACGCGAGAATCAACCAGACGTGGTTCACCTCCCACACCGGCGCGATGGCGCGGGCGATCAGCGCCCGCTGCGCTTTTTTGCGTGGACCCCAGGCGAGCAGGTCCCAAAGGCCGCCACCGAAATCAGCCCCGCCCAGCAGCGCATAGAGGGTGAGCGCTCCGAGGATTGCGGCACCAAGCAGAATCTCAGCCGGGAACATGCAAGGGGTCTGGGACCGCGCTCGGCAAACTGGCCCGCACCTGCCGGCCGAGGAGAAAGAGAACGATTGCGCCGAGCCCGAGGTACACGAGGGTGAAGGCGAAGAAAGACGGAGCCAGCGGAGAGAAAGACGTGACCGCATCCCGAGTGCGCAGCGCACCGCGCACGACCCAGGGCTGGCGACCATATTCTGTGAGCAGCCAGCCCGCCTCTAGCGCGACCAGCCCGAGCGGGGAACAGAGCACGTATCCCCAGAGCATCGCCTTCCCCGGCGGCCGACGGCGCCACAGTCGCTGCGCCAAGGTCCAGAGCGCCATCAGCGCCATCGCCGAACCCGCGCCGACCATCGTCTGAAAAGAGAGGTGGACCTTGGCGATGGGCGGCCACTCGTCGCGGGGAAAGGCGTGGAGCCCCTTCACCTCAGCGTGCGCATCGCCATAGGCCATCCACGACAGCCCTCCCGGCAGCTCGAGCGCGTAGCGCGTCTGTGCCGACGCTTCATCGGGAAGCCCGCCCACCCGCAACGGCGCGCCCCGCTCGGTCTCGAACTGTCCTTCCATCGCCGCGAGCTTGATCGGCTGGCGGGCGGCGGCGTGCTTCGCCGAGAGATCGCCGAGCACCGGCTGGACCAGCGCGGTGAGGCATGCGAGCGGAAGCGCGACCCGAAGCGCCTTCTGATGAAAACCGCTCCCTGGGTGGCGGAGCAGAATCAAGGCGTGGATCCCGAGCATCACGAAGGCGGTGGCCTGATACGAGGCCACGAGCACGTGCGCCGTCTCGGTGGCCCAGCCGGGGCTGAACATCGCCCGAAGGGGATCGGCTTCCGCCAGCACACCCTCGCGCAGCTGGAAACCGACCGGGTCGTTCATGAAGGCGTTCACCAGCGTCACGAAGAACGCGCTGGCAGCGCCGCTGAGCGCAACGATCGCCCCCGAAAGCAGATGAAGCCGACGCGACACCCGCTCGCGCCCGTACAGGTAGATGCCGAGGAAGATGGCCTCGGTGAAGAAGGCGAAGCCCTCCAAGGTGAAGGGCAGACCGATGACTTCGCCGAAGGTGCCCATGAAGCGTGGCCAGAGGAGCCCGAGCTCGAACGACAGGACAGTGCCCGAGACCGCGCCCACCGCAAAGAGCACCGCTGTGCCCTTGGCGAGCTTCTCGCTGAGGACGCGATAGTCCGCATCGCGCGTGCGACCGTAGAGCACCTCGGCGATCAGCATCAGCACCGGCAACGCCACACCCGCCGATGCGAAGACGATGTGAAAGGCCAGCGACAGTCCCATCTGCGCGCGCGCGTACAGAAGGTCCAGACCGCCCGTGTCCATTCGTGAAACCTAGCGGAGCCGGCGTGGCGGTGCTCTCCGACCGCGGGCAAGATACTTATCGCTCCGGTCAGCGCTGGCGGGACACACCCGGGCTTCCCTCGATCCAGAACCGGTACGGTTTCCTCGCCCAGGCCCCCGCGTATTCGACGCCGATTCGCGGCCCGCGGGCGATCTGCCGCCGGCGGGGAGGTAAAGCGCTTTCCAGCCACAGCGGACCGCCGCGGACGAGCGACGAGCGGTTGTGGACGCGGGTGATCGCCATCCCCCGGGAGAGCCGGCCGGGCCCATCCAGCCGGACGTCCGGCCCGAGCCCCTCCAAAGGCTCCAGCCCGCGGATGAGCACCGCTGCCCCCACCCCCTTCGGCTCGACCACCACGTTGAAGCACTCGTACATGCCGTAGATCAAATAGACGTAGGCGTGGCCGGGCGGCCCAAAGAGCACCTCAGTCCGCTGGGTTCGGCCCTTGGACGCGTGGCAGGCCAGGTCATGCGGCCCCGCGTATGCTTCGGTCTCCACGATGCGCCCGGCCAGACGGCGGCCTCCCACGGGATGGTGCACCAGGATTTGACCCAGCAAGTCCCGGGCGACCGGAACCGCAGGCCGGTCGTAGAAGGAAAGAGGGAGCCGCATCCGCCCCGGTTGTGCCATGCTGGTGTCCTTTGGTCACCTCCGGAACCGTCGACAGCGAAAACGTTTTGAGGGCAAGCACCGCTCAGGCACATTGATCCGCATATGCATCAGTGGGGCCGTGTGTCGGGCGTGTTGTTGCCGCTCTTCTCGTTGCGGCGAGAGGGCGATTTCGGGATCGGAGATTTCGGAGCGGTCCCAGACTTTCTCCGTTGGCTGCGCTTCGCCAAGCAGCGGCTTTGGATGGTGCTGCCGCTGCTTCCCACCGCGCCCAACGACGCAAGCCCGTACAGCACGCAGTCCGCGTTCGGGCTGAACCCGCTCTTCATCGACCTTTCACAGGTGCAGGAGCTGGAGGAGCTCGGGGGGGAGAAGGGCCTGTCCGACGATGCAAAGGGTCGGCTCGAGACGGCGCGCCAGAGCCAGCGCATCCGCTACGACCTGGTGATGCCGCTCAAGCAGGACGCGCTCCGGCGCGCCTTCGAGCGGTTCGACTCGGTGCACCGGGTCCAGAGCACCGAGCACGCACGTGCCTTCCAGGCCTACGTGGACGCCGAAGCGGTCTGGCTGCGCGACTATGCGCTCTTCGCGGCGATCTCCCGCGACCGACGACTCCAGGGTTGGTGGGATTGGCCGGAGCCGCTCCGCCGCCGCGAGCCCGCCGCCTTGAGGGAAGCAGAGCTCCAATTGGCGCACGAGATTCGCTTCCACTCGTGGATGCAATGGGTGGCCGAGACCCAATGGCAAAAGGTCCGCCGCGCCGCCCAGGAGGCGGGGGTGCTTCTGGCCGGCGACGAGCCCTTCATCATCGGGCAGGACAGCGCCGACTGCTGGGCCCACCCTGCCCTGCTGCGACGCGAGGCGCGGCTCGGCGTTCCGCCCGACGCTTTCTCCGCCACGGGTCAGGACTGGGGCCTCCCCTACTTCGACTTCGCGGCCATGGAACGCGACCAGTTCGCCTGGCTTCGCGGGCGCGCGCAGAAGACCGCCGCTTACTTCGATCTACGGCGGGTGGACCACGCGGTCGGCTACTTCCGGCAGTGGATCCGCAGCGCAGACGACCCGAACGGCCACTTCGTTCCTGGGGATGAAGGGGCGCAGCAGGCGCTTGGGGAACGAATCTTCCGCATGCTGGGGGAGCAAGGTGTGGGGATCGTCGCTGAGGACTTGGGGGTCATTCCGGACTGGGTGCGACAGACCCTCTTCCGGATCGGCATCCCCGGCTATCGGGTCTTGCGCTGGGAGCGTGACAACCTGACCTACCGCGACCCGCGCCACTTTCCGCCCAACTCTTTGGTGACCACCGGAACTCACGACACCGACACCCTCGCCGAGTGCTGGGAGAGCTGTAGCTCGGAGGAGCGACGGCAGACGCAGGCCGTCTACACCGAGCTGCAGGCGCTCCAGCCGTTGCCCGAACGCTTCACGCCAGAACTGCACCGCGCGCTGCTGCAGGCTGCAGAGAACGCCGGAAGCGACCTTTGCATCGTGCCGTGGCAGGACGTCCTCGGAACGCGCGATAGGATTAACCTCCCCGGCTCGCAGAGCGCGGAGAACTGGACGTACCGGATCCACGGCCCGGCCGCGCAGCTCCTCCAGGATCCGATGGCGAAGCGCGCTGGGGAACAGCTGGCGGACCTGACCCAGGCCGCGGGGCGCTGGCGCGGCTGAGCCAAACTCCAGCGTCCGCCGGACGACAGGGCCTCTGGTTCCGCAGCCCAACCATCCCTAGATGCGGGCTTGATGCGAGGCGTGCCCCCCGCCGTTCGGACTGCCCTTCTACTCACCGTCGCCGCCGCCATGGCCGGCTGCAAGACCACCACCCCCCAGCTCCCGGTGGTCCGCAAGCTGGACCTCGAGGGCGTCAAAGAGGTGAAGCAAGGGGAGCTGCGCTCGAAGATTCTCACCGGTGAGACGTGCTGGCTCACCGGCTGGCTCCCGGTGTGGTTTCCCTTCGCCGACCGCAAGTACTACGAGCCCAACACCTGGCGCGCGGACCTGCGGCGGATCGAGCGCTTCTACGAAGCACAGGGCTTCTACGACGCGAAGGTGGTGTCCGAGGAGGTTCGGCCGACCCCGGGCAACAACGTCGAGCTGAAGGCGGTGATCCGCGAAGGCCCATCGACCCACGTACAGACGCTGGAGGTCAAAGGCCTGGATCCGCTTCCGGTGGATCAGCGGGAGGAGCTGGTGAAGAGCGTCCCTGTGAAGATCGGCGATGTCTTCAAGGAGAGCGCGTGGGAGCAGCTCAAGGAAGAAGCGGCGAAACATCTGCGCGAACGGGGCTACGCCGAGGCGACCGCGAGCGGAGAAGCCAAGGTGGATCTCGAAGCGCGGACCGCAGACCTGACCCTCGACGTCAAGCCGGGGCAGCGCTACCGCTTCGGCAAGCTCACGGTCACCGAGCCGCCCGACGCGGAGATTCCTCCTGAGGCCATCGCCGAGCAGGCACGCGCCGCGGTCAAGGAAGGCGAGTGGTACTCCGATGGGGCGCTCGAGCGGGCCCAGTCACGGGTGGCGCGGATGGGTGTCTTCGGCGCCGTGAAGGTCACGCCCGGCACCCCCGACCGGGACCGGGGTGTGGTCCCAGTGGTGGTGGACGTGCAAGAGGCGCCCTTCCACACCCTGCGGGCAGGCGCGGGAATCGGCATTGACCCCATCCGCCAAGAAGCGCGCGCACTCGGGCAGTACAGCGACCGGAACTTCTTCGGTGGCCTTCGCAAGTTCGACGCCACACTCAAGGCCGGCTACGCGCTGATCCTCTTCGGCACCGCACCGCAGAGCCCCTTCAGCAGCGGGCTCTTCTACACCGCGACGGCCAACTTCACGCAGCCACGGTTTCTGGCGCGCGACCTGCGCCTGAACGCGCTCCTCGAGAGCTCGAGCAACATCGAGCAGGCATACCGCTATCTGGGAGGCCGCGCCCGCGTCGGCGTCACCTGGCATCCCGTCCGTGGCTTCTCGATTCGGCCGTCGTACAACTTCGAAGCGTATCGCCTCTGGGGTACGAGCAGCCTGGTGGCGGCCAGCGGCCACACCACCGCGCCCCAGCTCACCTACGGATGCGACACGCCCATCTGCAATGTCTTCCTCTCCTACCTCGAGGAGGTCATCGAGTATGACCGGCGCGACAACCCGCTCGAGCCGCACCGAGGGTTCTATCTGTCTCTGTCGCTGCAGCAGGGTGGGGGGCCGCTGGGCGGCTCCTTCACGTACCTTCGCGTGCTCCCCGATGCCCGGTACTACCAGCCCATCGGCGATCGCTTCACGCTGGCAGTCCGCGCGCGCGCCGGCACGCTGATCCCGCTCAAGGGTCAGGACAGTCCCATCGTGTCGCGCTTCTTCAGCGGCGGGGCCAACTCCATGCGCGGCTTTGGCACCAACCGCCTCTCACCGATGCAGGCCGTCCCCAACACCGCCGACGTCGTCCCACCGGGCGGCGGACTGGCGGCGCCGATTGGCAGCGTGCCTGGCTACACCTATGGATCCATCGCCGGGACCACCGTTCCCATCGGCGGCAACGGGATGTTCGAGGCCTCCATCGAGCTGCGCTGGGAGATCGTCCACAACCTCTTCCTCGCGGTGTTCAGCGACGCCGGCATGGTGACCCGCGACAGCTTCGGCGGATGGCCACGGGCGCCCAATGGCCCGCCTTCGAAGTCCCCCTACTTCAGCAACATGCTCTACGCGCTCGGCTTCGGGCTGCGCTACCAGACCCCCGTCGGACCCATCCGGGTGGACTTTGCCCATCGCCTCAACGTGGGACCGCCCCTCGAGGTCGTCCAGCCCAACGGGGCGAGCGTCTATTACCCCACCCAAGGCACCTGTTTCGGAATTGCCGATCGAGGCCAGCACATCGCGGGCGCTCCCGACGGACCGTGCGCCTTTCACATCTCCATTGGAGAGGCGTTTTAATTGGGGCCAAAGTCAAAGCGCATTTGGAGACGCGCTCCATCTGCTCAGAGCAGCTGCGGTCTTGGTCGCTTCAGTGGGTAGTCGCCCCGCTGCTCTCAGCGAGCAGCTTGAGGAGCTCTCTGAGCTTCACGGGCGCGCGCCTCCTTAGCATCCGCAGCGAAGGACTGTACTTCTTCGAGCCATTCGATCCGCTGGCTAGGCGTCAGCGCGCGTGCGCGGGCGAGGAGCGTCTTGTCCACATCTCGCGCAAGAAGGTCGGCCAGCATGTCGAAGCAGGTGCGCTCCATCCTCTCGATGGTAATGCCCCTCGTCGCGTTGCACCTCATCCAACGAGCTTGGGGGAGCACATCGCGGGCGCTCCCGAAGGCGCCCAACCTAAGCGAACTTTTCGTCTTCGATACAGCGCTTCGGTTCTCAGGCGTTCAACGGTTACTACGCACGAGTGCTCGAGCAATTGGCCACAGGGGGGCTCTGAACCGGCGTCTTCGCAATCTCCAGTTGCAGGCAGATGACGTAGGAGTCTGGCGCACTACCGCCGTGTGAAGACGATCAGGTCATTCACCGCAGAGGTCCATGGGAGAAAGCTTGGGACAATCCGCTCGACGTGCCAGCCTGAAATCCGGGTTCGCCATGGCGCGCAGCAGCGCCGCGTTGAATCCATTGCCTGCTCCGTGAGGTTCGAACCCCTTGCTGGCCATCTCCTAGGCCGGCCGCCCTCGGCTAGGGACTCGTCGCGCGACTGACAGGCGCCCCCTGACCCACGCCCTGAGATGTTCGCTCGCCATCCTCTGCAATTGCCGTCTTGGACCTCCGTTCACATTGTCTTCGCGGGACAGCTCCGTGGCTTCGAAGCACGCCCGCAGGCGAAAATGGCTGTGGCGGTTCGTAATCGGCGTGGGCGCGCTGGTGGCACTGGTGTTGCTTCTGGCCGGGGGCCTCCTCGTCTATCTTTCCACCCGCGCCGGCGCGGAGCGGGCGCGAGGCATTGCGCTCAGAGCCGCCAACAACGCCCTGGCGGGCAAAATCGAACTGACGCGCCTTCAGTACTTGGGCGACGGCATCCGGCTCTGGGGCGTCACCCTCCGTGATCCGGAGGGCGAGGTAGTCGCGCACATCGACCGGGTCGAGGCGCACCTGGGCTTGCCGGCCCTCTTCTCGAAAGAAATTCGAATTCGCTGGGCGGAGATCGACCACCCGGTGCTCCGCCTGCGACAGGACGCGCGGGGCCTGAACCTCGCCCGCGCCGTGGCGGCGCGTCACCCCTCGGTGAAGACGGCCTCGTCCTCCCCGAGCACTCTGCATGTCCGCCTGGAGCGTCTCACCCTGGGCGGGGGCGATGTGCGTTTCGTCGACGCGGGGCAAGGCGAGCCGCGGGAGGCCCACTTGGTGGGGCTGCTCTTGCAGGCCGCGGGTGAATATCGGGGCGGCGACCCGGGGCGGATCCAGGCGCAGCTCACCACCACCGCTTGGCAGCGCCTGCCCTTGCCCGGGCCCACGCTCGTGGAGCTGCGCGCCGGGGGCGATCTCGAGCACCTGGCTGCGTGGGCGGCGTTGCGGCTCGGGGGAGCCTCGCTCACTGCGTCCGCTGCCACCCACGGCGAGACGCTGGATGCCTTTGTCCGTGAGCTCGAGGTCGCGCCCTGGGCTGCGCGGCGCGTGGTCCCGAGCTATCCGTTGCGGGTGGCGGCGACGCTCGAGGCCGCGCTCCACAAGCAGGGCTCGCAGATGGACGTGAGCGCCGGCTTCCGGGGAACGCAGTCGCGCCTCGCGCTTCACGCCCGCGGGGACTTCGCAGAGAAAGTGGTGGAGGCGCTGACCTTGCGCGCGCGCGACGTGGACTTGGGGGAGATCCGGGAGAACGCGCCGCCGACCCGGATTGCGCTCGACCTCTCTGGAAAGGGGCGCGGAACCCGGCTGGAGACGCTCGAGGCCGAGCTCGATCTCAAGGTGCCGGAGACGTCGATCCGCGGCGAGACCATCGGCCCGCTGGCGGTGAAGGTCCGAGCGCAGCGGGGCACCTTCAGCGTCGCGGACCTCCTCCTGCGTTTGCCTGGGCTCGAGGTCACCGGTGACGGCGAAGGCCGGGTCGACCAATTTCATTTCGGCGCCAAACTGAGGGCGAGCGACCTCAAGCAGCTCGCGAAGGCATTCACTGGGGTGGTGGAGACGCCGCCGCTGCCGCTGGCCGGGCGCGGCGCCCTGGATGTGGACGTGCGCGGACCGCTTCGCGCGCCCGCAGTGCTCGCCCGCGGTCGCTTTCCCTTCGTAGGCTTCGGCGAGAACCGGATCCGCGAGCTGGCGCTCAACGTGGACGTGCCCAGCGTCTCCCGTCCGCTCGACGCGGACGTGGCGATCCAGCTCGGCGAAGTGCTGGTGAACCAGCGCCACCTGGAGCAGGTGCGGCTCCTGTTCTCCAGCGACGGCCCACGGCTGCGCGCGCACGTGGACTCGCGCGGGCACATCCCCTTTTCGTTCGCGTTCGCGGGCATCGCGGACCCGGACGCGCTGGGGATGACCCTGACCCAGCTGCGGCTGGAGCTGGCGGCGCCGCCGGACGCCTGGACGCTCGAGCACCCCACTCGCCTTCGGATTGGTTCCGAGCCCAAGGTCGAGCCGCTCGCGGTGCGCTCTGGAGTTCAACGCGTGGAGCTCGCCGGACGCAAGAGCGGCGATTCCATCGAAGCCCACGTCCAGGTCGACCATTTTGCCCTGGGCCGCTTGCCAAGCTGGATGCTGCCGCCTTCGTCCCATCTCAAGGGTGAGCTGAACCTCTCGGCGAAGGTGCAGGGCCGGCTCCCTCAACCCCAGGTCGAGGCCCGGCTCGACGCCCGGGGCGTCCAGTTTCGCCAGCTGCGCGATTTGAACGTCCACTTCGATGGCCGCTACCGAGACGACCGCGCGCGGGGGACGTTGAGCGCCGAGATGCGCGGACCCCGGCTGAACGCCGAGGTCGACGTTCCGGTTCAAGGCCTCTTGCACGCAAGGCACGAGCCGCTGAACGTTCGGATCGACGTCCCCGAGCAGCGTCTGGAAGACCTCACCTGCCCGCGGGGGCTCGCGCCGGCGGAGCAGGAGAAGCGACTGTGCCTGGTGATGACTCCGCGGCCGCTCCGCGGGCACGGCGGCTTGCAGCTCACGCTGCGCGGCTTCGGCGACGCTCCCCTGCTGCAGCTCGGAGCCCACGCGGACGCGGTGACTCTGGGTACGAGCAGCCCAGCGTCGTTCACCCTCACGGTCTCGAACACCCAGCCGAGCGGCCATCTGCTGGCGCAGTGGGACGCGACACACCTGACCGGAGAGAGCCACGCGCGGATCGCAGTGGCGCGCTCCTTGCCCGAGCTGATCGCCGGCCGTCCAGAGACGCGCGACCCGAACAAGGTTCCTGTGGAGGTCAACGCAACGGTGCAGGGGGTCCAGCTCGGCGAGGTGGCCCGGACCGGGCTCGCGCCCGAGACGATGAAGGGAACGCTCGCGGCGTCGGCTCAGCTGCGCGGTACCCTCGCTGCGCCGTTGGGCAGCGTAGAAGCACACCTGAAGAGCTTCATGTCGACCAGCGTGCGGCTCGCGCTGGACGCGGACGTGGCGCTGCGCGCGGACCCGAGCCAGCTTTTGGCCACCGTCGACGCGCGCCAGCAGAGCGCGTCTATTCTCGCGCTGAAAGCCCGGCTCGGCGCGGGGCCAGGGGCCCTTCGAGACATGGACGCGGTGCGACGTGCCGCGGTGCACGTGGACGCGGAGCTGGGACCGGTGCAGCTCCAGGACCTGCCGCTCGTTCTCAACGACACCGACTCCGTCATCCCGAGCGACTCGACGCCTCAAGGGCTGGTCCGGGTCTCGCTGAAGGTGGACGGCACCCCGGACGCACCGCTCGCCGAGCTCCAGGCCGACCTGACCCGGCTGGGGACGAAGGCGTCTCCGGCGCTGGGAGAGGTGCACGCCCACTACCGCTATGCTCAGGGCGACCACACGCTCGACGCGCGACTCGCCTCGCCGGGCGGCACGATGAGCGTCACGGGAAGCACCACCTGCGTGGTCTCGGCGTCATCCCTCGCGCATGGGCTCAGCTTCAGCCGGGCGCCGCTGCGCGCGCAGCTGGCGGCGAAGGGCTTCGACCCGAGCTTCCTCACCGGGGTCACTCCCTTGCTTCGGCGAATCGGCGGCGCCATCGACGCTGAAGCGACGCTGGATGGGACGCTGGGCGCCCCCACCGGATTGGGCCAGCTCGCCTGGCGCAACGGAGCAGTGTCCATCGCCGGCTTCGGCGAATACACAGGAATCCAGCTCGAGGTGAGCGCCACCGACCAGCGGCTCCAGCTGAAGCAGCTTTTAGCCAAGAGCGGGCAGGGGTCGCTCGAGCTGAAGGCTCAAGCAGAGCGGACCGGCGCCGAGTTCCGGCTCCAGGGTGATGCCCATCTCGACCACTTCCCCATCGTCTCCGACGATCAGGTGCTCGCCACGGTCACCTCTCGCATGTCGCTTCAAGGAACGGTGTCGCCCACTCTGGTGAACGTGGACAAGCTGTCGATACCCGACGCCACCGTCGAGCTGCCGGACATCAAGCGCAAAGATCTCCAGCCGCTCCAGCGACCTGGAGACATCCTTCTGGTGCGCAACGGCATCCCGGTGAACGGCATTCGCCAGGCTCACCCAAAGGATCCAGGGATCGGCGGCTCGGGCCCGACCGCAGCCGCCGCGCCAGTTCAGCGGCGCTACCAGGTGACCCTCGACGCTCCGCAGAATCTCTGGATCAAGGGCGCCGATCTGAACGTCGAGGTCGGCTTCTCCGACCACTTCAAGCTCGAAGTGGCGGATGCGCCGGCCATCTTCGGGAAGGTCCGCGTTCTCAGGGGAAGGGTGGATGTGCTGGGCCGGCGATTCGACGTTCAGTCCGACTCGACCGCGCAATTCACCGGCCCGCCCATCCACCCGCAGCTGAACGTCACCGCAGAGCACTTCAATCAGCGCGAGAACGTGAAGGTCTTCCTGAAGGTCACCGGACGGGCTCCACGGATTGCCATCAAGACCTCCTCCGAGCCGCCGCTCCCCGAGTCAGAGATCTACACGCTCATCGCCACGGGCCGCCGCACTCTGCGCCCCGGCTCGGGGGCCACCACGTCGAGCGCCGATCAGGCGGTGTCGATGCTCGGGTCGCTGGTGGTGGGTCAGCTCAAGCAGACCTTGCAGAAGAAGATCCCGCTCGATGTGCTGTCGATCCAGGCGGGGGACAGCGGATATGGCCTCAATGGCGCGCGGCTCGAGGCAGGAACCTATGTGATGGACAAGCTCTATCTGGGCTACCAGGGCCAGCTCGGGGCGGACACCCTTCACGGCCAGAACGCGAACGCCGCACGGGTCGAATACCAGTTTGCGCCGCACTGGAGCCTGGAAGCGGAGTACGGGGACGCCATGGTCGGTGGGGCGGACATGGTCTGGAGCCGCGACTACTGAATAGCGTCCCCCTTCCGGCAGGCGCCCTCAGGCTCGGAGCGCCATGCGCCGGCATCGCGAGGCCCGGCATTTCGGGCCCAAGCGCAGACACTCCTTGACGACGGAGACGAGGTAGGCGAGACGGCACGGCCGCGCCACAGCGAGGCGTGGGGAGGCCTACCGTGAGACCGAACGTCGCCGGGCTGTTGTTGACTCTTGTCGTCGCAGGTTCCGTGAGTGCGCAGCCCAACGATTCAGCGGAGCGTGCTGCGCAGGCGGCAGAGCGCGCCGCACAGGCGGCAGAGAGATCCGCCGCTGCGGCCGAACGCGCCGCCGCAGCCCTGGAGCGAGCAACCCCACCGCTCCCTCCGCTGGCGCCGCCCACCCCGCCGCCCCCGCCCCCTCCCGCCGCACCCCCGGCGAACCTGTGGACCTTCAACGCCGGCCTGGGGCTGATCTCCCTCACCGGCAATGCGCGGACCCTCACCCTCACCGCCAACGCCGCCACTCAGTACAAGACCGAGAAGCTCATCCTCAACATGAAGGCCAACGGCGCCTACGGCCAGAACGTCACCATTGGCACCAACGATCCACCGCAGGTCATCGCCCTCTCCGCGCTGTTCGCGGCGCAGGCGGACTATCGGTTTTCAGAGAGAGTGTCCGGCTACCTGGGCAGCGGCGTAGACACCGACCACGTCAAGAGCGTGGAGATCCGGGGCTACGGCGAAATCGGTGTCGGCATCTTGTGGATCGACGTCAAGGAGAAGGACTACCAGCGCACCCTCCTCACCACCGACATCGGCTTCCGCTATCAGCGTGAAAACCGGTTTCAATATTTTCCCACCGTCTTGGACGTGCCCGACGTGGATTTGATCGCCCCACGGGCTGCGGGCTCGTTTCGCTACGCCCTGAATAGGGAAGTCTTCTTCCAGCAGGACGTGGAAGTCCTACCGAACATCCTCGGGCAGTCGCGGGTGCTGGTGAACACCCTCAGCAAGGTCTCCGCACGCATCATCGCGGTGCTCTCGATCGGCGTCAGCTTCGCCGTGAAGTACGACAGTCGCCCCGCCGCCGGCCGCGTGCCCACCGACACCGCGCTGACCGTCGGGCTCGAAGCGGCGATGTAAATCGACCTACGCCGCGCGCCTCTCCTTGAGGAGATCCCGGATCTCTGCCAGCAGCACCACATCGGCGGGAGGCACGGTCGGTGCCGCGGCCTCCTCGTTTACCACGCTCTGCTTCAGCCGGTTGATGAGCCGCACCATCACGAACACCACGAAGGCCAGGACCAGGGTGTTGATCAACACCGTGACGAACTGGCCGTAGCCGAGCACCACCGCCCCGGCCACCTTGCGCGCTTCGGCGAGGGGGAGCCCCTCGGGGACGGCGCCCTTGAGGACGAAGTAGCTGTTGGAGAAGTCCACCTTGCCGATGAGCCCGGTGAGCGGCACCACCAGCTCATCGACGAAAGACTTGAGGATGGTGGTGATCGCGCTCCCGAGGATCAGACCTACCGCGAGATCGATGGCGCTCCCCTTGCCGATGAAATCTCGAAAGTCACGCAATAGCGACATGGCTCAGCCCTTTCTGACCAGAGGCCTGCCCTACATAGTGGAATGGGCGGCGGGCGCGACGACTTTCGCCGGCGATTGACGCAATCCCCGCCGCTTCAAGCCGGGCGGCGGCGCATACTGCGGGCCATGCACGGCCTCGGAGTGGCAATTCTGACCGCATGTCTGTGGGCGGGGAGTGGGCACGCCCAGGCCCAGGGCCACGCCGAGCACCGCGGGCACTCGGGCGAAGAGGACGCTGAGGCCGAGGGGCATGGCGAGCACGTCCATGCGCCGGACGGCACGGACGCTCATTCTCCGTCCCACGACGCACCCGATGAGAGCGGAGCGAATGCCGAAGATCCAAAGACCGCGCCGGCGGAGCGCGGCGCGCAGGAGCACGCGCCCTCCGGACATGTCGGCTCCGACCACGGACGTATGGCGGAAGCGATGCGCGGGCCGCTGGGCATTCCCTTGCAGCAGAACGGCTCTGGCACCGGCTGGCAGCCCGCCTCCACACCGATGCTCGGGCACATGTACCTCGCCGGCCCGGTGAGCTTCATGCTCCACTACAACCTCTTCGCCGGGGTGGACATCCAGGGCAGCGCCCGCGGCGCCACCCAGTTCTTCTCTACAAACTGGGCCATGGCCATGGCGCAGCTGCCGCTGCTCGGAGGTCGCCTCACCGCGCGGGTGATGCTCAGCCTGGAAGCGCCGCTGATGGGTCCGCGGGGCTATCCCCTCTTGCTTCAGACGGGAGAGACCGCCGATGGCCAGGCGCTGGTGGACCGCCAGCACCCGCACGATCTCTTCATGGAGCTCGCCTTGCGCTACGCACATGCCCTCAGCGACGACCTCGCCGTCGAAGTCTACTTGGCCGCCGCCGGCGAGCCGGCGCTGGGACCGGTGGCCTTTGCGCATCGCTTCTCCGCCTATGATGATCCACTCGCGCCGCTCTCTCACCACTGGCAGGACTCGACCCACATCTCGTTCGGGGTGATCACCGGCGCGCTCTACACCCGCTTCCTCAAGCTCGAGGTCAGCGCCTTCAACGGTCACGAGCCCGACGAGAACCGCTACGACGTGGAGCTGCGTGCGCCGGACTCCTACTCTTTTCGAGTGAGCGTCAATCCCTCTTCGGATTGGAGCGCGCAGGTCTCTTACGGCTTCCTACGGGAGCCAGAGGCTTTGGAGCCGGGCGAGTCGGTGCAGCGAATCACCGCTTCCGTCACCTATAACCTGCGCCTCGCGGAGGGGAACTGGGCCAACACCTTGGTCTTCGGCCTGAACCGGCCATCGCACGCGGCGCCCGGTGGCTCAGTACTGCTGGAGAGCGCGCTCTGGCTGCACAATGACTCATTCTTCGTCCGCGCAGAGTACGTGAAGAAAAGCGCGCTCGACTTCGCAGAGCCTGGCGGAGCGGCGGTCCCGCTGGGGACCGTCGGGGTCGGGTACGTGCGTCACTTCCCGAGTCCTGGCGGCCTGGTTCCCGGGGTGGGAATCCGTCTCGCGATGAGCGCGGTGGGCGGTCCGCCGGCGGCCTCCTACGGCGCGGCCCCGATGGGCTTCGTGGTGTTTTTCCAGCTGCGGCCCACCGAGATGATGCGGCACACCAGATGAACCTTGGGGGGTGGCTCAGGCCGACTTCTTCTGAGACGCCGCGTCCTGCTCGAAGAGCTGCTCGAGCTCCTTTCGGGCCTCTGCGGCGAGCTGCTGCAGCTTCTGTTGGTCCTCGCTCAAGTGGTGGGTCGCGTGCAGCAGCTGCTCGTCGTGCTCGCGGAAGCGGTCGAGCGCGGCGCGCGCCTCGGAGAACGTCAGCCCCAGTGCGCGGAGAATATCGCCGGTCATCTCCAGGCTGGAGAGAAAGGTTTCGCGCATCACGTTCTCGATGCCCAGGTTCAAGAGCCGGTACGCATGCTGCCGGTTGCGCGCGCGCGCGAAGAGAATGAGGTGAGGGAAATGCTGCTTCACCGTCTCTGCGGTGCGCATCGACGCTTCCACGTCGTCGATCGCCAAAACGAAGATCTTCGCCTTGTCAGCGCGCGCGGCGCGGAGAAGATCGAGCCGGGAGGCGTCCCCGTAAAAGACCTTCGAACCGAACTTCTTCACGAAGTCGATGTGCTCGGGGCTTGCGTCCATCGCGGTGAAGCCGATGTGTTTGGCGCGGAGAATGCGGGCCACCACCTGCCCCACTCTCCCGAAACCGGCGATGATCACCGGCGCCTCGGCCTCGGGGGCAACGTCGAAGGCGCGAGCGATGCCGCGGCGCAGCCGGGGGCGGATCCACCGGACATAGGCGGTGTAGAGCAGCGGGGTAACCACCATGGAGAGGCTGACCACAACGACCAACAGCTCGGAGATTGAACGCTCGATGGCGCGAAACCCTGCGGCGACGCCGAAGAGCACGAAGGCGAACTCGCCGCCCTGGGAGATCACCACCGCCATGCTCAGCGCCGATTCGGTGCTTCTGAGCGACCCTTTGCCGATGCCGAAGAGCACCACGCCCTTGATGAGCGTGAGTCCCACCACCAGTCCCACCACCAGGAGCGGCTTCTGAGCCAGGAGGCTCAGGTTCACCGACATCCCCACCGCGATGAAGAAGAGGCCCAAAAGAAGCCCCTTGAAAGGCTCGATGTCCGCCTCGAGCTCGTGCCGGTATTCTGAATCGGCGAGGAGGACGCCCGCCAAGAATGCTCCGAGTGCCATCGACAGCCCCACCTTGCTCACCCCGAGCGCCGTCCCCAGCACGAGCAAGAGCGCGGTGGCGGTGAACAGCTCCTGGCTGTGGAGCGAGCCCACCCATCGAAAAAGGGGCCGAACCACAAAGCGACCGCCGAGCCCCACCGCCACGAGCGCGCCCAAGACCTTGAGCGCCGTCAGCCAACCGTTGCTGCTGGGAACGGCGCTGCTGCCGTTTCCCAGCATGGGCAGCACCGCCAGGAGCGGAATCACTGCCAGGTCCTGAAAGAGCAGGATGCCGAAGGACGCCCGACCGAAATCGCGGGTCAGCTCGTTCTTCTCGGCGAGGAGCTGAAGCGCGAACGCCGTGGAAGAGAGCGAGAGGCCTATCCCGGCGATCAGCGCAGCCGAAAGCGGTTGCCCGAAGAAAAGGGCAATGACCGTGAGCGCCAGGCCGGTGACCACGACTTGCAGACTGCCGAGCCCGAAGACCGCCCTGCGCAACTCCCACAGACGCGAAGGCTGCAGCTCGAGGCCGACGACGAATAGGAAGAGCACCACCCCGAGCTCTGCCACGTGGAGAATTCGCTCTACGTCGGTGAAAAACCCGCCCGCGTACGGTCCGACGGCGATCCCGGCGCAGAGGTAGCCAAGCACCGACCCAAGGCCCAGCTTCTTGAAGAGCGATACCGCCACGACCGCAGCGGCCAAAAAAACCAGCGCTTGCTCGACCCAGGACATGGCGGGTCATCTCTTGCACGCCAGCGACGCTGCCTGCAACGCTGAGTGGAGGGTCGCATCGCCTCGGCGGCTGCAGCGCCCGCAAACCCCCGGACGCCTTCCGGCAGCCGGTTCGCTACCGGCTCACCTCCGGCAGCGGATGCCCCGCCGCGTCGGAGAGGTCCTCGAGCTGCAAGTCGCTGGCGAGCGTCGGCGCTACATCGGCGAGATCGGCCGCGCGTGCGGAGCGCTTCTTCGGGATGTCCTCCCCAAAGAAGGCGAGCGGGACCTGCCGAGGCGTCCCCACACACCCTTCCCAGCGCGAGCTTTCGGCGGGCACGAGAAGCACGTCCCCAGATCGTTCGGCGTCGAAGGCCAGCTTCAGCGCGGCGCTCGGGGATGCGCCGGATGCGAGGTCGGTCCCGGCTGCGCCTCCGGCGACATTGGGGATCTCAGCCGCGGCGAAGAGAGCAGCGTGCGCCAGCTCTTCGAGCGGCACCTTCCGCTCCAGCGCGAGCGGGCGGTTCAGGAACAGATTCGGGCCCTCGAAAGCGCGCACCCAGGGCCCCTTGCCCCACTTCGCCGCCAACGCCTGCTCGACGCCGTCGCGCACCTCGCTCTTCTCGATGCGCCGAGACACCGGCGCTCTGCGCACGGGTTTGGCCCTCGGCGTAGGAGCGACATGACCGGCGGTGAGCACCACCCGGTAGAGCTTCTGGCGCACTCGCTGGTCGAGGAAGTCGAGCAGGCTCGCCACCACGCGGTCCACCTCGGTCAGCTCGGTCTGGGCTTCGTGGCTGCTCGGGCTCGGCACGTCCCCTTGTCCTCGTGGGAGGACCAGGCTCACCCCGAGGAAGTCGGGCACCGCATCGGCACCGAGCTGCTCGGCTTCCACGGCTGCCTTCGCCAGCTCCAGCACGCGGGCCGGAGTGGAGGGGCCGGGGTCCTCGTCTTCCTCGCTGTGTGAGTCCAGCGCCGCCAACCACTTGGGCAGTTTGTGGGCGTAGTAGCGTGTCGTGGTCGCCTTTCCGCTCTGAGCAGAGAGCCAGTACGCCTTTCCCTCGCGCCCTCCCAAAAGAACGGCGGCCGGCCCCTGAGCCGCCACCGCGACCACTTTGGAGGTCGGATTCTTCGCCTTCAGCAAGTCGCCCACCGCCGGCACGCGGAGACTGCGCGGCGAGAGCCCCCCTTGCTCGTCACCCTCCGCATCCAAGAGCGGGCTCTCGGGGTCGAAGAGGGTCGGCACGCTCACTTGTGCCGCGCGATCGAAGAGGGTCGCCGCCACCACACCGGTCTGCGACGGGTAGCCGCCGGTGACGAGGAGCGCGTGCTCGGACAGAAGATCGCCGCAGAGGCCACGCTGAACGGCCCGGGGGTAGCGGGTCCCTCGGTCCAGGATGCGCCGCAACCCGTGAACCCCGAGCTTTCTCTCCATACGCGGGAGGGCAGCGGCCGGCGAAGGGTCGAGCACCACCAGCACCACGAGGCGCGGCGGGCTGGGCCGGGGAGACTCGGCGTTCGCGGGCGCGGCGAATGCCAGCGCCATGAGCCCGCCTAGTAACCGCCGAGTCGCATACCCCAAGAAGTCGACCAAGTTGTCCTTCCGAAAGACCCAGCATGCTCGGGAATCGGAGAAGGTGAACATGGGTTGCTCGGCTTCCGCGCTGTGCACCCGCCTCGGGCACGGCTATATCAGCCCACCGCAATGACCTTTCTATTCGCTCAGGCGTCCCCGTACCCGACCGGCTGGCTCACCACCAAGATTCTGGACGTCACCCTGACCAGCGCCGAGTGGGTGCTCTGGCTGCTCGCGGGGCTGTCGGTGGTCTCGGTCGCGCTCATCCTCGAACGATTGGTTTACTTCTCCTCACACCGGCTCAAGAACCCCGACGAAGTCGCCCAGAAACTGGCGAAGGGCCAACTGGCGGAAGCGCAAGCGTCGCTCGGAGACCAGCGTGGCATCGAGGCCGCTGTGCTCCGGGACGGCCTGGCCTCGGCGGAGAAAGGCGCGGACGCCGTGGAGCAGGCCATCGCGTCGGCGGTGGCGCGAGAGCGGCCAAATTACGAACGGTTTCTCTCCTTCCTCGGAACCCTGGGAAGCAATGCACCCTTCGTGGGGTTGTTCGGAACGGTGCTGGGAATCATCAAAGCGTTTCACGACCTGGGGCAGATCCAAGTGAAGGGAGCGGCGATCCAGCAGACGGTGATGGCGGGGATCTCGGAGGCGCTCGTGGCGACTGCGGTCGGTCTCGCGGTCGCCATTCCTGCGGTCGTCGCCTACAACGGGTTCAACCGCTGGCTGAAAACCTTGGTGGCGCGGACCCAGGCATTGTCTTTCTCGCTGCTGTTCCACCTGCGCGGCTCGGTCAAGGGATAGGGGGCACGTGTGGCAGGCGGAATGCAGGCCGAAGGCGGCGACGAAGAAATCACCGGAATCAACGTCACCCCGCTGGTGGACGTGGTGCTGGTGCTCTTGATCATCTTCATGGTCACCGCGAATTTTATTGTCCGAGAGACGGTCGAAGTGGATCTGCCGCGTGCTGCCCACGGCGGTGAGACCGTTCAAGGTCTCGTCAATGTGGTCCTCGACAAGGAAGGCAAGCTCTACCTCGACGGTGCGGAAGTGTCGGAAGCCCAGCTGAGCGGACGCATCACTCAGTCCCTTGCCAAGGACCCGCAGACGCGTGCGATCATCAGCGCGGATCAAGCCGTCAACTACGGGCGTGTGATGCGTCTCATCGACGTCGTGAAGGGCCAAGGCATCGCGAAGTTCGCGCTCAACATCCAGAAGGACGCTTCACCCGGAAAATGAGCACTGCAGTGCAGTCCCGGCTCGTACCTCCCCCGCCGGGGATTTCTGCGCTCGGGTTCATCGCCGGCTCTATCCTGGTGCACGCGGTGGCGCTCTTCGCCGCCGGACACTTGCACCGCGATGCCACCCCCCGTGTCCTGCCGACGCCGGGCGAGCTGGTCGAGGTGGAGGTCGCCAAGCCGCCGCCCCCGGAGCCCGAGAAAGCTCCCCCGCCAGCGCCCAAAGTAAAGCCGCCGCCCATCCGGGTGGCCTCGGTGCAAAAGCCGCCCCCGCCGCCCAAGGAGAAGGCCCCGCCGCCTCGCAATGAGGACAAGCCGCCCGAGCCCCAAAAAGCGCCGCCCCCGCTGCTGGTCGGAGTCACCCTGTCCTCGACGACAGTCGCCGGCGGGTTTGCTGCGCCGGTGGGCAATACGGCCTACGGAAAAGTCGCCGATCGCGCCACCGACGCGGCGAACGTGAAGCCCTATTCCGCTCCGCGTTACGCGCCGATCTACCAAGTGGATCGCCAGCCAGAGCTGGTATCCGAGTTCAAACCCCCGTATCCCGAAGAGGCGCGGCGGGCGGGCGTGGAAGGGCGGGTGACGCTGCAGATCACCATCGACGAGACCGGGAAGGTGACCAGCGCGAAAGTGATCCAAGGCGTTGGCTACGGCCTCGACGAGGCGGCGCGCGAAGGCATGCTCAAGGCGCGGTTCAAACCCGCCTTCAAGGCGGGGGAGCCGGTGGCTACCCTCCTGACCTTCGTCTATCGGTTCGAGCTTCCGTAAGGCTTTCGCAGGCCTGGCAGCGCGCATGACAGCGGCTTTCCGCCGATCGACAAAGTAAACTGCGCTGTAAGTACGCTGAACCGTTGGACACCCTTCTTGTTTGAAATTGCTTTCTTTTCAGGACTTCTGGTAGTAGGGGCTTGCCGCACTTTCGGTGCATGGGTAGGCAACTGGCCTACGTTGTCGGCCGATACCTCACCAGGAGGACATCTCGATGAATCAGCGGCTGGTTGAACCTCCTGAGTCGAGCGCGGCGGAGCCAGCGTGGAGCGCCCCCACCTCAGCGTGCGCAGCCTTGGCGGCGCTTTCTCCCCTGGCGGCCCGAACCATTCTTCGCTGCTGTGCCGCTTGGGATCTCCTCGAGTGCGATACCCAGGCCGCGCTCCTTCGCCGGGTGAGCAGCGGCCCCGCGGCTGAAGCCGGGGCAGTTCGAGCAGCGTTGTCCGCCCTGATGCAGAGCACGGAGTGGAAGGCTGGACGCCTGGCCCAAAAGGCCGGCCTCGAGCGGCTGGCCGCGGTGACGTCGCTGCCCACCTGGTTCGCCAGGGGCACGGACAGCGCCGGCCCGCATTGACCGAAGTCAGGCCACCAAAGTGAGCTGCGCGGCCATCAAGCCCGCGCCCATCAAACCGCTGTCGTCGCCCAAGAGGGCATCCACCGCCCGGAAGCCCTCGTTGCTGACCCGGGAAGCATACGCCGCGACCCCCTCCACCACCGCGCGCTTCAGGCCCGGACAATGGGTGAGGACCCCGCCACCAAGAATGAGGCGCGCCGGGTTCAGAACCGTCACATAGTTGGCCACCGCGACCGCGAGGAAGCCACGGGCGCGCTCGTAGATCCGAAGGCTCGCCGGATCTCCCTCCAACGCGGCGCGCTCGAGCAGGACGGGGTTGAGTCGATCCGGATCACCGCCGGCCAGCTCGAGGAGACGGGGCGATTCGCCCGCCGCGACCAGCTCCTGCGCCTGTTCGATTAGGTTATGACCGCCGACATACGCTTCCAGGCAACCCAGCTCGCCGCAGCCGCACCGACGTCCGCCGCCGGGCACCACCTTGATGTGGCCGAACTCCGCCGCAACGCCGCTTGCGCCGTGGACCAGCTGGCCGCCCGCAATGATGGCGCTGCCTACGCCCGAGCCTACGAAGACAGTGAGCAACTCCCGCTCTCCCCGGCCTGCACCCGCGCGGTACTCGCCATAGGCGGCTGCCGAGAGGTCGTTGATCAACCGAACCGGGCGCCGCAGCCGCACAGCGAGCAGCTCGCCGAGCGGGACGTCCCGCCAGCCGAGGTTCGGTGCCACCCGCACCCGGCCGTTGGCTGGATTGAGCTGTGCCGCCACACCGACCCCGCAGGCCTCGACCTGGATCCCGGGCGTACTTTCGAGGACTTGTTCCACCGCGTGGGCAATGGCCTCCACCACCGCTTCTGGTCGCCGATCGTCCAGCGCGTGCTTCGCCACCGCGACCAGGCGCCCATCGCCCGCAATCACCGCCGCGCGGGCGAAAGTTCCTCCGAGATCGATTCCCAACGTAAACACTGTCCCGCTCCGCCCCGCTCTTGGGCTGCCATGCCTCTAAACTCTGTTCTATGGCATTCCGGAGGAGCCATCCATGGACTGGAAACTGGCCGGCACCACCTTCGTCACCGTGTTCCTCGCCGAGCTCGGAGACAAGACTCAGCTGGCCACCTTGACCTTCGCCGCCGGGGGCGCCTCGCGCTGGGCAGTGTTTTTGGGGTCTGCGAGCGCCCTGGTCTTCTCCGCTGCCATCGCCGTGCTCGCCGGCGAGGCGGTGACCCGCTTCGTTTCACCCCGAACGCTTCAACGCATCGCCGCTGGGGCCTTCATCGTGCTCGGGCTGTGGATGCTGTGGTCGCTTGGGCGGGGGGGAACGGCGGCGCTCTAGGTCGTCCGTTCGCGCGCCGCCGCCTTCTCAGCCCACCTCGCGCTTCACCTGCTCGAGCGTCCGCTCCACCAGCGCGCGGATTTCTCCGAGACGGGCCTCGGTGTTCGCTTCATAGCGAAGCACCAGAATCGGCTGGGTGTTCGAAGCGCGGATGAGCCCCCACCCATCCGGAAAGGTCACTCGCACACCGTCCACGTCCACCAGCGATGCCCCCTGGCGCCGGAACGCTTCCGTCGCCCGCCGCACCAGCTCGAACTTCTTGTCGTCGGGGGCATCCACCCGCAGCTCGGGCGAAGCGTATGTCTTCGGCACATCCGAGAGCAGCTGAGAGAGGCGGCGCGACTCGTGCGTCAGCAGCTCCAGAAGTCGGGCGGACGAGTAGATGGCGTCGTCGAAGCCGAAGTACCGGTGGCGGAAGAAAATGTGCCCGCTCATCTCTCCGGCAAGCGCGGCGTTCTCCTCGCGCATCTTGGCCTTGATCAGGGAGTGTCCGGCCTTCCACATCACAGGCTTGCCGCCCTTGTTTCGAATGTCGTCGTAGAGCGTCGCCGAGCACTTCACCTCTCCGACGATGGACGCGCCGGGCTCCGCCTGGAGCACGCTGCGCGCGAACAGAATCATCAGCTGATCGCCCCAGAGCACGTTGCCCGCATCGTCGATGACCCCGAGCCGATCGGCGTCCCCGTCGTAGGCAATGCCCACCTCGGCCTTCTCCTGGGCCACCGCCCGGATCAAGTCCTGGAGGTTGTCGAGCACCGTCGGATCGGGGTGGTGGTTTGGGAAGCGCGCGTCCATTTCACAGAAGAGCGGTACCACCGAGAACCCCATCGAACGAAAAAGCGGCTCGGCCACCGCGCCGCCGACGCCGTTCCCCGCATCGATGACGATGCGCATGCCGGCCCGGCCCATCTTCACGGTCTGGCGGATGAAGTGCTGGTACGGGGTGATGATGTCGAAGGGAATGACGCGCCCCGCCCGTGATCCCCGCTCGAAGTCCTCAGCCTCGATGAGCCGCCGCAGATCCTGGATCTCGGCGCCGTGCAGGGTGGTCTTGCCGTATCCGACCTTGAAGCCGTTGTACTCGGGCGGGTTGTGGCTGCCGGTGATCATCGCCAAGCCGTCCACCGGCAAGGTGTTCGCGGCGAAGTAAGTCAGCGGGGTCGGGACCACGTCCACGTCGAGCACGTCCAGCCCTGTCGAGCTGATGCCTTTACAGAGCGCGTCTCGGAACCGGGTGGAAGATTCGCGGCAGTCGCGGCCGACGACAATGCTCCGGCCCCCCTTGCGCCGGACCATTGTGCCCAAGCCCTTGCCGAGAAGCTCCACCACGTCGGCGGTCAGGTCTTTGTCGACCAGGCCGCGGATGTCGTATTCGCGAAAGATGTGCGGATTCATTTGGGCCCGCCTAGCACGCCAGAACGCCTACAGCCACCGGGCCAGCTTCTTGTCCTTCTGCAGGGCGGCTACCACGTGGCGCACGTCCTGGTTGCGCTCCCGGGGGAGTACGAGCACCGCATCCCCGGCGTCCACCGCTACCACGTCACGGAGGCCCACCAGAGCAAGCGGCCGCTTCGTCGCCACCACCACACAGCCAGAGCAGTCCACCAGCACCGCGCCCTGGCCGAGCACCACGTTTCCGTGTTCGTCGCTGGCTCGCACCTCGGGCAAGGCGGCGAACGAGCCCAAGTCCGACCAGCCGAAGTCACCCGGCACAACCGCGATGTCGCGCGCTTTCTCCATGACGCCGAAGTCGATCGAGACCGATGGCAGGCCCTCGAAGACTCCCGCCAGCACCCGAGAGGCCTTCGCCTTGCCCATTGCTTGGGCGATCTTTTCCAGACCAGAACCCAGGGCTGGAAGGTGGCGGCCCAGCTCCTCGAGGATCCGGTCGGCGCGAAAAATAAAAATCCCCCCGTTCCAGAGGTACTGACCCGAAGCCAAATATTTCTCGGCGGTGGCGCGGTCCGGCTTTTCGACGAAGGCCTCCACCCGACGCGCGCCGCCGCTCACCTCCGGACCGACCTTGAGATAGCCGTAGCCGGTCTCCGGCCGGGTGGGCTGGATGCCCAGGGTCACCAGCGCACCTTTCTGCGCGACCTCCGCGCCCTCGCGCAGCGTCTCCTGAAAGGCGCTCACATTGGAGACATGGTGATCGGAGGGCAGGACCACCATCACCCCGCGCGGATCTCGAACGCGAACGTGCAGTGCCGCGAGGCCGATCGCGGCGGCGGTGTTGCGTGCCACCGGCTCAACCACCACGTTCTTCGCGGGAATGCCCTTCACCAGCCGGCGGGCCGCGGCCGCATGCGTGGGACCGCACACCACGAGCACGTCCTTCGTCGCCGCCAGACCCGTGAGACGCGCGGCGGTCTCGGTGATGAGTGGGCGCTCTGTCGCGAGCGCCAGAAACTGCTTGGGTCGCTTCCTTCGCGACAGGGGCCAAAACCGCGTTCCCGAGCCGCCTGCCATGATCACCGGATGGAGTCTCATCGTCGTGTCCACCTCTCCCAGGAGGGGAGCGCCGCCAGCTCTTCGAGGAGCCCGTGCAGAATGTGCCCGGTGGCCCCCCAGATGACGTGGCCGCCGGTCTCGTAGAAGTAAACATCCCAGCTCCGGCCGGCGACGGCGCGCCGCTCGACCCGCGGACGGCCTGGCGCGAAGAGCTCCGGCAGCGGGACGACGAGCAGCTCTTCCACTTCGGCGGGGCTCGGACAGACCGCGGTACCCTCTTGAAGCCGGCCGACGAAGGGGGCGATGCGAAAGCCAGAGGGGGTGGGGATCTCGTCCAGGGGACCGAGCACGTCTACCTGCGCGGGTAGAACTCCGAGCTCTTCGTTCAGCTCACGCAGGGCGGTGAAGAGCGCGGTGCCGTCCGCCGCGTCGCGCGCGCCGCCGGGAAAGGAGATTTGGCCGGCGTGGTGCTTGAGGTGGCTGGGGCGGCGCGTGAAGAGGAGATGCGGCACCCCTTGCACCAGGAGAAAGGGCGCGAGGACGGCCGATTCACGGAGGCCCCTCCAAGGCACATCCAGAGGCCGCGCGGGGCGCTGCGCCAGGGATCGGGCGAGCGCGGCGAACGCTTCGGCCGGATCCCACACGTGGGTCACGGGGACTCCGCGGCGACTGGCACCACGCCGGGCCCGTCCGCCCTGGTTGCGGGCGGGGCGGGGGGCACCCCAGGGGGCCCGGGCTCTGTGGCCGCGAGCGCCGGGAAAG
>JADMIO011124158.1_pt1 | contig 32517 bp, 31 predicted proteins | sample 8958161 | NCBI WGS metagenome assembly JADMIO01 (sample SAMN16585339, study PRJNA669376) | soil metagenome | isolation source: Crop rotation soil | place: USA: Cullars Rotation, Alabama | collected 2011
GCCGCGACTTCAAGTCACGTGAATTCCAAGCTTCGGATCCCACTGTGCTGGAAAGCCAGATCGCGCAGCTGCGCACCGACCTGGGCCTCGACCAGCCCTTTTTTGTGCAGTTCTGGCACTTCCTCGTGAATGCGGCGCAGGGTGAATTCGGCCTGAGCCTGCGCCAGGGCGCGAAGGTGTCGCGCCTGATCGGCGAGCGCTTCCCCGCCACGCTCGAACTGGCGGTGGTCGCCGCCATCGTCGCCGTGCTGGTCGGCATCCCGATGGGCGTGTACGCGGCGCTCAAGCGCGGCACTTTCACCAGCCAGGTGTTCCTCACCATCTCGCTGCTCGGCGTTTCGCTGCCGCCCTTCCTCGTCGGCATCCTCCTGATCCTGGTGTTCGCCGTGCTGCTCGGCTGGTTCCCGAGTTTCGGCCGCGGCGCGACCACGCCCTTCGGCTGGTGGACCACCGGCCTGCTCACGGCCGACGGCTGGCACCACATCGTGCTGCCGGCGCTGACGCTCGCGATCTTCCAGCTCACGCTGATCATGCGGCTGGTGCGCGCCGAGATGCTCGAGGTGCTGCGCACCGACTACATCAAGTTCGCGCGCGCGCGCGGCCTGCCCGACCGCGCCGTGCACTTCGGCCATGCGCTGAAGAACACGCTGGTCCCCGTGATGACCATCATCGGCCTGCAGCTGGGCGCGCTGATCGCTTTCTCGATCATCACCGAAACCGTGTTCCAGTGGCCCGGCATGGGCCTGCTGTTCATCCAGGCGGTGACGTTTGCCGATATCCCGGTGATGGCCGCCTACCTCTGCCTGATCGCCCTCATCTTCGTCGTGATCAATCTCGTGGTGGACCTGCTGTACTTCGCGGTCGACCCGCGGCTGCGCGCCGCCAACGCAGGAGTCCACTGATGCTTGCCCCCCGCCTCAAGGCCAACGGCCGCGCCTTCGCGCACATCGCGCAGTTCCTGCCCGAGCTCACCGCGCTGCGCCGCGACCTGCACGCGCATCCCGAACTCGGCTTCGAGGAGGTCTACACGGCCGGCCGGGTGCAGGAAGCGCTCAAGCTGTGCGGCGTCGACGAGATCCATACGGGCATCGGCAAGACCGGCGTGGTGGGCATCATCAAGGGCCGCAGCACCGCCAGCGGCAAGATGATTGGGTTGCGCGCCGACATGGACGCTCTCACGATGAGCGAACAGAACGACTTCGCCTGGAAGTCGGCCAAGCAGGGAATGATGCACGGCTGCGGGCACGACGGCCATGTGGCGATGCTCGTCGGCGCGGCGCGCTACCTCGCCGAGACGCGCAATTTCGACGGCACCGCGGTGTTGGTGTTCCAGCCCGGTGAAGAGGGCTTTGCCGGCGCGCGCCAGATGATCGAGGACGGCCTCTTCGACCGCTTCCCGGTCGACGCGATCTACGCCATGCACAACTGGCCCGCGATGAAGCCCGGCACCATCGGGCTGAACTCCGGGCCGATGATGGCCGCGGCGGACCGCGTGACCATCGAGGTGACGGGCAAGGGCGGGCACGGCGCCCATGCCTACCTCGCCATCGACCCGGTGCTGGTGGCGGCGCACATCATCACCGCCGCACAGAGCATCGTCTCGCGCAACGTGCGGCCCATCGACAGCGCCGTGGTGAGCCTGTGCGCGATGCAGGCCGGCGACCTGCACGCGATGAGCGTGATCCCCGGCAAGGCCACGATCGTGGGCACCATCCGCACGTTCAAGCCGGAAGTGCAGTCGCTCGTCGAGCGCCGCCTGTCGGAGCTGTGCAGCGCGATAGCTTTGGGCATGGGCGCGACGGCCACTGTGCAGTACGAGCGCTCCTACCCCGCCACGATCAATTCGCCGGACGAGGCGAGCTTTGCCGGCCGCGTGGCGGAAAGCCTGGTTGGCGCCGAGCACGTGGACCGCGACATGGAGCCCAGCATGGGCGCCGAGGATTTTTCATTCATGCTGCAGAACCGGCCGGGCGCCTACATGCGCATCGGCCAGGGCGGCGACAACTGCTTCCTGCACAACAGCCGCTACGATTTCAACGACGACATCCTGCCCCTGGGCTCGGCACTGCATGCCGGCCTGGTGGAGCAGGCGATGCCCCTGGCCCCCTGATTCCAACGACAGTCCCACGACAGCCCAACGATTTTTACGAGGAGTTCCCGATGAAGTTCAATCCCACCCTGATCGCAGTCGCCGCAGCCGCGGCCCTGGGCGCGAGCAGCCTGGCCGGCGCGGCCACGCTCAAGATCGCCAACCAGGGCGACGCCCTGTCGCTCGACCCGCACTCGCTCAACGAGTCGCTGCAGATCACCGTGAACGAAAACGTCTACGAGTCGCTGACCACGCGCGGCAAGAGCTACAAGATCGAGCCGCAGTTGGCGACGGCCTGGAAGCAGACTTCGCCCACCGTCTGGCACTTCGACCTGCGCAAGGGCGTGCAATTCCATGACGGCACGCCGTTCACCGCCGACGACGTGATCTTCAGCTACGAGCGCGCCAAGGCCGACGGCTCCGACATGAAGAGCTACGTGGGCGTGGTCAAGGAAATCAAGAAGATCAACGACCACTCCATCGACATCACGACCAACGGCCCGTTCCCCATCCTGCCGGAGCTGTTCACCCACTTCAACATCATGAGCAAGAAGTGGTGCGAGACCAACCAGGCCACGCGCCCGGTGGACCGCCGCAAGGGCATCGAGAATGCCGCTTCCTTCCGCGCCAACGGCACCGGCCCGTACCGCGTGCGGGAGCGCCAGCCCAATGTGCGCACGACCTTCGTTCGCAACGGCAACTACTGGGGCAAGGTCGAAGGCAACGTCGATGAAGTCGTCTTCAACGTGATCGGCAACGACGCCACCCGCGTGGCCGCGCTGATTTCGGGCGAAGTGGACCTGATGGAGCCGGTGCCCGTGCAGGACGTCGACCGCATCAAGCAGTCGCCCAACCTCAAGGTGCTGCAGGGCCCCGAGCTGCGCGTGATCTTCCTGGGCATGGACCAGAAGCGCGACGAGCTGCTGTTCTCCAGCGTCAAGGGCAAGAACCCCTTCAAGGACAAGCGCGTGCGCCAGGCCTTCTACCAGGCCATCGACATCGAGGGCATCAAGCGCTCGGTGATGCGCGGCGCCTCCTCGCCGATCGCGCAGATGTTCCCGAAGGAAGTGAACGGCTTCGCCGCCGACCTGGAAAAGCGACTGCCGTACGACGTGGAAGCGTCCAAGAAGCTGCTGGCCGACGCCGGTTACCCGCAGGGCTTCGAAGTGACTATGAACTGCCCGAACGACCGGTACGTCAACGACGGCGCGATCTGCCAGGCCGTGGCCGCCAACCTGGCGCGCGCCAACATCAAGATCAAGCTGGAAGTCGAGACCAAGGGCACGTACTTCCCCAAGATCCTGCGCCGCGACACCAGCTTCTACATGCTGGGCTGGACGTCCAGCACGGTGGACGCGCACAACGTGCTCTACCCCATCATGTCCTCGCCGGGTGACGGCGGCCGCGGCCAGTTCAACCTGGGTGCGTACAGCAACGCCAAGGTCGACGAGCTGACCACCGCCATCGCTTCCGAGACCGACCAGAAGAAGCGCAACGACATGATCCACGAGGCCATCAAGATCCACCAGGACGACATCGGCCACATCCCGCTGCACGCGCAGTCGCTCAACTGGGGCGCCAAGAAGAACATCGAGGTGGTCCAGTGGCCGGATAACGGCATGCCCTGGAAGTACATCACCGTCAAGTGATGACAGGCTCGCCCGCGCAGGAGGGCTGGTTCCACAGGGCGTGGCACAGCGACGTAGGCCACAGCTTCCGCACTTCGCCGATGGCGGTGGGCGCGGGGCTGGTCGCCTTCGTGTGCATTTTCTGCGCCGTGTTCGCCAACGTCGTCGCGCCGCACCAGCCCTTCAACCTCGCGACGCTGGAACTGGGTGACTCGTTCCTGCCGCCCGCGTGGGTGACCGGCGGCACCTCCAAATACCTGTTGGGCACCGACGACCAGGGCCGCGACATCCTGTCCGCGCTGATGTACGGCGCGCGCATCTCGCTGTTCGTGGGTTTGGCCTCGGTGCTGCTGTCGGTGGTGATCGGCGTGAGCCTGGGCCTGCTCGCGGGTTTTGTGGGCGGGCGCACGGACGCATTCATCATGCGGCTGTGCGACGTCATCCTGTCGTTCCCCGCGATCCTGGTCGCATTGCTGATCGCCGGCGTGGGACGCGCGATGTTCCCCAACGCCAGCGAGATCGTGGTGTTCGGCGTGCTGATCCTGTCCATCTCGCTCGCCGGCGGCAACGGCTGGGTGCAATACGCGCGTACCGTGCGTGGCTCCACGCTGGTGGAGCGCAGCCGCGAATACGTGCAGGCCGCGCGCGTGACGGGCGTTGCGCCCATGCGCATCATGCGCAAGCATGTGCTGCCCAACATCCTGGGGCCGGTGACGGTGCTGGCAACGATCCAGGTGGCTACGGCCATCATCACCGAAGCCACGCTGTCGTTCCTGGGCGTGGGCGCACCGCCCAATTCGCCTTCGCTGGGCACCTTGATCCAGGTCGGCAACAAGTTCCTCTTCTCCGGCAACTGGTGGATCACTGTGTTCCCCGGCCTGATGCTGGTCGCGATTGCATTGAGCGTGAATTTGCTGGGTGACTGGCTGCGCGATGCGCTGAACCCAAGGCTGCGATGAGTCTCCTGCAAGTCCAGAACCTCGTCGTCGAATTCCCCCACCGCCGCGGCACGCTGCGCGCGCTCGACGACATCAGCTTCGAAATCGCGCCCGGCGAAATCCTGGGCGTGGTCGGCGAATCGGGCGCGGGCAAGTCGCTCACCGGCGCTTCCATCATTGGTTTGCTGGAGCCGCCCGGCCGGATCGCGTCGGGCCAGATCGTGCTGGAGGGCCAGCGCATCGACAACCTGCCGCACGCGCAGATGCGTCACATCCGCGGCCGCAAGATTGGCGCGATCTTCCAGGACCCGCTCACTTCGCTGAACCCGCTGTACACCGTGGGGCGGCAGCTCACCGAAACCATCCAGGCCCATTTGCCGGTGAACATGGCCGAAGCGCGCCGGCGTGCCATCGGCCTGCTGGAGGACACCGGCATCCCCGCGGCGGCTGAGCGAATCGACCACTATCCGCACCAGTTCTCCGGCGGCATGCGCCAGCGCGTGGTGATCGCACTCGCCCTCGCGGCCGAACCCAAGCTGATCGTGGCCGACGAACCCACGACCGCGCTGGACGTGTCGATCCAGGCGCAGATCATCCAGCTACTCAAGAAGGTCTGCAAGGACCGCGGCGCCGCCGTCATGCTGATCACGCACGACATGGGCGTGATCGCCGAGACGTGCGACCGCGTGGCCGTGATGTATGCCGGGCGCATCGCCGAGATCGGCCCGGTCAATGAAGTGATCAACCAGCCGGCGCATCCCTACAGCACCGGCCTCATGGCCGCGATCCCGGACATCACCATCGAGCGGGAGCGCCTGAACCAGATCGACGGCGCGATGCCTCGGCTCAATGCGATCCCGCCGGGCTGCGCCTACAACCCGCGCTGCCCGCGCGTCTTCGACCGCTGCCGTGTCGAGCGGCCTGGCCTGCTCGATGCCGGCGCCACGCGCGCCGCCTGCTGGCTGCACGATCCGCAAGGAACCAAGGCATGACGGCACCGCTCGTCCAGGCGAAGGATCTCGCCAAGACCTTCGACGTTTCCGCGCCGTGGCTCAACCGCGTGATCGAACAACGTCCGCGCCAGTTGCTGCATGCCGTGGACGGCGTGAGCTTCGACATCGCGAAAGGCCAGACGCTTGCGCTGGTCGGCGAATCCGGTTGCGGCAAGAGCACGGTGGCCAAGCTGCTCGTGGGCCTTTATGAGCCCACGCGCGGCCATCTCGATTTCGACGGGCAGGATGCGCATGCTGCCTACCGGTCGCCGCAAGGCCGCCAGCTGCGCAAGCGCATCCAGATGATCTTCCAGGACCCGTACGCCAGCCTGAACCCGCGCTGGACCGTGGAGGACATCGTCGCCGAGCCGCTGCAGGAGCACGGCATCCTCGCGGCGGGCGCGCAGCTGAAGGACAAGGTCGGCGAGCTGCTGAAGTCGGTGGGTCTGTCGCCGCTCGATGGCGTGAAGTACGCGCACCAGTTTTCCGGTGGACAGCGCCAGCGAATTTCGATCGCACGCGCGCTCGCGACCGAGCCCGAATTCCTGGTGTGCGACGAGCCCACCTCCGCGCTCGACGTGAGCGTGCAGGCGCAGGTCCTCAACATCATGAAGGACCTGCAGCGCGAACGCGGGCTCACGTACCTCTTCATCTCGCACAACCTCGCCGTGGTGCGCCACGTGAGCGACCAGGTCGGGGTGATGTACCTGGGCCGTCTGGTGGAGCTGTCGGGCAAGCACCAGCTGTTCGGCAACCCGCGCCATCCGTACACGCGCATGTTGCTCGACGCCATCCCGAAGATGCACGACACCGGCCGCTCGCGCACGCCGGTGCAGGGCGAAGTGCCCAACCCGCTCAACCCGCCGGCCGGCTGCGCCTTCCATCCGCGCTGCCCGCATGCGAATGCGCGCTGCACCGCCGAGCGGCCCAAGCTGCTGGAGATCCAGGGCATCCGCATCGCCTGCCATGCGGTGGAGGAGGGACGGATATGAACACGCAGGTGAAGAATCCGCTGCTGCTCGACTTGCCGATGGCTATGGAGACCGAGCGGCTCGTGCTGCGCGCGCCGCGTGAAGGCGACGGCCAGGCCATCTACGAAGGCACGGTGGAATCGCTGCCGGCGCTGCGGCAGTTCCTCTCTTCCTTGCCCGGGGTCGCCGGCGACCAGAGCCCGCAGATTTCGGAGATGTGGGCGCGCAATGCCCTGGCCAACTTCATCTCGCGCAAGGATTTGCCCTTCCTCATGTTCACGCGCGACACCGGGCAGTTCGCAGGCGCCGTCGGCTTGCACAGGCCCGACTGGGTCGTGCCGAAACTGGAGATCGGCTACTGGTGCCGCACGTCGCTCAGCGGCCGGGGCCTGGTCACCGAGGGCGTGACGGCCGTGGCGGCCTACGCCTTCGAGCACCTTCACGCGATGCGGCTGGAAATCGTCACCGACGAAGAGAACCAGGCGTCGCGCAAGGTCGCCGAGCGCTGCGGGTTCACGCTGGAGTGCACGCAGCGCTACCAGCGCCGCGCGACCGACGGCAGCCTGCGCAATACCTGCTGGTACGCGAAACTGCGCGCCTGAACCACGCCGGGTTCAGGCGTAGCGCTTGTTGCGCAGGTTGTTCTTCATCTCACGCAGCAGCGGCTGCAGCCGCGGCCCGATGCGCAGCGCCACGGTGGTGGCCAGCACGTCGATGATCACCAGGTGCAAGAGCCGCGAAACCATGGGGCTGTAGCGGTCGTAGCCTTCCGGATGGTCGGCGGCCAGGTGGATGTGGCCGGCCGACGCGAGCGGTGAGCCGGTGGCCGTGATGACGATGGTGGTCGCACCGTTCTTGCGTGCGATATCGCAGGCGTCCATCAGGTCGCGCGTGCGGCCCGAATTGGAGATCACCACCAGGCAGTCGCCCGGGCCCAGCAGCGATGCGCTCATCACTTGCATGTGGCCGTCGCTGTAGGCGATAGTGTTGACGCCCAGGCGAAAGAACTTGTGCTGCGCATCCTGCGCCACGATGCCGGAGTTGCCGGCGCCGTAGAACTCGATGCGCCGGCCCGTCTTGTAGGTGCCGGCCAGGGATTCGGCGGCGCGTTCGATGGCGAAGCTCGACGCGTCGTTCCGGTACTTCAGGAAAGCGGCGACGGTGTTGTCGATCACCTTCACCAGCACGTCGCTGGTCTTGTCGTCCACGTCGACGCTGCGATGGATGAAGGGCACGCCTTCGCTGACGCTGCCCGCGAGTTTGAGCTTGAAATCCGACAGGCCGTCGTAGCCTATGCTGCGGCAAAAGCGCACGACCGTGGGCTTGCTCACGTGCGCGCGGTCCGCGAGTTCGCTGACCGGGAGGTTTGCAAAGGCGCGCGGGTCGCTCAGGACCAGCTTGCCCACGCGCTGCTCGGCAGGCGCGAGGGAAGGCAGCGACGCCTTGATGCGGTCTAGCATTCCTCGCTCCAGCAGTAGCCGTCGCGGGCGATCATCGCGCTGGAGGCACTGGGGCCCCAGGTGCCGGCCGCGTAAGGGCGTGGCCCCGATGCATCGTTGCGCCATGAATCCATGATCGGTTCGACCCAGCGCCAGGCCTCTTCCTGTTCGTCGCTGCGCACGAACAGGTTCAGCCGCCCGTCGATCACGTCGAGCAGCAGCCGCTCGTACGCGCCCACGCGCTCGGCGCCGAAGCGCTTGTCGAAGTCCAGGTCCAGGTGCACGGGTGCCAGCGACTGCACCGCGCCCTTGGTGCGCTGGCGGTTGTCCTGGCCTTGCGCGAGCAGGTGCAGCTCGAGTCCGTCCTTCGGCTGCATGTGGATCACCAGCCGGTTGGCAGCGCCCAGCGGCGAGCGGAAGATCGCGTGTGGCGCCGGCCTGAAGTTCAGGATGATGCGTGCATCGCGCCCGGCGAGCCGCTTGCCGGTGCGGATGTAGAACGGCACGCCGGCCCAGCGCCAGTTGGCGATCTCGGTGCGCAGCGCGACGAACGTCTCGGTAGTGCTTTCCGGGTTGACGCCCGGCTCGTCGCGGTAGGCGGGCACGTGCTCACCGCCCACCGTACCCGCGGTGTACTGCCCGCGCACCACATGCTGGCCCAGCGATTCCGGCGTCCAGGGCTTGAGCGATCGCAGCACCTTCAGCTTCTCGTCGCGAATCGCGTCGGCATGCGAGTTGATGGGCGGCTCCATCGCCACCGCGCACAGCAGTTGCAGCGCATGGTTCTGCACCATGTCGCGCAGCGCCCCGGTGTTGTCATAGAAGGCGCCGCGCTTCTCTACGCCCAGGTCCTCGGCGATGGTGATCTGGATGTTGGCGATGGTCTCGCGCCGCCACAGCGGTTCGAACAGCGAATTGCCGAAGCGCAGCGCAAACAGGTTCTGCACCGACGGCTTGCCCAGGTAGTGGTCGATGCGGAAGATCTGCTTTTCGCTCAGCGTGCGGCGAACGGCTTCGTTGATCGCGCGGTTGGACGCGAGGTCGTGCCCCAGCGGCTTTTCCAGCACCAGCCGCGTGTTCGGTGTGTTCAAGCCCGCGGCGGCGAGCTGCTCGCAGGCGACAGTGAACAGCGACGGCGCCGTCGCCAGGTACATCACCACCGTGTCGGCGTTGCGCTCGCGCAGGGTGGCGGCCAGCCGCTGGAAATCCTGCGGCTTGGACAGGTCCATGCGCAGGAAATGAAGTAACGCGGCAAAGCGGTCGAACTCCTCCGGCGACGGCCTTTTGGACAGGTCCACTTCGTCGAAGCGAGAGCGGATCAGCGTGCGGTATTGCGCGTCGGACAGGTCGTCGCGGGCCACGCCGATGATGCGCCCGCCCTCGGGCAAGGTGCCGTGGCGGAAGGCCTGGAAGAGTGCGGGCATCAGCTTGCGCCAGGCCAGGTCGCCGGTGCCGCCGAACAGGACAAGATCGAAGCTCATGGTCGGTTTGTGGAGTGCGAAACGGTAATGTAACTTAGTTTCATGGGCCGGCGGCGGGCAGCGGCGAAGCGCAGCCCGCCCGTTGCCTCAACTGGTGTTTCCCCCATGCAATCCAGGTGAAACAGATCGCTATGCTGGTGCAGTAATCCAGTTACTAACGAGGGACCCCGAATGAAGAACTATCTCGCGGCGGCCGCGCTGGCCGGCCTGTCGATCGGCGCAGCCGCGCAAGGCCAGGTGAACATCATCTGCTCGGTGCAGGCCGACTGGTGCAACAATATCGCCACGATCTATTCGCGCACCACCGGCACCAAGGTCAGCATGTCGCTCAAGGGGTCGGGTGAGGCACTGGCCCAGCTGATCGCCGAAAAGGACAACCCCAAGACCGACATCTGGTTCGGCGGCACGGGTGACCCGCACCTGCAGGCGGCCGAGCAGGGCCTTTCGCTCGAATACAAATCGCCCACCTTGTCCCAGCTGCACCCGTGGGCCCAGCAGCAGGCGCAGCAGTCGGGCTACAAGACCGTGGGCATCTATTCCGGCCCGCTGGGTTTCGGCTACAACCCCGAGCTGCTCAAGAAAAAGAAGATGAACGTGCCCAAGACCTGGGCCGACCTGCTCAAGCCCGAGTACAAGGGCGAGATCCAGGTGGCCAACCCGGCGTCCAGCGGCACGGCGTACACGATGATCGCGACGCTGGTGCAACTGATGGGCGAGGACAAGGCCTACGAATACCTCAAGGGGCTGCACAAGAACGTGAGCCAGTACACCCGCTCGGGCACGGGGCCGATCAAGGCCGTGGCGCGCGGCGAGACGGCGGTGTCGATCAGCTTCGTGCATGACGGCCCCGGCGAGAAGATGCAGGGATTCCCGGTGGAGACCATCACGCCCAGCGACGGCACGGGCGCCGAGATCGGTTCCATGAGCATCATCAAGGGCGCGCGCAACCTGGAAGCCGCGAAGAAGTTCTACGAGTGGGCGCTGACGCCCAGCGCGCAGGAAATCGCGTTCGCCGCCAAGTCGTTCCAGGTGCCATCGAACAAGGCGGCGAAGGTCGATCCCAACGTTCCGGACTTCCGCAAGATCAAGTTCATCAACTACGACTACGCGAAGTACGGCGCCAGCACCGAGCGCCGGCGCCTGATCGCGCGCTGGGAAAAAGATGTGAACTCGCTGCCGCGCTAGCCGCAGCGAATGACTCCATGACATCTCGCGCCATATGGGCCTGGCTCGCGCTGGGCCTGCTGGGCTACCTGCTGGTGCCCTGGTACGCGCTGCAGGACGGCAACGGCCTGACGGCGATTCCGGGCGTGTTCGGCGGCGAGGACACCGCGAACGGACTGGTGCAGGCGCTGCGCCATGGCCGCACCTGGCTGTTGCTGGGGCTGGCCGGCCTGGGCATTGCGGCGGTCGGCGCCTTGCATCCGCCGGGCCGCAGGCAAGGCGCCTGGCTGCTCGCCGGCGGCTTGCTCGGCGCGGTGGGGCTGGCGCTGTGCGGCTTCCTCATCGGTGCCAAGGGCTGGAATAGCGTATTGCTCGCCGGCCTGTTCGGCGAGCTGGAGAAAAACCAGTTCGGCATCGGCTGGGGCGGCTTCGTCGCGCTGGCTTCGCTGGTGGTCATCACCGCCTTCGGCATCGCGCGCCGCGGGTTCTTCAAGGGCGACCTGTTCATCGCGGCTGCGGTGATCTGCTGCGGCACGCTGATGGCGGTGTTCATCCTGTTCCCCGTGCTCAAGGCCTTGTCCAGCGCGATGCTGACCGAGGAAGGCAAGTTCGCGGCGGGTGCGATGTGGGACCGGGTCGCGAGCGAGCGCAACTTCGGCCTGAGCTGCCTGTGGGGCGGCGTGCGCTGCGGCGTCGCGTGGAACACCTTGTTCCTGGGCTTGCTCACAGCGGCCACCACCACCCTGCTGGGAACATTGATGGCGCTGATGGCCGAGCGCTCCGGCAAGCGGTACGGCCGCGCGCTGAACATCGTGGCGATGCTGCCCATCATCACGCCGCCGTTCGTGGTGGGCCTGGGCCTGATCCTGCTCTTCGGCCGCGCCGGCATCGTCAACCAGCTGCTGGAGACGATGTTCGACGTCACGCCCTCGCGCTGGTTCTACGGCTGGTTCGGCGTGTGGATCGCGCAGACCTTTGCTTTCACGCCGATCGCCTTCATGATCATGCGCGGCGTGGTCCAAGGCGTCGCGCCCAGCCTGGAAGAAGCGGCGCAGACCTTGCGCGCCAGCCCGCAACGCACCTTCATGACGGTGACGCTGCCGCTGCTGGCGCCGGGGCTGGCGAATGCTTTCCTCGTCGGCTTCATCGAAAGCATGGCCGACTTCGGCAACCCGGTGGTGGTGGGCGGCCAGTTCTCCGTGCTGTCCACCGAGATCTTCTTTGCCATCGTCGGTGCGCAGTACGACCAGGGCCGCGCCGCATCGCTCGCGCTGATCCTTACTTTCTTCGCGCTCGGCGTGTTCGCGATCCAGCGGGCCGTGCTCGGCAAGCAGAACTTCACCACCGTGAGCGGCAAGGGCGATGGCGGCGTGCCCATGGCATTGCCGCCTCGCGTGCGCACCGTGGTGAACAGCGTGGCGCTGCCGTGGATTGCCTTCACGCTCGTGCTCTACCTGTTTGCCTTCGCGGGTGGCTTCGTGCAGACCTGGGGCCGCGACTACACGCTGACGCTCAACCACTTCCGCACAGCGTTCTCGCTGGAGTGGGGCCAGTTCGGGCTCGTCTGGGCCGGCACCGCGTGGAACTCGTTCTTCACGACGATCAAGCTGGCCGCGATTTCCGCGCCGCTCACCGCGGCACTGGGATTGATGATCGCTTACCTGCTGGCGCGCACCGAGTTCAAGGGCCAGGGCCTGTTCGAATTCTCGGCACTGCTGGCGTTCGCGATCCCCGGCACGGTGCTGGGCGTGAGCTACATCCTCGCGTTCAACGTGCCGCCGTTCGAGCTGACGGGCACCGGCCTCATCATCGTGCTGTGCTTCCTGTTCCGCAACCTGCCCGTCGGCGTGCGCGCGGGCACCGCGGCGTTCAAGCAGCTGGACAAGTCGCTGGACGAAGCCTCGATCATGCTGCGCGCTTCGAGCATGCAGACGCTGCGCCATGTGGTGTTGCCGCTGCTCAAGCCGGCGCTGGTGGCCGCACTGGTCTACAGCTTCGTGCGCGCGATCACGACGGTGTCCGCGGTGATCTTCCTCGTGACGGCGGAGAACGAGCTGGCCACCACGTACATCATCGGACGCGTTGGCAACGGCGACTACGGCGTGGCGCTGGCCTACTGCACCGTGCTCATCCTGCTGATGAGCGCCGCCACCGCGCTGATCCAGTACCTGGTGGGCGAGCGCAAGCTGGGCCGGCGCAAGGCGGCCGCGCGAGTGCCGCCACTGACTTCCACGCAAGGCATGACATGACAGCATCCGCCAACGCGGGCATAGAGTTCCGCAACGTCACCAAGCGCTACAGCGCCGACCCCAAGGCGCCGCTGGCCGTCAAGGGCATCAGCTTCACGGTGCCGCGCGGCACGCTCACCACCATCCTCGGGCCATCGGGCTGCGGCAAGACCACCACGCTGCGCATGATCGCGGGCCTGGAGTCGCCGACCTCCGGCACCATCATCGTGGACGGCCGCGACGTCACGACGCTCGGCCCGGCCGACCGCAACGTGAGCATGATGTTCCAGAGCTACGCGCTGTTCCCGCACATGGACGTGGTGGAGAACGTCATGTACGGCCTGAAGATGTCCGGCATCCCGAAGGCGCAGGCGATGGCACGCGCGGTCGAAGCCCTGCGCAACGTCGGCCTGGTCGGCTTCGACGAGCGCCTGCCCAGCGAGCTGTCAGGTGGCCAGCAACAGCGGGTGGCGCTGGCCCGCGCGCTGGTGCTGGAGCCGGCCGTGCTGCTGTTCGACGAGCCGCTCTCCAACCTCGACGCGCGGCTGCGCCGCGAGATGCGCGAGGAAATCCGTTCGCTGCAGCAGCGGCTCAAACTCACGGTCGCGTATGTCACGCACGACCAGAGCGAGGCGCTGGCCGTGAGCGACCAGATCATCGTGATGGACCACGGCACCATCGCCCAGCAGGGTTCGCCGCAGGACCTGTACGAATTTCCTTCATCCGAGTTCGTTGCCGGCTTCATGGGCGAGGCCATGTTGTTCCCCGCGAAGGCGGATGCCGCCGGCACGGTTGCGCTGGGGCCGCTGCGCATCCGGCCGCGCACCGGGGGCATGGGCGAAGGCCCGGTGAAGGTGGCCGTGCGGCCCGAGGCCTGGCACATAGGCCCACCGGGCACCGGGCTGGGTGCGCGGCTGGCCAAGCTGGCCTACCTGGGCAGCAACTACGAATACACGTTCGAGACCGAGCTGGGCCCCATCTTCGTGGTGTCGGCCGACCTGGCCCGGGTGCTGGAAGTCGGCAGCGACGTGGGCCTGGGGCTGGCGGACCACGGCGTGTCGGTCGTGCAGGTTTCGTAACGCCAACGACGCCACGCGCGGGCTGCGCACCGGATAATGCCCGCATGAATCAACTCGACGCGCTCAAGCGATTCACTACCGTGGTCGCCGACACCGGCGACTTCAGGCAGCTGGCCCAGTTCCAGCCGCAGGACGCCACCACGAATCCTTCGCTCATCCTGAAGGCGGTGCAAAAGCCCGAGTACGCGCCCTTGCTCAAGGAAACCATGGAGCGGTTCCGGGACCGGCCGCTGGACGAGGCGATGGACCGGCTGCTGGTGCGCTTCGGCCGCGAGATACTCTCCATCATCCCGGGCCGCGTCTCTACCGAAGTGGACGCGCGCCTGAGCTTCGACACCATGGCCACGTTCACGCGCGGCGAGCGCATTGTCGAGCTGTACCAGGCCGAAGGCATCCACATCGACCGGGTGCTCATCAAGGTCGCGGCCACCTGGGAAGGCATCGAGGCGGCGCGCCGGCTGGAACTGCGCGGCATCCACACCAACCTCACGCTGCTGTTTTCGTTCTGCCAGGCGGTGGCTTGCGGCCAGGCGAAAGTGCAGCTGATCTCGCCTTTCGTCGGGCGCATCTACGACTGGTACAAGAAGTCCGCCGGCTCAAGCTGGGACGAAGCCGCCAACGCGGGTGCGAACGATCCCGGTGTGCGCTCGGTGCGGCAGATCTACCACCACTACAAGCACTTCGGCATTGCCACCGAGGTCATGGGCGCGAGCTTTCGCAACCTGGGACAGATCACCGCGCTGGCCGGCTGCGACCTGCTGACGATCAGCCCGGAGTTGCTGGCGCAGCTGGCGGCCACCGATGCGCCGCTCGAGCGCGCATTGGACCCGGCGCATGCGCGGACCATGGACTTGCCGCCCGTCAACTACGACGAGGCCGGATTCCGCTATGCATTGAACGAAGACGCGATGGCCACCGACAAGCTTGCCGAAGGCATTCGCGCCTTCGCGGCCGACGCGGTGAAACTCGAAGCGCTGATGAAGGCCGCCTGACATGAGCAATGAAATTTCGCGGCTTCGCTGCGACCGCGCCCCGGCATGGGATGCGCTGCGCACCCACTACAGCGTGGCCGGTTCGGGCTTCGACCTGCGCGAGGCTTTCCGGCGGGGTGCGACCCGCGTCGAGGCATTCAGCCAGGACGCGCCGCATGTGTTCGCGGATCTTTCGAAGAACCTCATCGACGCGCAGGCGGAATCGTTGTTGCTGGAGCTCGCGCGCGAGTGCGATCTCACTGGGCATCGCGACGCGATGTTCGCGGGCGAGGCCGTCAACAACACCGAGAAGCGGGCGGTCAAGCACTGGCTGCTGCGCACGCCCAAGGGCGGCAGCGCCGACCCGGACCTGGGGCAGGTGCATGCCACGCTGGATGCGATGCTGGCCTACGCGGAAGCGGTGCGCGCCAACGCCGCGATCACGGACATCGTCAACATCGGCATCGGCGGTTCCGACCTCGGGCCGCAGATGGCGGTGGCGGCGCTGGATGGTTTCGTGCTGCCGGGCAAGCGCTTCCACTTCGTCTCCAACGTCGACGGCCATGAGCTGGCGGCGCTGCTCGCCAAAGTGAAGCCGGAGAGCACGCTGTTCCTCATCGCATCGAAGACCTTCACCACCATCGAAACCATGACCAACGCGCGTTCGGCGAAGGCATGGTTCGAGGCGCAAGGCGGGCGCGACATCGGCGCGCACTTCGCAGCGCTCACCACCAACGTCGCGGCCGCGCGTGAATTCGGCATCGCCACCACGTTCGGTTTCTGGGACTGGGTGGGCGGCCGCTATTCGATGTGGTCGGCCATCGGCCTGCCCATTGCCATCGCGATCGGCGAGAAAGGCTTTCGCGACCTGCTGTCGGGCGCGCATGACATGGACCGGCACTTCGCCACTGCGCCGCTGGAGAGCAACTTGCCGGTGCGCCTGGGCCTGCTCGACATCTGGTACCGCAACTTCCACGGCTTTACCAGCCGCAGCATCGCGCCGTATCACAGTGCGCTGCGCCGCCTGCCGGCTTTCCTGCAGCAGCTGGAGATGGAGAGCAATGGCAAGCGCGTGGACGCGCAGGGCCGGCCGCTTGCCTTCGCCACTTCGCCCGTGCTCTGGGGCGAGCCCGGCACCAATGGCCAGCACGCGTACTTCCAGATGCTGCACCAGGGCACCGACGTGGTGCCCGTCGAATTCATCGCCGTGAAGCGGGCCAGCCACGACTTGCCCGGTCATCACGAACAGCTACTGGCCAACGTGCTCGCGCAGGCGCAGGCACTGATGCAGGGTCAGGGCGATGCCGGCGGCCACCGCAATTTTCCCGGCAATCGGCCGAGCACCTTCTTCCTGCTGGAAGCGCTCACGCCCACCAGCCTGGGCGCGATGCTGGCGCTGAACGAGCACCGCGTGTTCGTGAGCGGCTCGCTCTGGGGCATCAACAGCTTCGACCAGTGGGGCGTGGAGTTGGGCAAAGTGCTGGCGAAGGACATCGCGCCGCGCCTGGCGAGCGGCGACGTCGAAGGGCTGGATGCGTCGACGGCGGGATTGCTGCGGCGTATCATCCGCGCGGGGCCGTTCCCGGGATGAGAGGAGTAGACCGATGGATGAAATCCAAGCCGCAGTCAAGACCTGCTTCAACAAGTACGCCGATTTCAATGGGCGCGCGGCGCGCCCCGAGTTCTGGTGGTTCGTGCTGTTCTGGGTCGTCGTCCTGGCGATCACCGGACTCGTCAGCAAATACCTCTACGGGATTGCCGTGCTGGCAATGCTGCTTCCCGGCCTGGCCGTCGGCTCGCGGCGGCTGCACGACACCGGCAAGAGCGGCTGGTTCCAGTTGATCGGCCTGATCCCGTTCATCGGGACGCTGGTGATGATCTACCTGATGGCCCAGCCGGGCCAACCGGGCAGCAACGAGTACGGCGCACCGCCGGCCGGCGTGCCGGTGAACACCGAGGTCGCGCCCGGGCAGCAGTAAGCGTTTCGTGCGCCCATGAAAAAAGCCGCTCCGGAGAGCGGCTTTTTTATCTGGCAGTGCGCCGGACTTACATGTCCATGCCGCCCATGCCGCCCATACCACCCATGCCGCCACCGGGCATGCCGCCGCCGGCCGCTTCGTCCTTGGGTGCTTCCGCAACCATGGCTTCGGTCGTCAGCATCAGCGAAGCGACGGAAGCTGCGTTCTGCAGGGCCGTGCGCGTCACCTTGGTCGGGTCCAGGATACCCATTTCGATCATGTCGCCATAGGTGTCGTTGGCGGCGTTGAAGCCGTAGTTGGCCTTGCCGTTGAGCACCGCGTTCACGACCACCGAGGCTTCGCCGCCGGCGTTGAACACGATTTCGCGCAGGGGCGCTTCGATCGCGCGCAGGACCAGCTTGATGCCGGCTTCCTGGTCGGCGTTGTCGCCCTTGATGGCGCCGGCGGCCTGCTTGGCGCGCAGCAGCGCAACGCCGCCACCGGCCACGATGCCTTCTTCGACGGCGGCACGGGTTGCGTGCAGCGCGTCTTCCACGCGAGCCTTCTTTTCCTTCATCTCGACTTCGGTGGCAGCGCCAACCTTGATCACGGCAACACCGCCGGCCAGCTTGGCCACGCGCTCTTGCAGCTTTTCACGGTCGTAGTCGCTGGTGGCTTCCTCGATCTGCACGCGGATCTGCTTCACGCGGGCTTCGATGTCGCCGCCGGCGCCGGCGCCGTCGATGATCGTGGTGTTTTCCTTGCCCACTTCGATGCGCTTGGCCTGGCCCAGGTCAGCCAGCGTGACCTTCTCGAGCGTCAGGCCGACTTCTTCAGCGATGACCTTGCCGCCCGTCAGGATGGCGATGTCTTCCAGCATGGCCTTGCGGCGGTCGCCGAAGCCCGGTGCCTTGACGGCGACGACCTTCAGGATGCCGCGGATGGTGTTGACCACCAGGGTCGCCAGCGCTTCGCCTTCGACTTCTTCGGCGATCACCAGCAGCGGACGGCCGGCCTTGGCAACTTGCTCCAGGATAGGCAGCAGGTCGCGGATGTTGGAAACCTTCTTGTCGTACAGCAGCACGAAGGGGTTGTCCAGCAGCGCGGATTGCTTTTCCGGGTTGTTGATGAAGTAGGGGCTCAGGTAGCCGCGGTCGAACTGCATGCCTTCGACGACTTCGAGTTCGCTGTCCAGCGACTTGCCGTCTTCGACGGTGATCACGCCTTCCTTGCCGACCTTGTCCATCGCGTCAGCGATGATCTTGCCGATGGTTTCGTCGCTGTTGGCCGAGATGGAGCCGACTTGCGCGATTTCCTTGGAGGTCGTGGTGGCCTTCGAAGCCTTCTTCAGCTCGGCGACCAGGGCCGTGACGGCCTTGTCGATGCCGCGCTTCAGGTCCATCGGGTTCATGCCGGCGGCCACGTACTTCATGCCTTCGCGAACGATGGCTTGCGCGAGCACGGTGGCGGTGGTGGTGCCGTCACCGGCGATGTCGGAGGTCTTGGAAGCGACTTCCTTGACCATCTGCGCGCCCATGTTCTGCAGCTTGTCCTTCAGCTCGATTTCCTTGGCCACGGACACACCGTCCTTGGTCACGGTGGGGGCGCCGAAAGAGCGCTCGAGCACCACGTTGCGGCCCTTCGGGCCCAGGGTCACCTTGACTGCGTTGGCCAGGATGTTCACACCCTCGACCATGCGCGCGCGGGCTTCGCCGCCGAAAATCACGTCTTTTGCTGCCATTTGTCTAGCTCCTTGAATGGTGTGCGGGGATTACTTGGACTCGACCACTGCGAAGAGGTCGTCTTCCTTCATCACCAGCAGTTCGTCGCCGCCGACCTTGACGGTCTGGCCGCTGTACTTGCCGAAGAGGACGCGGTCGCCCACCTTGACGCTCATGTTGACCAGGTCGCCCTTTTCGGTCTTGCGGCCGGGGCCGACGGCCAGGACTTCACCCTGGTCCGGCTTTTCAGCGGCGGCGTCGGGAATCACGATGCCCGAGGCGGTCTTGGTTTCGCTGTCGATACGTTTGACGATCACGCGATCGGCGAGGGGGCGAAGTTTCATTGCATCTCCTTGACTTGAAACTGGGGGGAATCAAAAAGCGCCAACTAAGTTAGCGCTTATTAACTTTGTGGAGATGACTGTGCTGTTAGCACTCATCTCCAGCGAGTGCTAATCATAAGGCTTTTTGGCGGGGATTCAAGGGCGGCCGTAGCCACCCATAAGGTCAACGTGGCGCGCTGGCGCCGGACATGCGGTTGGCCCGGTTCTTCAGGAAGCGCTGGTTTTCTTCGTGCGACTTCTCGGTCGACGGCATCACCAGCGGGGCGCTGGCCCTGGAAAAGCCCGGCAACGGCGTGTCCTTCGCCGCGCTCGCGCCGCCTGCGACGGAGAGTCCGGCCGCGCCCGGTTCACTCACGATGGCGAGGCGAGTCTTGTTGCCTTCTTTGGAAATGATGGCGTGGTCCTGGGCTATCGTCTCCAGTGTCCAGCCTTGGTCGACTGCCTCACCCGCGCGAAACATCTGCGCCGGGCGGCCCGACACGCTCAATAGCGCTTGCGATTGGTCGCTGCCCGGTCCGCGATAGACGACACCGCGCAGCACGACGGCCGGTGCGCCCACGACAGCCACCGCAGGTGGAGGACTCGCGGGCGCCGCCGGTGGCGGCAACACATTGCGCACGGCGGGGGCCGGCGCCTGCGGCGCCTCTCGCAAGACCAGCCACACGACGAGCAGGAAAACGCCGCCCAGCAGCGCCAGCCATTTCACAGGAGGTGGATGACCGCGGAGCCGGTGTTGTTGCCCTGGTTGTCGTAGATCGGGCAGGTGCCGGAAAGCGTGTTGCCGTTCAGGTTGTCGCACACCAGGTTATGGGTGATCGACAGCCGGATCGTCATGTGGAAGCCGTTGAACGAATCGAAGTAAGCGTTGCCCACGCTGGCGTAGCTGCCGTTGAGCGACGGGCAGTAGAGCTGGCCGTAGATGGAAAAGTTGTCGCTGCCGTACACGTCGCCGGTCGCGTCGAGGAACAGCGTGCTGCAGGTGGAGAAGCCCGGGTGCCCGGATGAGAAGCTCCACGCGAGGTTCGAATAGGTATACGTGTTGACTTGCGCCACCGCAGTGGTGCTCACGGCCGTGAATGCCAGCAGCGCCGCGCATGCTGCAATTTTCCTGATCATTTTCATGACAACCATCCCTTCGACAGATTGAGAGAAATTCATTCTGTTCAATCCGCGCCCATCCGTGTGGTGGTTCGAGGGTTTCCGCCAAGTATTTCGTTGATGAGCAGGCGCGCATCTCATCCTTGCAAAAGCGCGCGGGCAGGTTTATCGTGAAGGCGTCTTTCGAAAGAAAGCGAGGCGCGTATGTTGAAGATCCTGGTTGCGGTCGATGGGTCCGAACTGTCGCTCGATGCCGTGCGCCACGCGCTCGGCCTGCGGCAGCAGGGGCTGGCCGCTGAATTCGTCCTGGCCAACGTGCAGGAGCCTGCTTCCCTGTACGAGATGCTCACCATGCGGGACCCCGAGATGCTGCAGACCGTCAGCACCGGCGCGGGCGAACACCTGCTGGAGCGCGCGCGGCAACTCTGCACCGCGGCCGGCGCCACCTACGAATGCGACGTGGAGTCCGGCGACCCGGCACACATGCTGATCGACATTGCCGAGCGCTACGCGTGCGACGCGATCGTCGTCGGTGCGCGCGGCCGCGGCGGCCTCGGCGGCCCGATGCTCGGATCGGTGTCGCAGGTGCTGGCGCACGAGTCGCCCATCCCGGTCACCGTCGTCAAGCACTCGCAGCCGGATGACATGGCGTCGCACGACGCCATGTATGCGCATCGCGCCACGCCCGGCGATGCGATGGAGGTCGTGGTCGGCCTGGCCTGAAGGGCCTTGCATCGGCCTGGGCTTATAGTCTCCGCATGGAGACGAGCCGTGGGAGTTGAAGGCGGTGAGCGGCAAAAGCGCCATGGGCTCGTGCGGCGAGCCGCGCTGGTGCACCGCCGCGCCTCGCGGCTGGACCCGGTCGTCCGCGGCCTGATGTGGTCCGCTTCGGCCGGCCTGCTGTTCACTGTGCTCAACACCACCATGCGTGTGCTGGCGCAGGAACTCCATCCTTTCCAGACCCAGTTCCTGCGCTACCTCGGCAGCCTGCTGGTGATGCTGCCTTTCGTGGCGCGTGCGGGGCTTGCTGCCTACCGGCCGAACAAGATCACCAGCCACTTCTCGCGCGGCGCCGTGCATACCGTCGGGCTCGTGATGTGGTTCAGCGCGCTGCCGGCCATTTCGCTGGCCGACACCACCGCCATCGGCTTCACCGGCCCCATCTTCATCATGCTGGGCGCGGCCTGGTTCTTCGGCGAGAAGATGCGTTGGGACCGCTGGGTGGGTGCCACCATCGGCTTCGCCGGCGTGCTGATCGTGGTGGCGCCGAGATTGACCGGTTCGGGTGGCGCCTACACCTTGTTGATGCTGGCGTCCTCGCCTGTCTTCGCCGCGTCCTTCCTCATGACCAAGGCGCTCACGCGCACCGAGCGGGCGCCGGTGATCGTCATCTGGCAGGCCATCACCATTTCGATCATCAGCCTGCCGCTGGCGCTGCCCGTGTGGCAGTCGCCGAACACGTTCCAGTGGATCGCCTTCCTGATCTGCGGCATGCTGGGTGCGGCCGCGCACTATTGCCTGACGCGCTCGTTCACCGTCGCCGACATTTCGGCGACGCAATCGGTGAAGTTCCTGGACCTCGTGTGGGCTTCGCTGGGCGGCTGGCTGGTCTTCGCCGACATCCCCAACCGTTCCACGCTGATCGGCGGCGTGGTCATCTGCGCCTCCACACTCTGGATCGCGCGGCGTGAGGCGCGGGGCTCGACCCGGCTGTAGCGCCGGGCGCCGTGCAAAATGGCGGCACACCTCGTGCTTTGCCCGTCCCATGCACACCACCGCACTCGTCCTCTTCTCCGGCGGCCAGGACTCCGCCACTTGCCTCGCACACGCGCTGGCGAAATACCAGCGCGTAGAGACCGTGGGCTTCGACTACGGCCAGCGCCACAGCGTGGAGCTGCAGGTGCGCCTGAAAGTGCTGGCCAAGCTGCGGGCGCAGTTTCCCAAGTGGGCGGGCAAGCTGGGCCAGGACCACCTGCTCGACCTGTCCGTGCTCGGGCAGGTCAGCGAAACCTCGCTCACGCGCGAAATGGCATTCAGCATGGAGCATTCGGGCCTGCCCAACACCTTCGTGCCGGGCCGCAACCTCATGTTCGTCACGCTGGCGGCGGCCATTGCTTACAGGCGAGGATTGGAAGTGATCGTCACCGGAGTCTGCGAAACCGATTTTTCCGGCTATCCCGATTGCCGGGATGACACGATGAAGGCCATGCAACTCGCCGTGTCACTCGGCATGGATCGCCGCTTCCTGATCGAGACACCGCTGATGTGGATCGACAAGGCCTCCACCTGGCAGCTTGCGCAGGACCTGGGCGGCAAGCGGCTGGTCGACATCATCGTGGAGGACACGCACACCTGCTACCTCGGCGACCGCGAGCATAGGCATGAGTGGGGCTACGGCTGTGGCGCGTGTCCCGCCTGCGAATTGCGCAAACGGGGGTGGGAGCGCTGGCGCGAAGCCGCCTGATCGCTTCAGGCTTCGCGCAGGGGCTTGATCTCCAGTTGGCGCTGGTGCAAGCCGTCCAGCGACGGCCCGTGCGCGATGGAGACGATGCCGCCCCCTTTGCGCTTCACCAGCTCGAGCAGCCTTTCATAGAGCGTGCGCTCGGCCTGCTCGTCGAGTGAGCTCGTGGCTTCATCGGCCAGCACCCACGCAGGCTGCCGCAGGAACACGCGTGCCAGCGCAAGGCGCTGGCGTTCGCCGCCCGAGAGCTTCTGGCTCCAGGCGTCTTCGTCATCAAGCCGCGCCGCGAGCTGGGGCAGCAGGGCGTGGTCCAGCGCGCCGCGCAACTGGTCGTCGGAGTAGCGTGACGCGGGCTGAGGGTAAGCCAGCGCATTGCGCAGCGGCCCATCGGGGAAGTAAGGGTTCTGCGGGATGCACATCATGTCCGCCGGCGCCTCGACCTTGCCGCTGGCAAAGGGCCAGATGCCGGCGAACGCGCGGAACAATGTGGACTTGCCGCTGCCCGAAGGCCCCTTGAGCAGCAGCGATTCACCGGGCGCGACGCGCAGGGACAGGTGCGGCAACAGCACCGTGCCATTCGGCAGCGCGAGCGTGAGGTCGTCAGCCGCCAGTTCGCGCGATCCTTCCTGCACTTGCGGCCGCTGCGCCTGCGTTTGCGCTGCCACGCTGTCCTCGAAGCTGGTCAGGCGGTCGGCGGTCGCGCGCCACGCTGCCAGCGTGCTGTAGTTGTCCAGGAACCAGGCCAGCGAATCCTGCACCTGGCCGAAGGCCGACCCGATCTGCATCAGTTCTCCAAGCTGGATGGCACCGCTGAAGTAGCGCGGCGCGGCAACGACCAGCGGGAAGATGATTGCGGCCTGCCCGAAGAAAGTGTTGAACCAGATCAGGTTCTTGCGGGCCTTCAGCAGCTTCAGGAAGTTGTCCAGCACCGCCGAGAAGCGCTGCGCCAGCAGGCCGCGCTCGACCTGCTCGCCCTTGTCCAGTGCGATCGCCTCGCTGTATTCGCGCACCCGCACCATGTGGTGGCGGAAGTCGGCTTCATAGCGTTGCTGCAGGAAGTTGAGGCGGATCTGCCGGCGGCCGATGAAGTGCGTGATGATGCTGCCCACCAGGCAATAGGCCACGGCGGCCCACACCATGTAGCCGTGCAACTCGTACTGTGTGTCACCAATGCTGAAAAAGAGGCCACCCGACAGGCCCCACAGGATGCCCACGAAGCTGAACAGCGTGACCAGCGCATTCAGCAAGCCCATGGTCAACGACACGCTGTTGCTGGTGAACAGGGCCAGGTCTTCCTGGATGCGCTGGTCGGGGTTGTCGGGCGTCGCGCCCTGGCCCGAAAAGCGCGCCAGCTCCATGCGGTAGAACGCCTGCGCCGACAGCCATCGCTCGAGGTAATGGTGGGTCATCCAGGCGCGCCAGCGCAGCTCCAGCAGCTGCGTGAGGTAGAACTTGTAGACCGCGATCACGATCAGGCCGAAGGCCAGGTAGGTGAACCGGAAGGTCTGCGACCAGAACACCGCCTGGTTCTTTTCCTGGAGCGCGTTGTAGAACGCGCCGTTCCAGTCGTTCATCAGCACCAGCATGTACACGCTGGCGAGGTTGAGCGCGATGATCGCGGCCAGCAGCAGCCGCGCCTTCCACTTCTCCTCGGAACTGAAATAAGGACGCGCCAGCGCCCAGACCTTGCGCGTCGTGGCGCCCAGCAGCGCCAGTTTTTCGGTTGTTTTCATTCGGACGGCCCCGGTGAAGAGCGTCCATCCTAGCGCCGACCGGCGCTTTGCGTGCTATCGCACCTTGTTCGCGATGCCGCTGGCCACGTGCCCCGAAGGCACATGCCGGGCCGCGTGGTCCACGTGGCCGGTCTGGTCGTCGAAGAAGAAATCGGGCTCGAACTCGCGCAGGAACTCGCCCTTGGGGAGGCCGCCGAGGAACATCGCCTCGTCCACGCGGATGTCCCAGTTCATCAGCGTGCGGATCGCGCGTTCATGGGCCGGCGCGCTGCGCGCCGTCACCAGGGCGGTGCGGATGCGCATGCCCGCGTTGCCCGCCTGCTGCAATCGGTGCAGCGCGGCCAGCAGCGGCTTGAACGGGCCTTCCGGCAGCGGCTGGGTGGCGTGGCTCAGTTCATGGTCCTGGAAAGCTTGCAGTCCCTTCGCCTGGAACACCTGCTCGGCCTCGTCGGAGAACAGCACGGCGTCGCCGTCGAAGGCGATGCGCACTTCGTTCGGATAGTTGTTGCCCGCCAGCACCGACTCGGTGAGCACGCGCGCCGCCGGGAAGCCGGCGCCCAGCGCCTCGCGCACGTCGTCGGCATTGGCCGAGAGGAACAGGTGGGCTCCCAGCGGGCGCAGGTAGCGGAAGGGCGAACGGCCTTGCGTGAACACGCCGCGCTGCAGCTTGATCTCGTTGGCGAGGCCCGAGCGGAAGATCCGCATGCCCGACACCGGGTCATTGCGCGAGAGGATCACCACTTCCACGTGCTGCGTGGTGGTGTCGTTGAAGGCGAGCAGCTTCTTGATCAGCGAGAACGCGATGCCCGGCCCGGCCGGCAGGTCCATTCGTTCCAGCTGCAGTTTCATGTACGCCTGCGGGTCGCCCGCTTCGTAGAGCCGGTTTTCTTCCTCGAGGTTGAAGAGGGCGCGCGACGAGATCGCCACCACCAGCTTGTTGTCGAGGGTCACGGCCATGTCAGCGCGCCCTCACCGCACGAACTGGTTGAGCTGGATGATGGGCAGCAGCACGGCCAGCACGATCAGCATCACGACGAAACCCATTGCCACGATGAGCAGCGGCTCGAGGATGGTGGCGAGTTGCATCGCGCGGCGCTGCACTTCGGCGCCGAGCTGGTTGGCCGCGCGCTGCAGCATCTGCGGCAGCTGACCGGTCTGTTCACCGAGGCGCGCGAACATGGAGAGCAGGCCGGGAAAGCGCTTCTTCTGCGCCATGGCAGAAGCCAGCGGCGCGCCTTCGCGCACCAGCACCAGCGCGTCCATTGCATCGGCGCGCATGGCGCGGTTGCTCAGTGTTTCGGCGGCCGCTTGCAGTGCTTTCAGGATAGGGACGCCCGCACCCGCCAGCATGGCGAGCGTGCTGGCAAACCGTGCGGCGTTGTAGCCGCGGGATAGCCGTCCGATCAGCGGCAGCTTGAGCCAGGCGGCATCGAAGCGTTCGCGGGTCGCGTCGTTGCGCAACGCAATGCGCAGCACCACGGTGCCGGCGGCCAGCAGCAACGCCGCGAGCCAGCCCCAGTTGCGCACGAAGCCGCTCACGGCGAGCATCGCCACGGTGAGGAAAGGCAGCGAGCGCTTGGTGCCAGCGAACACGTTCGCCACCTGCGGCACCACATAGGCGACGAGGAAGAGCACGATCGCAATCGCTACCACCGTCACGATGGCCGGGTACAGCGCGGCGCCCAATAACTTCGCCTGCAATGCCTGCCGCTCTTCGAGATCGTCCGCCAGCCGCTCGAGCACCAGCCCGAGGTTGCCGGTCTGCTCGCCCGCGCCGACCACGGCGATGAAGATGTCGGGAAACTCGCGCGGGAATCGCGCCAGCGCCTTGGCAAACGGCGAGCCCGCGTTGACTTCAGCGCGCAGCGCCGCGACCAGGTGGCGCTCTCGCTCGTTCTCGGCTTCGTCCGTCAGCGCCGTGAGGGCGCGTTCCAGCGGGAGGCCCGAGGTGACGAGGCCTGCGATTTGCCGCGTCCAGATCGCGAGACCCGTGGAATTGAACACCGGCCGGCTGAAGGCGCGTTCGCTCCAGCCGAAGCTCTGCTCGTTGGCGGCCACGCCGGAACTCACCGGCACCACTTGCAGCGGCACCAGCGCCTGGGCGCGCAGCATGCCGCGCGCCGCCTTGGCGGTGTCCGCTTCCATCACGCCGCGGCGGGTTTCGCCCTGGGCGTCGATGGCTTCGAAGGAATAGGCCGGCATGAGGGTGATTATGGTGCCCTTGTTCCCTCCCCCTCTGGGGGAGGGTTAGGGTGGGGGCTCCGTGCGCCCCGATGCCCCCACCCCTGCCCTCCCCCAGAGGGGGAGGGAGTCAACACATCAGAGCTCCCGCAGCTTGAACCTCTGCAGCTTGCCGGTTTCCGTGCGGGGCAGGGTGGCCACGAAAGCGATTTCGCGCGGATACTTGAACGGCGCGATGGAGGCTTTCACGTGGTCTTGCAAGGTCTTGCACATCGCCGCGTCGCCGGTGTGGCCGGGCTTGAGCACGCAGAAGGCCTTGACGATCATGCCGCGCTCCTCGTCGGGCTTGCCGATCACGCCGCATTCCGCGACGGCCGGGTGGCGCAGCAAGGCGTCTTCCACTTCCGGCCCGCCCACGTTGTAGCCGGCGGTGATGATCATGTCGTCGGCGCGGGCCTGGTAGAAGAAGTAGCCGTCGGCGTCCTGCATGAAAGCATCGCCGGGATAGTTCCAGCCGTCCTTCACATAGTTCTGCTGGCGCGGATCGCCCAGGTATTTGCAGCCCGTGGGCCCGATCACGGCCAGCTTGCCGATGGTGCCGCGTGGCACTTCCCGGCCTTCATCGTCCACCACCTTCGCGGTGTAGCCCGGCACCACCTTGCCGATCGCGCCCGGCCGCACGTCGCTGCCCGCGGCCGAAATGAAGATGTGGAACATCTCGGTTGCGCCTATGCCGTCCAGCATCTCGATACCGCTGGCCTGCTTCCACAATTGACGTGTCGCATCAGGCAGGCCCTCGCCGGCGCTCACGCTGATGCGCAACTTGCCCACGCCCTGCTCGCGAGCGATGGGCGCCATCTGCCGGTAGAAAGTCGGGGCGGTGTAGCAGATGGTGGCGCCCACCTCATTGATCGTCTGCACCATGCTCTGCGGCGTGTACGGCGCATCGGGAAAGTACACGCTGGCGCCAGCCCACATGGGAAACACCAGCAAGCCACCCAACCCGAAAGTAAAAGCCAGCGGCGGCGAACCGACCACGATGTCGTCGGGCGTCGCGCGCAGCACGTGGCGCGGCCAGGCTTCGCAGGCGGCGATCACGTCGCGATGCGTGTGCACGGCGGCCTTGGGCTTGCCGGTGGTGCCGGAGGTGAAGGCCATCATCGCGATGTCGTCGGCGGCGGTGCGGCAAGGCGCGAAGTCGCCTTCCTTCTGCGCCGAGCGCACCGCCAGCGAGCCGGGTTCGTTGAGCGCGTTGAAGGGCACCACCGTCGCCAGTACCGCGTGATCGCGCCGGGCCAGTTCCAGCTCTTCCAGCAGCTTGATGTCGCACAGCGCCACGGTGGGCTGCGCCTTGTCGATGATGTCGCCGAGTTCGCGTGCGCGCAGCAGCGGCATCGTCGCCACCGCCACCAGCCCGCACTTCACCACGGCCAGCCATGCGAGAGCCAGTCCGATCGAATTGCCGCCGCGCAGCAGCACGCGGTTGCCCGGCACCAGGCCCAGGTCTTCGGTGAGCACGCGGCAGATGCGGTCGACACGGTCGCGCACGTCCGTGTAGGTCAGCGTGATGCGGCTGGAACGCAGCAGCGGGCGCGCACCGAAGCCCTTGGCATCGGCCTTGTCGAGCAGCTCTTCCACCAGGTTCAGCTGGTCGGGCAGGCGAAGTTCCGGCAGGTCGTAGCGAAGCTGCGGCCATTGCGCCGGCGGCGGCAGGCGGTCATGGACGAAGCGGTCGGTCTGCGCGGACTTCATGCGCCGGCCTCCGCGCGGGCCTGTGCATGGTCCTTCACCTTGCCCAGCAGCTTGTGCAGCGTGGCGATGTCCTTGTCGGTCAGCCCCGCGAACGCCTCGACGATCCAGCTTTCGTGCTGGTGCGCCATGTCGTGGAACAGCTTGCGGCCCTTGGCCGTGAGGCGCACGCGATAGGCGCGGCGGTCGCCCTGCACGTCCACGCGGTCCACCAGCCCTTCGGCGACAAGCTGGTCGGTGATGCCGGTGACGTTGCCGCCGGTCACCATCATGCGGCGCGACAGCTCGTTCATCTTGAGGCCCTCGGGCGCCCGCTCCAGCTGCGCCATCAGGTCGAAGCGCGGCAAAGTGGTGTCGAAACGTTCGCGCAGCTGGCCGCGCACCTGCTTTTCCACGATCTGCGTGCAGGTCAAAAGGCGCAGCCACAGGCGCAACGCTTCGGGGTGTTCGCTGTGCGCGCGCGCTTCCATGTCCATGGGGAATCCTTAAGCAGGGTCTAAATAGTTTAGGTCTAAACAAAAGCCTGTCAACAGGAGTTGTCCGCCCGGATTCAGGCAAATGCGGTGGCGTCCTACAACCCGGGCGTTGACGAGCCACCCCTGCTCTGGCAAGAATTTGCGAATGGAAACACTGGTGCGCAAGATCGAGTCCCAGCTGGCCGGCCTGCCGGTGCCGGTGGCGGTCAAGCTGCCCAAGGGGCAGCGCGTCGGCCCGCCCGCAGCGGCGGTCACGCTGTCGTTCCAGGACTGGTCGGCCCTGGGCACGATGGTGTCGGGCCACATCGGCCGCATGGCCGAAGACTATGTGGAAAGCCGCCTGGAACTCGAAGGCCAGATGCGCGACCTGATGGCCGTGGCCGAGGGCCTGCTGCCGGGAACGCCCGTCAACCATGAAGGCCACTGGTGGACGCCGATGGTGCGCCGCGCCCGCTCGCTGGTGCTGCATGCCACGCCCGAGAAGGACGCGCAGAAGATCCAGTTCCACTACGACGTCTCCGACGATTTTTACGCCTTGTGGCTGGATGCGCGGCGCGTGTACTCCTGCGCGTATTACCGCGACCCGGCGATGTCGATCGCGCAGGCGCAGGAAGCCAAGCTCGACCATATCTGCCGCAAGCTGATGCTCAAGCCCGGCGAACGCTTCCTGGACATAGGCGCCGGCTGGGGTGGCCTCCTGATGTGGGCGGCCGAGCACTACGGCGTCACCGCCACCGGCATCACGCTGTCGAAGAACCAGCATGCGCATGTGCAGCGCCTGATCGAGGACAAGGGCTTGCAGGGCCGAGTGAAGATGGAGCTGCGCGACTACCGTGAGCTGGACGAGGACCAGGGCTACGACAAGATCGCGTCAGTGGGCATGTTCGAACATGTGGGCATGGCCAACATGCCCGCCTACTTCAGCAAGATCGAGCGCCTGCTCAAGCCCGGCGGGCTCGTGATGAACCACGGCATCACGGGCGGCAGCGTGCACCCGGGCCAGCTGGGCGCGGGCATGGGTGACTTCATCGAGAAATACATCTTCCCCGGCGGTGAGCTCCTGCACGTGAGCCACGTGCTGCGCCACATGGCCGAAGCAGGCCTCGAGATGGTGGACACGGAAAACCTGCGGCCGCACTACGCGCGCACGCTGTGGGCCTGGTCGGATGCGCTGGAGGCGCGGCTGGACGAAGCCCAGCGCGTCCTGCGGAGCACGGGGAACGCGGCGGATTCGGACAAGGTGCTGCGCGCCTACCGCCTGTACCTGGCCGGCAGTGCCATGTGCTTCGAAAAGGGCTGGCTGGGCCTGCACCAGATCCTGGCGGCCCGCCCTGACGGAAAACCTGAGACCGGCAGCCTGCGCGGCGCACAATCTGTCTATCCCTTCAACCGCGGCTATATCTACCAGCCGGAATCCTGATGCTCTACAAATTCAAGTCCAAGGCAGCCGGCGACCTCATCATGCTGGAGCCCAACGGGCGGCGCGTGCTCGAAATCATCGGCAAGGGCGCAGGCCCCAAGGGGATCATCGAAACCGGCCAGATGCCCGCCGCGATCTCCGCGCTGGAAGGCGCGATCGCCAAGGAAGAGGCTGACCAGAAGGCGTTGGCCGACGAAGCCAAGGCCAAGGGCGAGAAGCCGCCGCACTTCGACGTCGTGTCCCTGCGCCAGCGTGCCGTGCCCTTCCTGGACATGCTGCGGCGCTGCGAGCAGGCGAAAGAAGAGATCACCTGGGGCGTCTAGTCCGCTCGCTTGTCACGGAACCGTCACGAAGCGGCGGTTCCGGCGAACCAGAATCAAGGTCCTGGACAACGAACCGCGAATTGCCATGACCGACGACGAAAAGAGGCTCATGCCCGACCTCGACCAGCTGGACGCCGACGACGAGGAATACGAGCTCGACTACGAGGACCGCGTCTTCGACGCCTATGGCCGCGAAGTCATCCTCGACAAGGAGCAGAAGGAGCTGCGCCGCGTCTACTTCCGCGAACTGTTCCGCCTGCAGGCCGAGCTGGTGCAGCTGCAGGACTGGGTGGTGCATTCCGGCCACAAGCTGGTGATCCTGTTCGAAGGCCGCGACGCCGCCGGCAAGGGCGGCGTCATCAAGCGCATCACGCAACGGCTCAACCCGCGGGTGGCTCGCGTGGCCGCGCTGCCGGCGCCCAACGACCGCGAACGCACGCAGTGGTACTTCCAGCGCTATGTGGCGCACCTGCCGGCCGCGGGCGAGATCGTGCTGTTCGACCGCAGCTGGTACAACCGCGCCGGCGTCGAACGCGTGATGGGCTTTTGCACCGACGACCAGTACGAGGAGTTCTTCCGTACCGTGCCCGAGTTCGAGAAGATGCTGGCCCGCTCCGGCATCCAGCTGGTGAAGTACTGGTTTTCGATCTCGGACGAAGAGCAGCACACGCGCTTCGTCTCGCGCATCCGCGACCCGCTCAAGCAGTGGAAGCTCAGCCCCATGGACCTGGAGTCGCGCCGCCGCTGGGAGCAGTACACGCGCGCCAAGGAAGTGATGCTCGAGCGCTCACACACGCCCGACAACCCCTGGTGGGTGGTGCATGCCGACGACAAGAAGCGCGCGCGGCTCAACTGCATCCACCACCTGCTCTCGCTGGTGCCTTATCACGACGTGGAGCACCCCGAAGTGGTGCTGCCCGCGCGCGTGCGCAACGAGGACTACCTGCGGCGCCCGGTGCCTGCGGACATGTACATCCCGCAGGTTTATTGACGAGGGTCGGGCCGCCCGTCGTGCGCACCCATGGGATGCTGCGGAACGTCGTCCCACCACGCGCTGGGTTTCATGTCCGCGCGCCGTGACGGGTTGAGCGGATAGTAGATGCGGCTGCCTGGCTTGGGCGCCTCGCCGCCGACCAGCAGCAGCACATCGCGTGTGCCGTTGTTGATGAAGCAGTGGCAGATCCCCGTGCCGGCCGGGAACGCGGCCAGGTCGCCCGCGACCATGCGGTGCAGCTCGCCGTTGAACCAGGCGTCCACGTCACCTTCGAGCACGTAGACGAACTCTTCCTCGTCCTCTTCGGCGTGCGGCCAGGACGAGCGCCTGCCCGGCGGCAGGCGCTGAACGTTGACGCCGATGCGAACAAGGCCGGCGGCCTTGCCTGGGCGGCGTACCGGGCCCATCTGCTCCGTGCTTTGCGGATAGATGTGCGTTGCTTCGGGTACGTCGTTGGTGGAGACGATGAAGGGTGGGCGTGTGGTCATGGCGGTAGTGGCTCAAGGCGCAAGGTCGACATTCTTCTGTGCTTTCTCGTCGTAGACCTTCAGTTCGACATCGAACCCCATCTCCACGAGCCGTTCGCGTGCAGCGAATGCCTTGTCCCGAATGCCGGGCGATGGCAGGTCTTCGAAAACAAAAATGAGCATCGGCTTCTCTTCGCGCTTCGCCTTCGGGTAGCGGTTGTAAAGCTCGCCGGACCGCACGAACCCGACGTAGGTGCCGATCTTGTAATCCAGCTTCAGTTCGTCGGCCGCAGTCTCGAGGGGCCGGTCCACGCTCAGGACAAGGGCAGGCTTGCCGGTGACATCGTGCAGCATGACGGCATCCACGACGTCGCCATCGTCCAGCCCGCGTGCCATGGCGGATACCGAAAGGAGGGTGGCGGCGAGCAGGATGGTGAATCGCATGACACGGCTGCGAGCGCTAATCCACCCTCGCCCCCGAAGCCTTCACCACCTGCGCCCACTTCTTGTGTTCCGCATCGATGTGCTTCGCGAACTCGGCCGGCGTGTTGCCGCTGGGGATCGCGCCCTGGGCCAGCAGCTTTTCCTTCATGGCGGGTGTGGCCAGCGACT
>JADMIO012720290.1_pt1 | contig 32510 bp, 36 predicted proteins | sample 8958161 | NCBI WGS metagenome assembly JADMIO01 (sample SAMN16585339, study PRJNA669376) | soil metagenome | isolation source: Crop rotation soil | place: USA: Cullars Rotation, Alabama | collected 2011
CCGCCCGGCGCGCCAGCAGCTCGGCCCGCCGGCGGGCACCCCCGACCGCCGCCCCGTCCACCGCCGGATGCGAAGCGCGCCGGTCAGCGATGAGGCGCAAGCGCTCGCCGACGTCGATGGGCAGCTCCTCCGGTCGCCCGCGCAACACGTCGCGCTCCTCCAGCAACGCCGCCAGCATGCAGGCCGTGCCGCCACCGCCGCCCGTGACCATGCGGGCGAGGCGGGGGTGCAGCGGCAGCTCGGCCATCATGAGGCCTTCGACGGTCGGCCTCCCACCGTCGTCCACGGCCCCGAGCAGGCGCAGCAGGGCGCCCGCCTCCTCGACCGCCCGCGCCGGCGGCGGGTCGACGAACGACAACCCGGCCAGCTCGGTTCCCCACACGGCCGTCTCCAGCACCACGCTGGCGAGGTCGACAGACAGGATCTCGGGGTCGGGGAACGGTCGCCGGGCGGCGTGTTCGAATTTGGACCACAGCCGGTAGGCGACGCCCGGCCCGGTGCGCCCGGCGCGCCCCGCCCGCTGGTCGGCCGACGCCCGAGACGTCGCCACGGTCTGCAGCTTGGTGAGGCCGGTGCGGGCGTCGTAGCGGGGCACGCGCACCTGGCCCGAGTCGACGACGGTGGTGACGCCGTCCACCGTCAGGCTGGTCTCGGCGATGTCGGTGGAAAGAACGACGCGCCGCCGGCCCGGGGGCGAGCCCGCCAGCGCCAGATCCTGCTCGGCCAGCGACAGGGCGCCGAACAGGGGCCGCACGTCCACCCCCGCAGGCAGGCCGCTGCCGAGGAGGCCCTCCACCCGCCGGATGTCGCCCGCCCCGGGCAGGAACACCAGGACGTCGCCCTCCTGCTCCCGCAGTGCCCGCCCGACGGCCGCCGCTGTCGCCTCCGCCAGCCGTTGTTTGGGGGGTGGCGGGGCCCAGCGCACGTCGACAGGATGCTGGCGGCCTTCGCTCCTGATCACCACCGGGGAGCCCCACATCGCCGCCAGCCGCTCGGTGTCCAACGTGGCCGACATGGCCAGCAAGCGCAGGTCGGGCCGCAGCCCCGACGCGATGACGTCGAGGGTGAAGGCCATGGCCACGTCGGTGTGGAGGTTGCGCTCGTGGACCTCGTCGAACACCACCAGCCCGACGCCGGGCAACGTCCGATCGTGCTGCAACCGCCGGGTGAGTACGCCCTCGGTCACGACCTCGATCCGGGTGCGGGCGCTCACGTGGCGCTCGTCCCGGGTCGTGTAGCCGACGGTCTCCCCCACCGACTCGCCGAGCAAGAAGGCCATGCGCGCCGCCGCCGCCCGGGTCGCCAGCCGCCGGGGCTCCAGCACGAGGATGCGGCCGGACTCAGTCGGCGCCTCGCCCAACAGCCGCAGGGGCACGATCGTCGTCTTGCCCGCGCCCGGGGGGGCCTGCAGGATGGCGCGCCCGCCGTCGCGCCCCGGGCCCACTGCCTCCCGCAGCGCGCCGATGGACTCCTCGACCGGGAGCTCGGTCACGGGCGGGCTATCAGGCTCAGACGACGCCGGCGGCGAAAGAGTCGTCGAAGGCCGCCGCCGTCACGTTGTAGAGCGCCCAGAAGAAGTCGCTCCACGGCATGAGCTGGGGAGGGATGTCGCCCAGCAGCGGGCTCTCCCCCTCGGCCAGATGATCGGTCCACGGCGGGGCCATCTCGTTCCAGGCGTCCTCGCTCGGCGTGCGCAGGACGGGCAACAACTTCTCGTACAGGGCCATGAGGTAGGCGAGGTACGTAGGCAGCCCGAGGCCGTCGGAGTCGGGCGTGTGGTCGAAGTGGTAGTTCCAGCGGGCGACCGCCAGTTGGTAGACGTCGGCCTCGCACTGCATGCGCAGGTACTGCCGCTTCCACGTCGGGGCCGCGAACGTGTCGGGCTCGCGCCACGCCTCGGCCGGGCAGATGACGTCCTCCCGGCGCACCATGACCGTGCCCTCGAGGGTGGCCGGGTAGACCTGGCACGCGTAGGGGCGGTACGGGTAGATCCCGCAGCGGCCGGCGCCGCTGCCGACGGGCAGCCAGAACACGCACGGCCGGTCGTCCTCGAGGCGGTCGCCGGCCTTGTCGAGGGCGAGCTCGTAGGTGTCGCCCATCCCTGCCAGCTGGAAGCTGAAGGGCGTCGGCTCGGGCTGGGGGATGGCGACGACGAACTGCTCGGGCGCCAGGTGCAATCCGGTGGCGATCCGGTAGACGTCGAGCCCCGACGTGGGGACGACGTACTCATGGCAGCACCGGTTCGAACACGTCGCACACGGATTGCTCATGCCGCGTACGTCTCCACCAGGTAGGCGCAGAAGTCCTTGTAGGTGCGGCGCGCCGGTGTCGGAGGCAAGGCGTCGTTCCACCGCTGGACGATGGCGGCGTACTCGGCCTGCTCCCCCGCCAGCGTGCGTAGCAGGTTGCGATCGGCGTCGCCGTCGAGGTCGAACACCGACCAACGCCGGCACGTGCACGCCGAGCTGTTGGCGCACAGCACGTCGTCGACCAGCACGGCCGGGTAGGCCCGGCACACGCCCGGGCGCAGCGTGCCCAACCCGCACTGGGCGTGGCCGTCGTTCAGCTTCCAGAGGAACGTGCACGCCCCGTCCGACGCCGCCCGCTTCACCAGCGCCAACTGGTTGAACGGGCCGCCCCGCACCAGCTGGAAGCCGTCGACGGCGCCTTCGTCAGCGGGACAAGCCACCGCGACGTCCCATGGCTGCACGCTCAGGACGTCGCAGATGCGCCACACGTCGTGGCCCGTGACGACCACTTTGGCGTGGCAACACATCTTCTCCTTGCAAGCGAGCCACAGCAGCTCTCGCGCGGACGTCAGCTCACGACCCCCAGATCCCGGGCCGTTCGGCCTGGCGACGGAAGTGGTTGGGGTTGGCGTACTTCTCGTAGTACTCGAGTTCGAGGTGGCTCACCTGCACCCACAACCCTGGAAGATAGAACGCGTCGGTGTGGGCCGGGAAGCGGCCGTACGTCTCGTGCAGGTACCGGCAGATCTCCTTGGTGTATTCGACGGCTTCACGCGGATGATGCCCTTCCTGCTTGAGGTAGGCGTCGGCCACGGCCTGGTCCTTGTAGGCCCGGGCGAACGTCTCCCGGTCGCCGTAGGCGCCGCCCGGCCCGTACTTCTCCTCCAGCACGGTGTCCACGGCCTCGTCCATGTCCTTGACGTAGGGCGGGCACAGGCCCTGCAGGACGTTGTCGATGCCGACGATGTTCGGCTGCGACGCCGGCGCCGGTGGCCAGCGAGCGAAGCGACCGCGCTTTTTTGGCCCGTCCTCACGGAACCCGAGGCCGAGCAGCCCCTTGGCCGGGTCGCGCTTCCAGATATGCGGCGGGAGGATGCCGGAGTGGATCCAGCCGCCCAGGCGCATGCCCTCGGCCACCAGCAGCAGGTTCTGCATGTGCAGGAACGCCTCGTGGTCGGTGCGGGCGGAACCGACGGCGTTGAGGGTGATCGGGTTGTCCTTGCTGAAGTAGCCCTCCCGCACCCGCTTGACCCCGCCGATGGGGTGGTAGGGGATGTTCGGCGCCAGTCCCACGGTCATGGCCGCCCAGCCGATCCAGTCCATCAGTGTCTTGGGCGTGAACCGCTTGTAGTCGTCGACGAACAGCGGCGCGATGCCCTTGGGCTCCGAACAGAGGATCAGCAGGGCGTTGATGTACTGGCGCGTGTTGTCGACGACAGGGAGGAACACGGTCGTGCCCGGCGCGTTCGAGTGCTGGCGGTTCCAGCCCAGGTAGTAGGGCCAGTCCCGGGGGAAGGCCATGCGCCCGTCGTGGACCTTGTGCTTGACCGCAGCCGCGGCGGCGATCCAGTCGTCCTCGGTGCGGTCCTCCCAGCGCATCGGGAAGTTCTTCTGGAACTCGACGGCCTCCCGGCCCAGCAGCCGCTTGAGGAGCCAGATCCCCTCGTCGTTGATCATGAAGAACGACGTCGCCTGGGCGTTGTCGGGGCTGCTGGCGCCCCGCCCGGTGGTGTTGAGGAAAGGGCTGCCCAGCTCCTTCTGGCCGTTGGGCAGGAACACGGGACCGTCGTGCATCACCGCCCCGGTCACTCCAGTGGCGGCGATGAGAATCGCCTCCTCGAGCGGGCTCAACGGGGCCGGCGGATTGGCGCTCTCGTGGCTGATCTCGCCGGCGCGGATCGACACACCTCGGGCGACGCGGCGTGTGCGGCGGTCCTGCAGGCAGGACATCAGGGGGTACGAGAGCAGATCGGCGAGGCCCGGGTGAGGGGCGCTCGGCCCGCCCGCGATGTCGACGGTCGGATCGGTATCCATTGCGCCTCCGCGTTGCCGGAGCAGTAGTTCCGCAAAGGAGCGTAGCGGCCCCTGCGCTACGCTCGACAAGGCCCATGGGGACGGGGAGCCGCAACGACGAGTGGGTCGGCGCGTCCAGCGCCACGGCCATCGCCGCCGGGGTGGCGTCGGGCGAGCTGTCGGCCAAAGAGGTCGTCGAAGCCCACATCGCCCGCATCGAAGCGGTCGACGGCCGCCTCAATGCGGTTGTGACCCGGAGGTTCGACGAGGCCCGCGCCGAGGCGGCCACCGTCGACGCCGCCATCGCCCGGGGCGAGAAGCTGGGCCCGCTGGCGGGCGTCCCCATCACCATCAAGGAGCAGTTCAACGTGGCCGGGCTGCCGACGACGTTCGGCCTGCCCACGCGCCGCGCGCGCCTCGCCACCGCCGACGGCCCGCTCGTGCGCCGCCTCCGCGACGCCGGCGCCATCGTCCTCGGCAAGACCAACGTCGCCCAGTTCCTCTTCTACCAAGAGGCCGACAACCCGCTGTTCGGCAAGACGTGCAACCCGTGGAACCTGAAGCGGACCTCGGGAGGAGGCAGCGGCGGCGAGGGCGCCATCATCGCCGCTGGCGGCTCGGCCCTCGGCCTGGCGGCCGACGTGGGCGGCAGCATCCGCACGCCCGCCCACTTCTGCGGCGTGCACGGGTTCCGGCCCACCTCGTGGCGGCTCACCAACCTTGACTCGCCTCCGGAGATGTTCTTCCCGGGATTCAACGAGATCGCGTTGGACCCGGGCCCCATGGCCCGCTCGGTAGCCGACCTCGTCCTCGCCATGGAGGTGCTGGCCGCGCCGGGGCTGGAGCGGGTGGACGCCCGCATCCCGCCGGTCCCGTGGCCCGACCCCGCGTCGGTGCGCATCGAGGGTCTGCGGGTGGCGATGTTCGACGACGACGGGTTCTGGTCGGCGTCGCCCGCCCTGCGCCGAGCCACCCAGGAAGCGGGCGCCGCGTTGCGCCTGCGCGGCGCCGTCGTCGACCACATCACGCCGCTGGAGCCGGAGATGGCGGCCAAGGTCTACTTCTCGTTCATGATGGCGGACGGGTTCGCGTGGGCCGCGCCGCAACTCGCGGGCAACCCCGTCGACGGCCGCATCAAGATGGCCCGCCAGATCGCCAAGATTCCCAACCAGCTGAAGCCGCCCATGGCGGGCCTCCTCCGCCTGCTCCGCCAGCGCCACCTGGCGGGCACGATCATGACGTCGCGCCGCATGGCGGTGAAGGAGTACTGGCGGCTGGCGGCGGACCGCAACCGCTGGCGCGACGCCTTCCTGGCCACCCTCGACGCGCGCCGCTACGACGCCATTCTGTGCCCGCCCCACGCCCTGCCGGCGCTGTTCCACGGCGGCAGCAAGCTGCTGTTCGACACCACGAGCTACAGCGTGCGGTTCAATGTGCTGGGCATGCCCGCGGGCGTGGTCGCCGCCACCCGGGTCCGTGAAGGCGAGGAGAGCGATCGGGGCTTCAGCCTCGACATCGTCGAGCGGGCCGCTCGTAAGACCGAGAAGGGAACGGTGGGATTGCCGGTGGGTGTGCAGGTCGCCGCCCGCCAGTGGCGCGACGACATCGTCCTCGCGGTGATGGCCGCCCTGGAGGACCACTTCCGCCAGCAGCCCGACTACCCCCAGAACCCCCTCTGTTGAGCACCGCATCGTCTGCGCCGCCGATGACCGTCGTCCCCGGCCACCAGCTGGGCCGGGCACGCGTGCTCACCATGCTCACGCCCATCCGGCCGGGCTGGGGGACGTTCCTCCGCACCATCATCTGGACGTCGCGCTTCCATACCTACTTCCGCGACCACAGCGTGCAGTTCCGGTTCATCTACTTCGTGCGCTGGTGTGTGTTCGACCAACTGCCGTACAACGGTCCGCCCCAGCGCCCGGAGAACCTGAAGTACCAGTACCTGCTGTTCGAGAGCAACTTCGACACGCCCTGGCAGAAGTACATCGACGCCTTCGCGTACGTGATCCCGAACGACATCCGGACGATTTGGGGGAAGGGCTTCAACTTTCCCGGGCCGCCGCCGGCGGAGCCGCTCAAGCGCTGGATCGCGGAGAACGCCCTGCCGGGAAACCACTACTACCACGCCTATCCCGAGGCCAGCGTGCGCATGGTGATGTCGGGGCTCAAGGTGCGTAAGCGCATCAAGGACGCGGTGCGCGACGCCCGCCGCATGAGCCCCGAGCAGTTCCAGGCCGCCTACGAGCGGTTCCTCGCCGACGTGCAGACGGACATCTGATGGGACTGTTCTCGGTCGCCGACGGCGCTCGCTCACTACGCCGCCTGGCCCGCTTCTGGGACCCCGATGCGTGCAGCGACTCCTACGGGCTCACCACCTTCGCCGCCATCAAGGAGGGCGAGGAGGACGAGCTGGCCCGCTACCTCGACTCCATGGGCGTGGGACCGGAGAGCCCGCTGGCCCGGCTGTCGCAGGTTCACTGCTCGCGCCTGCACATCCTGCGCGAGCTGGTCTACCAAGGGGGCAACCAGACCCGCGAGCGCCTCAACTCGGCCTTTCTGATCTTCACCGCGAGCTTCGACGGGAACCTGGAGGAGCTGCTCCACGACATGTGCGCGTTGATGCCCGACGAGGCCGACGCCATCTGGAGCCACTGCGTCGGCTACCCGGGCGCCGGCGACCCGGAGGCGTTCCGGCGCTACGTCGAGCACAACCAGGTCCACAACCACTACTACCTGTCGCCGTTCCCGAACGCGACGGTGCGGGACGTGCGCCAGAGCCTGGCCGTGCGCGAGCAGGTGGCGGCGTTCGCGGCGGAGGCGCAGGGCATGGACCCGGCGACGTTGCAACAACGCTTCCTGGAGCGGTTCGGATGACTGTCACATGACGCCGCCGGCGCTCGACCTCGCCGACATCCAAGGCGACCTGCTGCGGGGCTACACCCACGGCGCCGCCGCCTACGTGTTCGTGACCGTCCACGAGGCAGCCGGGGCCCGCAGCTGGTTGGGCGAGCTGCTTCCCCATGTCACCTCCGCCGAGCCGTGGGCGGACAAGCCGGACACCACACTCAACCTCTCGTTCACCTACGCCGGGCTGGCCGCCCTCGGCGTCGAGCAGGCCGTGCTGGACAGCTTTCCCGAGGAGTTCCGCGAGGGCATGGCGGCGCGCCACGAGCACCTCGGCGATCGCGGCCCGAGCGCCCCCGAGCGCTGGGACCCGGGCTTCGGTGTGGGCCAGGTCCACGTCGAGGTCGACATCCACGGCACGTCGGCCGAGACGCTCGAAACGCGCTGCCAGTGGCTGCACCAGACGATCGCCGACAGCGCCGGGGCCGTCACCCTGGTGCGCGACCAGCGGGCCGACTTCCTGCCGACGGGCCGCGACCACTTTGGGTTCAACGACGGGATCGCCCGCCCTGCCGTCATCGGCTGCGAGCCCAAGGCCCGGCCCGGCGACGGGTTGCCCGAGGCCGGCGGAGGCTGGCGGTCGATCCGCCCCGGCGAGTTCCTGCTCGGCTACGAGGACGAGGACGGCGCGCTGCCCGCCGCGCCGGCGCCGCCCTTCGACCGCAACGCCACCTTCGAGGTGTACCGGAAGATGCACATGAACGTGGCCCTGTTCCGGTCCCACGCCGACGAGGTCGGCCGGCGGTACCCGGGCGGGGCCGAGAAGGTGAAGGCCAAGATCGTCGGGCGCTGGCCGGACGGCACGCCGCTGGAGCTGTCCCCCGACCACCCCGACCGCGCCATCGCCGACGACCCGCAACGCGTCAACAACTTCCGCTACGGCGACGACCCCGACGGGGTGCGCTGCCCACTCGGCGCCCACATCCGCCGCACCAACCCCCGGGACAACGACGGCATGTTCGGCGGGAAGCTGTCCAACCGCCACAAGATCATCCGCCGCGGTCGCCCGTACGGGCCGCCCTTGCCGGCAGACGTGACCGGCGACGACATCGGCGACGACAACCAGGAGCGGGGGCTCATCTTCCGGTGCTTCCAGTCCAGCATCGCCCGCCAGTTCGAGACCATCCAGAACCTCTGGGTGGACGACGGCGACGGCCTCCACGTCGGCGCCGACAAGGACTTCCTCATCGGCGACGGCACCGGTAGCAACAAGATGACGATCCAGGGCGCGCCGCCGTTCATCATGACGCCCCAGCCCGTCTTCACGGTCGTGAAGGGCGGCGAGTACCTCATCCGCCCGAGCCTGCGGGCGCTGCGGTGGCTCTCGTCGTGAGCGTGGCCGAACAGCTGGACGTGTACGGGCCGGTCGCCTACCTGGTGACGGTGAACGCCGAGGGCCGAGCCCACGTCGTAGCCGTGCGCGTCGAGTGGGACGGCGACGCGGTATGCACCACCGCCGGCCCGACGACGGTCGGCAACGCCGAAGCCCGCCCCGACGTGACGGTCGTCTGGGCTGACCTGGAGCACACCGGCTACAGCTTCATCGTCGACGGTCGCGCCGAGGTGGACGCCGGCCGAGGGCTGCGCATCACGCCCGCCCGCGCCGTGCTGCACCGCACTCCCGAGGGCGACCCGGCGGCGCCGAACTGCATCACCGTCCTCGCCCGCCGGTAGTTACACTTCCGGCGTGCCGCACGGGTAGCGGCTTCCTTTCTGGTCTTGCCCACTCCAGAGGAGGTCCCCGTGACCGAGGTACGCCCCTTCGCCCGCTCCGACCGCGATCAGCTCGCCCGGCTGGCCAACGCCCACATCGCCACCGTGATGCCGGGCTGGTCCGTTCCCGTCTCGTCGTTGCTGGCCCAACTGGAGCGCCAGCCCGGCGAGTACATCGTCGACCCGTGGGTCATCGAGCGGGCGACGTTCGTGGGCATCGAGCGGGACCGGCTGGTGGCCGCCGCCCACGTCCTGCGCTACGCCGACGAGGCGCGGGTGAGCGACGACTACCGCAACGCCGGCGACGTCGCCTGGCTCATCTGCTGGCCCCACCACCTCGACGCGGGGCGGGCCGTGCGCGACGCCGCCCTCGCTCAGCTCGCCGCATGGCACGTGCGCATCCAATACGCCGACGGCCTGCTCCCCACCACTGCCACGTACGGCGTCTCCGACGCGTGGCCCCACGTGCGCGAGCTGTACGAGGAGGCGGGTTTCGCCGCGGACGATGGCCAGGTCGAGGTCCAGTTCGCGGGACCGGTCGACGGTGTCGCCGCGCCCGGCGACCCGCCCCTTCCGGGCTTGACCGTCGAGCGGGCCCTCGGCCCGCTGGGCACCGAGCTCCGGGCCATGCTGGACGGCGAGATCGTGGGCATCATGGAGGTCGACGACGACCTCACGCGCGGCGGAAGCCAGATGGGCCTGGCCGGGTGGGCCGACGTCGGCAACCACTCGGTGCGCGACGACCGCCAGGGCCGCGGCGTGGGCAGCTGGCTCTTCGCCTCCGGCGTGGCCTGGCTGCGCCTGGGCGGGACGACGCGCCTGCTCGCCTACGCCGTCGAGGACGAGCAGTTCGAGCGCCGTGCCCGCTACTTCGCGCGGCTCGGTCTGGCGCCGGTCAACCGCACGACGCGCGGATGGAAAAGGTCGGCACCGACCCCGGTGCGTTCACTGCCGGACGGGCGTACCCTGGGGTCCTAAGCAGAGAGAGGTGAGGCCGATGCGTCATTACCTCGTTGTGGCCAACCAGACCCTGGCTGGCCAGCCGCTGGCCGACAAGGTCACGGAGCTGATGGCCGCCGAGCCGTCCCGCTTCCATCTGGTCGTGCCCGCCACCCATCCCCACCACCACATGACGTGGACCCATGGGGAGGCGGCGGCGCTGGCCAAGGAGCGCCTGGAGGAGGCCCTGTTCCGTCTCCGAGCCCTCGGCGCCGACGTTGATGGCGAAGTGGGCGACGAGCGCCCCGTCGACGCCGTGGGCGACGCCATCCGGGCCGGTCCGGCCTTCGACGCCATCATCCTGTCGACCCTGCCGCCCGGCCTGTCGCGGTGGCTCGGCCAGGACCTCCTCCACCGCCTCGAACGCCACTTCGAGCTGCCGGTGGTGCACATCGTCAACGAGGTCGCCGTCAGCAGCTGAGAAGATGGGCGGCCATGTACTGGCTGCTGCTGTACGACCTGGTCGACGACTACCTCGAGCGGCGCGCCCCGTTCCGCCCCGAGCACCTGTCTCTGGCCAACGCCGCCCACGAACGGGGCGAGCTGTTCATGGCCGGCGCCCTCGCCGAGCCCGCGGACATGGCGGTGCTGATCTGGACCGACCCCGCCGCGGCCGACACGTTCGTCGGCCTGGACCCGTACGTCCGCGAGGGCCTTGTCACCCGGTGGCGGATCCGGCCGTGGCGGGTCGTCATCGGCGGCGCCGCCGCCCCGCCACCGCCACCCAGCTGAGCGGGACGATTTCCGCGAGGTTCGCGCCATAGACCCCGCCACGCGGGGTCCCACGTCCAAACTTCGCGTCATTTGGCGGCGAAGCCGGCGATTTCCGCGACCTTTGCAACCTTTACCCCGCCAGGCGGGGTGGATCCTTCAACCCTCGCGGAATTTGGCTAGACCTCGGCTGGGGCGACGGCCTCGAGGACGATGGGCGAGCGGGCCAGCAGCAGCACCCCGATGGCCATGGACGTGGCGCCGATCAGTTCGAAGGCGACGGCAAAGGGCGTGTGGGCGACGCTCTCGTGGAAGGCGAGGACGCCGATGAGGGCGGCGACGACGGGTTCGCCGATGATGAGCAGGGGCAGCACGGTGGCCAGCCGCCCCGCCTGGAAGGCGCTCTGCGACACCACCAGGCTGCAGATCGCCAGGGCGACGAGGGCGTAGGGCTGCCACGAGGTGACGACGCCGCGCAGGCCGCCGTCGACGAGGTGGGCGGATGCCTTGGTGAGGGCGGCCGTCAGCCCATAGAGGATGCCGGCGCCGGCGGCCAGGTAGGCGGCCCGGCTCACACCGTGGGTGCAGTGGCCGGCGCGCACCAGGACGGCGGCCGGAAGGCCGCACACCAGCGCGATCGTTGCCCAGCCCAGCGGTGTCGCCTGGCCCCGGCCCACGTCGGGGTCGCCCACGATGAGGAACAGCGCCAGGCCGCCCACCACCGCCAGCGCCCCCGCCCACTCGGTGGCGTGGGGACGGGTATGGGCGAGGGCGGCGCTCATCGGCAGGGCGAAGAGCAGGCCGGTCACGAGCAGGGGCTGGACGAAGAGGAGCGAGCCGCGGCGGAGGGCCAGCAGCTGGAGCCCGAAGGCCACCAGGTTGAGGGTGATGGCGAGCACCCAGACGGGGCGCTTGACCAGCGCCGTCAGCAGGGAGAGCTTCATCGTCTCCTCGTGCCTCACCCGTCCGGCCGTGTGGTGCTCGAGTACGGAACCGGCCGCGAAGAGCAGCGCCGCCGCCAGACTCAGGATCAGGACGTCGGCGCGGTCGAGGACGTGTGGAAGGCGCTGCATCCCCAGCGTCATGTCCCGAGAAGTGTAGGGACGGGCCCGCTGGGCCCTCCACTTACGCCCGTCGGCGAGCCGCGAGGCATGGTCAGGTTCATGTCAGGAATTCGATCGAATCCAGAAATGCTCGACTAACAGTCGGTTAATGCCCCCTCCGTAGGGTGCCAACCCATGCGAAACAAACTGGGAAGGTTGAGGGAGAGGGAGACGCGCCGGGTCTTCGGCGTGATCCTCGGGGGCAAGATGCTGGGGATCCTCGGGATCCTGGGCGCGATCAAGGCCTTCGGCATGTTGTTTGAGACCGCCGCTGGCGCCTCGCCGCTGGCCCAAGCCGCGAGCGACGCCAGCGCCTCGGTGAGCGCCGTCAACACGGTGTGGGTGCTGGTGACGGCCTTCCTGGTCTTCTTCATGCAGGCCGGCTTCATGGCGCTGGAAGCGGGCTTCGCCCGCTCGCGCGAGTCGGTCAACATCATGATGGAGTGCGTCTTCGACACGTGCCTGTGCGGGCTCCTGTACTGGGCCTTCGGCTTCGCCTTCCAGTTCGGGACCGGCAACGGCATCATCGGCCACTCGAACTTCTTCCTGCACGGCGCAACCCCCGCCTACGGCACCACGGGGGTTTCGTTCCTGGCCTTCTTCCTGTTCCAGTTCGCTTTCGCCGACACCGCCTCGACGATTACCTCGGGCGCCATGGTCGGTCGCACAGGGTTCAAGGGCGACATCCTCTACAGCTGCTGCGTCTCGGGGTTCATCTACCCGATCTTCGGGCACTGGGCGTGGGGGCCGGGCGGCTGGCTCGGCAACACCATGGGCTGGTTCCACGGGATGGCCGGCGGCGCCGTCTTCCGTGACTTCGCCGGGTCCACCGTCGTGCACACCGTCGGCGGGTTCATCGCCTTGGCCGGCTGCATCGCCCTCGGGCCCCGCCTTGGCCGCAAGTTCAAGCGCGACGGCGGCGGCCCCACGCCGCCTCACGATCTCAACCTTGCGGCGATCGGCGCGGTGATCCTGTGGTTCGGCTGGTACGGGTTCAACCCCGGCTCGACGCTGTCGGCCATGGACTGGGAAGGCATAGGCCGGGTCGCCGCCAACACGACCTTGGCCGCGGCGGCGGGCGGCATGGTGGCGGTGCTGTTCGTCTACCCCCGCTCCAAGAAGTGGGACCTGGGCATGTCGCTCAACGGGTTCCTGGGTGGGCTGGTGGCCATCACCGCCCCCTGCTACTGGGTATCACCCGGAGGCGCTGTGCTCATCGGCGGCATCGCCGGCGTCGTCGTGCCCCTCGCCGTCGACTTTATGGAGTACAAGCGATGGGACGACCCGATCGGCGCGGTGGCGGTCCACGGCTTCGCCGGCATCTGGGGAACCCTGTCGATCGGCCTGTTCGCTACAGGCGCCTTCGGTGTCCCGAGCGCGACCGGCGCCGACACGACGACCGTGGTTAAGGGCCTGTTCTACGGCGGGGGGACGGCCCAGCTGCGCACGCAGTTCATCGGCAGTATGACGTGCGTGGTGCTGGTGTTCACGGTGTCGTTCATCATCTTCAAGCTCATCGCCGCCATCAAGGGCTCGTGGAGCCTGCGGGTCAGCCGGGCCGGCGAACTGGAGGGCCTCGACCTTCACGAGCACGGCACCACCGCCTACCACCTCGAGTTCGGTCAGGGCCTCACCTACACCACGCCGGCCGGCCTACCCGGGAACAAGCTGCCGATCGGGGACGACGGCAAGACGGCGGAGGCCCCCGTCGAGACGGGCGTATGACGGTTCCTCCAGGCGAAACGATCGGAGGCCGCGGCCGCGGCGCGGCCTCCGATTCGGGCGTGCACATCGACGAGCTCGGTGTGCTGCGCCGCGGCGGCGCCTGGATCTCGCTCAGCCCCACCCAGGAGGCGATCGTCCGGGTGCTGGTGGGGCACGTGGGCGAGGCCGTGGCCCGAGGCGACCTCGCCGCCGCCGCCTGGCCCGGCGGTGGCCCGCTCCCGCACGGGATCGACGTCCACATCCACAAGCTCCGTCCCCGCCTGGCCGAGTTGGGTCTGGTGATCCACACCCTGCGGGGCCGGGGTTACATGCTCGAGTACGACGGCGGCGTAGCCGCCCGAAAGAGGAGATGACATGCCCAGTCTGGTGACGGCCATCATCAAGCCGTTCATGCTCGAGGACGTCAAGGAGGCTCTCCGCGGTGCCGGCGCGCTCGGGCTGACGGTGAGCGAGGTGCAGGGCTACGGGCGCCAGGGCGGCAAGACGGAGACGCACCGTGGCGCCGAGTACAAGGTCGACTTCGTGCCCAAGGTCCGCGTCGAGGTGCTCTGCGAGTCGACCGAGGTCGACAAGATCATGGACGTCGTCGCCTCCGCCGCCCACACCGGCAAGATCGGCGACGGCAAGATCTGGGCCTACGACCTCCGCGGCGTCATGCGCATCCGCACCGGCGAGCGGGGCGACGAAGCCATCTAGTTTCTCGACTCAGCGTCCGAAGAGGAACGGGGCTTTCTTGGTGTAGCGGTCGTAGCGGGCGTCGCCGTAGGCCTTGCGCAGCCGGTACTCCTCGTGCACCGATCCGACGAGGCCGTGGAAGGCGACCAACGCGCAGAAGGCGGCGCGCTTGTCGGTCATGCGGGGCTCGAGGAGGAAGATCGACGTCGGGAACCAGTTGTTCGGGTGGCGGGTGATTCCGAAAACGGACCGGCTCGCCAGCTCGCCCCCGGCCTCCAGCGCCGGACCCTGGGCCTCGGGCTCGGCCGCGGGGCTGCCGCCCCGGACGAACGCCCTCAGCTGCGGCGCCCCGAAGAAGCCGGGGCCGATGACGCGGGTGGCCTCGACGGTGGCGAGCACGCACGCCACCTGCCCGGCGCGCATCAGCCAGGAGAACGGCGGCCGCAGCTCGTACAGCACCTTGGCCGGTCCCTTGTAGACCTTGCGCACGATGAGGATGGCGCCCACGGCCGAGAAGACGATGTACAGGGGGCGGTACAGGCCGTTGCGCACACGCGCCCCCAGGCTGCGTTCCACCGCGCCCTTGACCTGCCGGCTGGCCAGCAGGCTCTTGGCGACGATGAAGGCGACGGTAACGGGGATCATGCCTTTGACGTCGCCGCGCTCCTGGGTCTGGGGCCGGGCCATGGGGCTACCGTAGGGCGGGATGGCAGAGCTTTCCAACGGCCCAACGCTCTCCGACGACGAGGTGCTCAAGCAGTACTGGCAAGCCACCACCACCGGCGACATTCCCATGCTGCGGCCGCTCATCGCCGACGACGCCGTCTTCCACTATCCCGGCCAGCACTACCTCTCCGGCGACCACCGCGGCGTCGACGCCGTGTGCGAGATGTACAAGACCATCACCGGCCTCGGCACCCAGCTGTTCAAAGGCGACCTGCACGACATCGGCCAGTCCGACAACGGCACGTACAGCTTCGTGATCCTCAGCTACAAGCTCAAGCTCTTCGCCGGCAAGTTCCTCCCCGGCCGGGCGTGCGGGCTCATGCGCATCAGCGGCGGGAAGATCCACGAGTACTGGCTGTTCGAGTGGGACCAGCACATGATCAACGACGTGTGGTGGACGTCGGCGCCCAAGGTCTTCGCCAAGCAGAAGGACTACGCCCGCATCGTGATCAAGCTGCCGCGCATCCTGCTCGGCGCGACCCGCACAATCATCCGGGCCTTCAGCGGCTACCAGGCGCCCACCGAGCCGTTCTAGTTGTAACGCTCCAGTTCGGCGTGGAGTGAGGGGAAGATGTCGCGGGAGGCGTTCTTGCCGATGAACGTGTCCATGTGGGCGTAGTTGGGGAACACGAGGCGGCGGTACAGGTCGGGACCGTTCGCCTTGGTGAGGAGCTGGTAGGTCATCTTGGTGCCGATGGGCGGGAAGAAGTTGTTGAACTCGCCGTGGATGTACGTGATCGGCGTCGTCATGTTCTCGAGGTTGGTGAGATAGACGTTCTCGCCTTGGGCGTCGACCACCAGGCCCTTGGCGGTGATGCGGCTCATGTGCTGGAAGAACGTGAGGTTGGCGACGCCGAACATCTGGTGGACGGCTTGGTGCGTCGCCTCGTTCAACTGGTCGTGGCGGAAGACCTCGCCGTAGAGGAACAGGATCCGCCGGCACACGGGGCTGGTGCACTTCTCCTTGGTCGGGTACAGGCGCATGGCCTTGTCCAGCACCCGGTCGGCCAGCTCGTCCCCGTGGAAGTCGCTGGTTAACGTCTTGGTCCCCACGAAGCGCAGCAGGCTGGCCAGGCGCATGGCCGCCTTGATGCGCACGAGGGGCACCACCTTGGGCGTGAGCGCCACCTGGGAGCTGACGAACGAGCGCACGCCCTTGACCCCCGCCGCCAGGCCCATGTTGAGCGACATGGAACCAACGCAGTGGGCCACGACCTGCACGTCGCTCACGCCCGCGGCCGCCTTCACCATGTCGATGGCGGCGGGCCAGTCCCGGGTGGCGATGTCGTCCACGGTGTACTGGGTCGACGACGAGGGCAGCAGCGGGCTCGAGCGGTAGTCGAACAGCCACACGTCGTAGCCCCGCTCGTACAGGTACTCGGTGAAGTTGGTGTCGACAGTGTCGGGGTTCACCGCCATGGTCGACGTGCCGAAGCCGGGGGCCATGATCACCGGCCCCTTGGCCCCGCCCTTGTAGCGGGTCAGTCGCAGGTGGACGTTGTCGCTCGTGGTCGGCGTGTGGATCTCGGGCTCGGGCAGCCGCAGCTCGCGCTTGGGAGTGCGGGGCTCCAGCGCGTCGGGCGTGTGGCGGCGGCGGTGGGGGCCGTAGATGTCCCACAGCTCGCCCATGAACAGCCGGCCGAACTTGGCCAACGCCTCGGCCTGCTCGGCCGGGCCGCCGCCGTGGGACCGGAACGTCGTGAGCTGCTTGGCGAAGTCCTGCAGCCAGATGATGATGATGCCGGCGGCCACGATCTCGGCCGACTCGTCGTCCTTGGCCTCGACGTGGCCTTTGAGGATGCGGGTGTAGAGGGTGGTGGTGTCGGCCCACATGTCGTTGGCGGCGTCGTGCTTGATGACCTTGTACCCGGTGAGGGTGAGCGGGTTTCCGGCGCCGTCGGAGAACCACAGCCGGTACAGCATGTTCTTGAGGCCGGGGTCGGCGGTGTCGACGAAGAGGTTGAACACGCCCCGCTCCACCGGTCGCTTCCCGCCCAGGACCTCACACTCGATCCAGCCCTTGGCCTCGGCCTCGCGGCTCTTGTCGAGCATGAACAGGTCGATGTCCTCGGTGGCGATGGTGAGGTGGAACATCAAGAAGGTGCCGTCCTCCTTCCCCTGCTCGGCGCCCTTCTTGAAATCGGTCTCGCCCAGGGTGATGTAGCCCTTCATCTCCTCGGTGAAGTCGACGGAGCTCATGGCGTGGTGCGGCCTCCTTCCAGGATTCGAGTGCACATGCGATCGGCGAACGCAGCGATGGTGAGCGACGGGTTGGGGCCGACGGGGCCGGGCATCACCGAACCGTCGGCGACGTACAGGCCCGGGTAGTTGAACGCCTCGCCCCACTGGTTGACGACGCCCTCGTCGGCGTCGCGGCCCATGGGGCAACCGCCGAGGGGATGGACGGTGATGACCCGCTTCAGGTACCAGAGCAGGTTGTCCTTGAACTTGGCGCCGAGGGCGTCGGAGATGCCCTCCATGGTGGAGCGGACGCGGCCGAAGTACTCCTCCGATGTCTTGGTCGTCCAGTTGATGTCGAGGTAGCCCTTGCGCAGCTTCATCACGCCGTCGGGGGTGTCACGTCCCATTCCCAGCATGGGCATGGAGCCCGACGACAGGGTGCACGGGCCCAGCAGGTAGGCCAGCTCCGCGCTCAGGTCACTGCGGGGGTTGTGGAAGACCGTGGCCAGCACCCGCCGCCAGGCGAACTTGAGCACCCGCGCCACCGTGTTCGGCAGCTTGGCCGTCTCGACCATCCAGTCGAGCAGCACCGGGTAGCCGGCGTCCTCGACGTAGTACCCGCGGCCGGTGCCGCCGTCCACTGTGTCGGGCACCCGCATGTAGCTGGTGATGACGGGGCCGTGGCTACCGTCGACCACCCGGGGAACGGTGCGGCCGCCCTCCTGCTTGGTGGCGTCCAACAGGAACGTGAGCAGGTCGCCGTTGCCGCAGAAGCGGGTGCCGAGGGCCTTGCTGAGGCGGGGGAAGTTGCTGCGGTTGCGCAGCAGCAGGTACGGCGTGCCGAGGGTGCCGGCGCTGACCACGAGGCGGTCGGCGGTGAGGGTGACGAGCGGCAGCTTGGACGTGTCGGTGGGCGTGCCGGCGCGGGCCAGGTCGTGCTCGACGTAGCGGACGGTGAAGCCGCCGCCGGGCCGGGGCTCGATGCGCTTGACCTCGCACAGCGTGCGGATGTCGGCGCCTTTGAACTTGGCCGCCGACAGGTAGTTGTGGTCGAGGGTGTTCTTGCTGCCGTAGTTGCAGCCGACGTCGCACTCGCCGCACAGCCGGCACGTCGTGCGCAGCTTGCCGTGGATGTTGCCGTACTCGGGCGTCGGGATGGCCTCGGCGATGACCGGCGGCTCGCCGCGGCGCGGCGAGAAGCTCACGGCCAGCGGCGGCAGGTCCCACGTCAGGCCCAGCTTGCCGGCGGCGTCTTGCATGGCCGCCGTCTTGGGCGACTGGTAGCCGGGCTGGCCGAAGGGGAACCGCTGGGCGTCCATCATCTTCTCGACCGCGTCGTAGTGGGGGTCGAGGTCGGCGCGGCTGATAGGCCAGTTCTCGTACCCGCCGGAGAAGGGGCTGTCGTGGACGAACCAGCGCTCGTCCTTGCGCAGCAACACGTTGGCGTAGATCAGCGAACCACCGCCCAGGCCGCTTGAGACGAGCGCCTCGATCCCTTTGAACGACCACACGTTGAACATGCCGTAGTAGCCCCGGCTCGGGTCCCAGAAGTTGGCCCCCATCTCGTGGGGCCGGCGGGCGAACGACTCGGGCGGATAGGGCTTGCCCCGCTCCAGCAGGCAGACGCGCTGGCCGCCGTCGGCCAGGCGGTAGGCGGTGACCGACCCCCCGAAGCCGGAGCCGATGACGATTGTGTCGAAATGGGTGTCGTCGGTCATGGGCTCCTCGGGGAGATCGTGAACGGCGCCTCGATCAAGTGTGCCGCGGGCGGGTCGCCAACGGGGGCGATCCACGGCGCCTCCGGAGGCTGGTCGGGATCGACCTTCCAGCGCTTGGTCCTGATCGACCGGTCGACGCCGATGGGGTACACGGTCAGCTGGCCCTGCCGGTCGAGGTGCAGGCGCAGGAAGTTCTTGTAGCTGGTGAGGCGCATGGCCGAGAACGCCTCGTTGCCATGGGACGCGAAGAGCGCGCAGCAGACGGCCAGGTAGAGGCCCATCACCAGCCCGCCCACGAGCCCGCCGAGGGCGCCCATGATCGCCAGGAGCAGCACGGTGAACCAGGCGCCGCCGTCGAAGGCGAGCGACACCAGCTTGACCGAGGCCAGACCCACGAACACCACGGCGAAGACGTGGGCGGCCACATGGACGGTGCCCATGGGCCACTTCAGGGCCTTTTGCGCCTTATCCGGCAGCCGTTTGGAGGGTTTGGCGAAGCCCACCAGGCCGAGCCAGAACACGGTGATGATGAGCACCGACACCGGGTTGCGGAAGAGTCCCAGCAGCACCTGCTCCCAGCCGTACTTGACGGCGGCGTCGTCGAAATCAGGGCGGCCGGCGGCGTTGGCGAACGCCTGGAGGGAGAACTGGCTGGACCAGCCCAGGAGCAGGTAGAGCACGCCCGGCACGAACATGAACGTCAGGTTGCGGAAGGGCAGCCGGATGGCGCCCAACGCCAGGCGCCGGGACGCACGGGGACTCGGGTAGACGCCGACCTGGTCGAAGCACTGGTCGTTCTCGCCCGCGCCCATGGGCAGCATCAGGGGCTGGCGGCCCAGCGGATGGGTCGGGTGGGTGAAGGCCCCGCCGCCGCCCGCCGTCACCTTATGGGTGCCATCGGCGCGCCCGATGTAGTGGGAGTAGTGGTGGCTGTCGCCGGACAGGGTGACGGCGAGGGTGGCCCCCCGGGCCGTGATAAGCGTGCGCTCCACGAACTCGAGGTTCTTGTAGCTGCGCGACTCCCGGCCCTCGTACCAGCTCGGGATCCCCGTGCACAGGACGACCTTGTCGCCGGCGCGCAGGTCCACGGCCTTGAAGTACTCCTGCTGCGGCTCGTCGATGTAGGTGTCGAGCTGGATGTCGGTCCCCCACAGCCACCACCGGTGGGGAAGGGGGATGGCGAAGTAGCTGCGGCGCTGGCAGGTGCGCCGCCCCCCGATCCACTTCCCGTGGCAGAAGACGCGAAAGAAGCTGGTGAGCCCGTCGTACCAGTCGTGGTTGCCGGGGATGGCGTACAGCTCGGGGTTGGCCGTGCGCAGCCACGGCAGCGACGCTTCGTAGGGACGGGTGAAGCGGTTCTCGTAGGCGTCGGCGTCGCCGACCGGGTACACCTCGTCGCCCCCGAGCACGACCAGCTCGCCGCGCGGGAGGGGGGCGGTGAAGTTGGCGAGCGTGAGCTGAGCCTGGGCCGCCAGCCAGGCGACGGTGTAGGTGGACGAGAAGCCGTCGCCGGTGTCGGCGATGAAGTCCAGCCAGACCTCGTCCTGGCGCGACCAGTCGCGTTGGACAGGGTCGCCCGGTTTGGGCTCGGAGGGCGCCTCGATGTCGGCGAAGGCCTGCAGCTCCCGCTTGTCCAGGAAGGCCCCGAAGCCGGACGAGATGAGCACCCGCACCGCGGCGTCGGCGAGGACGTTGGGCGCGAACCACTGCACCGACGGCTGCATCGTGAACTTGAGCTCGCCCCGGGACCGCGGTCGCGGCGGCGCATGGTCCTCTTCCGTCTCCGCCATGGCCTCCCGTCTCGAAGCGACCAGACTACGTGGCTGGTTTCCCGCCCGGCCGGTTGCGTTGCATCAGCCAGATGATGCCGGCGGTGACCAGGATGGCGATGATGATCGACGGGCCGCGCAGCCCGATGGCGTAAGAGATGATCCCGCTGACGAACGCGCCGGCGATGCCCACGCCGATCGTCATCCAGATCGACATCGGGTTGGGACCGGGGATGGCGAGGCGGCCCAGGGCCCCCACGATCAGTCCGGTGAGGAGCCAACCGAGGATGTAGCCGATCATCGAACGGCCAACGTACTTGGGGTCGCCGTGTTGGGCGACGATGTGGTGGGCGACGCGGTCGGCGACGGGTTGGGGTTCGTCGACCCGTTGGCCGCCGCCTGGCGCGCCTGGTCGAGGACGCTCTGGACCGCCGCCTCGGTGCCCGCCGGCGGCTTCGACGCCAGGTAGGCCTCGAGCTCGGGGATGGCCTGGGCGGGATCGTTGCGGTCCTGGAAGAACAGCATGCCGCGGAAGAAGTGGGCGTCGGCGAAGGTCGGGTCGATGGCCACGGCCCGGTCGAGGGCGGTCTGGGCCAGGTCGACGAGGCCGGCGAGCTTGAGGAGCCAGCCGCGGTAGGCGAGCGCCTCCACGTTGTCCGGCTCGGCCTTGAGCACGGCGTCGTACTGCTTGAGGGCTTCAACCGCCTTGCCGTCGCTTTCCAGCTGGTGGGCGTAGGCCAGCCGCTCCGCCGGCGTCTGGGGGTTGGGGGCGGCGGCGCCTTTGTTGCGGGCGCCGGCGAGGAGGAAGACGCTCGCCAGCGCGATCACCACCATGGCCCCGATCACCGCGAACACGATGGCCTTCCGGGGACGCTCGCGCGCCCGCGCCAGGCTCGGCTGCAGCTTGATGGGCAGCGGTTCCTGGGGCGGCGCCTCCGGGGGCGGCGGCGGGGGCGGCGGGGGCTGGTCGAGGGTGCGCAGGGCGCGGAGGATGTCCGCCGCCCGGACGGTGTAGTCGTCCCGCATCGCCTCGTAGTCGGCCTTGGAGATCTCTCCCGACTCCCGCTGCAGCTCCAGGTCGAGCAGCGAGTCCAGCAGGAACCGGCGCTGGTCTTCGAGGTCCTCCCGCTCGTCGCGCAGGGGGCCGCTTAGGCTCATGGCTGCTTCAGGGCCTCTTCGACCAGGGCCCGGTCCTCGTCGGTCGCTTGGCGGCGGCGGGGGCTGGGGCGCCAGCGCCGGAAGGCGACGGTGAGGCCGCCCAGCGCGGCGGCGACGGCGATCACGGGCAGGACCCAGACGAGCCCGCTCACGCCCTGCTTGGGCGGGTCGAGAAGGATCTGATCGCCGTAGCGGCTGACCAGGTAGGCCCGGATCTCGCTCTCGGTCTGGCCTTGCTGGACCCGGCGGAGGACTTCGTCGCGGACGGCGACGGATGACGGCGCGTCGGAGTCAGCCGCCGACTGGCTGCGGCACGTGGGGCACCGGATGGCGGAGGTGATCTTGTGAGCGCGCTGGGCGTCGGTGGGCGGCGAGCCGTCGCCCCGGCTGCCGACGAACAGGGCGACGCCGAGGACGACCAGCAGGGCGATCCAGGTGGCGCGCCGGCGGGTCATGGCTTCATGTCGCCACCGGGACGGCGGGCTCGTCGAGCGCTTCCTCGGGCAGGGGCGGCGTGAGGGGGCGCCGGCGGCGGCGGCCGACCGGCCAGGCCGCCAGCAGGGTGCCGAAGGCCATGATGCCGCCGCCCGTCCACAGCCACGAGACGAGGGGCTCGACCCGCACGCCGATGACGGCGGTGTCGCTCCCGTTCTCGGGGGCAGCCACCAGGGTGAGGTAGACGTCCTCCAAGGGACCGGTCTTGACCGAAGGCGTGCCGATGGCCTGGGTGGCGAACGGGAACTGGCTCAGCCCGGGCGCGTACACCTGGCCGCCGTCGACACGGACGCGAGCCTCGGCCACCTTGCGGTTGGCGTGGGTGACCGTCTGGGCGCCGAGGTAGGTGACGGTGTGGCCCGAGAGGTGGGCGGACTGGCCGGGGGCGAGGCGGTACTCGTGCGACTCGGAGAACGACGAGCTGGCGGCGAAGGCGACGGCCACCACCACCACACCGATGTGGACGATCATGCCGCCGTTGGTGCGTCCCAGGAGGGCGCGCCAGCGGGGGCGGCCGACCCGCACGGACAGGACGAGCTGGCGGGTGGCGGTGCCGGCTGCGAACGTCCCCAAGCCGAAGGCGAGGAGAGCGCTGAAGCCCCGCACGCCGGCGGCCACGAGGACGACGACCGTGGCGGTCGCGATCCACGCGGGAATGGCGAGGCGGCGGTGGAGCACCTCGGTGGAGGCCTTCCGCCACGGCAGGACGGGCGCGACGGCCATCAGGAAGAGCAGGGTGAGGCCGATGGGCTCGGTCATGCGGTTGAAGTAGGGGGCGCCGACGGACAGGCGGTCGCCGTTGATGGCCTCCGCGATCAGGGGGAAGACGGTGCCGAGGAGCACCACGAAGGCGAAGGCGGCGAAGGCCAGGTTGTTGGCGAGGAAGGCGCCTTCGCGGGAGCGGGGCGAGTCGATGGCGCCCGGCGACCGGAGCTTGTCGCCGCGCCAGGCGATGAGGGCGATGGACACGGCCACGATGAGGGCGAAGAAGCCCAGGATCATCGGTCCGATGGCCGAGTCGCTGAAGGCGTGGACCGAGTCGAGCACGCCCGAGCGGGTGAGGAACGTGCCCAGGATGGTGAGGGAGAAGGTGGCGACGAGCAGCGACAGGTTCCACACCCGCAACATGCCGCGCCGCTCCTGCACCATCACCGAATGGAGGTAGGCGGTGGCGGTGATCCACGGGAGGAGGGAGGCGTTCTCGACCGGGTCCCACGCCCAGTAGCCGCCCCAGCCCAGCACCTCGTAGGACCACCAGGCGCCGAGGACGATGCCGACGGTGAGGAAGCCCCAGGCGAACAGGGTCCAGCGGCGGGTCTCGACCAGCCAGCCCTCCCCCAGACGGCCAGTGATGAGGGCGGCCAGGGCGAAGGCGAAGGGGATGGTGAACCCGACGTAGCCGAGGTAGAGCATGGGCGGGTGGAAGGCCACCAGCGGGTGGTTCTGCAGGAGCGGGTTGGGGCCGGGGCCGTCGGTGGGGATGGCCCCGCTGACCACCTTGAACGGGTTGGCGGGCCCGGCCATGAGGAGGAAGAAGAACGCCGCCACCGTCAGGCCGATGATCGTGGCCCAGGCGACGAGCGGGTCGGTGGCCCGGCTGCGGAAGTGGCGGGCCATGAACGCCAGGTAGCCGGCGAGTACGAGCGCCCACAGCAGGATCGAGCCCTCGAGGGCCGACCACATGCCGGTGATGGTGAACAGCAAGGGCGTCGAACGGCTGCCGTGGTCGGCGACGTACTGGAGCGAGAAGTCGTGGGTGAGCAGGGCCAGCTCCATGGCCGCGGCGGCGAGGACGGCCCCGGCCAGCACGATCCAGACGTAGCGCTGGCCGCCCTTCAGTAGGCGGGGGTCGCCGCGGCGCAGGCCCAGGGCGAGGGTGGCGATGCCGAGGACGGCGGACGCCAGGCCGAGGGCGACCGCGGCCGTCCCTGCGATTGCGCTCACGGCGTGCTGCGCCGGCGCCGGCGTCGGTGCCCATCTGGCCTGCGCAATGACGCACATGTGCGCGTTTGCGCAGGCCAGATGGTGATGGCTGGGCTCATGGGCCGGCGGCGGGGACGGTGCTGGTCACGCGGTCGGGGTGGTCGGCCACGTAGGTCTCCGAGTGCTTGACCAGGATGCGGTCCGAGGCGAACTGGTCGCCCTGGAACCGGCCTTCGAGCACGACGGGGATGCCGGGTTTGAACAGCTCGGGCGGGTCGCCCTGGTGCACGACGGGGACGGTGACGCCCTTGCTCTCGATGGTGAAGGCGACCTGGTTGCCGGCCTCGTGGACGGTGCCGGCGACGACGTTGCCCTCGATGCGGAACCGCTTCGTGCCGAGGGAGTGGCGCTGGGCCACCGCTTCGTCGGCGGTGCGGAAGTAGAGGGTGGCGTTGCCGAGGCCCTGGAAGACGAGGAAGCCGAGGGCGGCGGCCACCACCGCGCCAGCGATCCACAGCCGCTTCGTGTCCTTGGTGGTGACGCTCACGGGCGCGGTCGCGCCTGCCGGCGGAGCTTGCGGGTCTTGGCGATGATCCAGGCCGCGTAGGCGCCGACGATGGCGGCCGTGGCGGCGTACCCCGAGTAGACGTAGACCGCGTCGGTCACGGCGCGACCGCCTCGGCTTCGGCGTGGCGCTCGGCGATCGCCTCGGCCAGTGCCTCCTCCTCGGCCTGTTCCTCGACCCAGGCCAGGCGGAAGCGGTGGATGAGCAGCCAGGCGTAGAGGAGGGTGAAGGCGAGGACGGAGAGCAGCAGCGTCGCCAGCATCGTGCCGTGGATCTGCGGGTCGCCCAGGCGGCGCTCGTCGAGGAGGGAGGCGGGCTGGTGGAGGGTGCGCCACCACTCGACCGAGTAGTGGACCAGGGGGACGTTCAGGAAGGCGGCGAGGGCGACGATCGCGGCCCGGCGGCTGCGGGCGAGGGGCTCGCTGGGGATGCGGCGCACGGCCAGGTAGCCGACGTAGGTGACGAACAGGACGGCGGTGCTGGTGAGGCGGGCGTCCCAGGTCCACCACACGCCCCAGGTGGTGCGGCCCCAGATGGAGCCGATGAGCAGGGTGAGGCCGATGAACACCAGGCCGATCTCGGCGGACGCGCCGGCGGTGATGTCCCAGAAGCGGGAGCGGGTGCGCTTCCAGAGGTACAGGAGGCTGGCCAGGGTGGTGATGCCGAACGACACGTACATGGCAATCCACGCCGTCGGAACGTGCAGGTAGAGGAGGCGCACGGCGTCGTGCTGGACCACGTCGGGCGGGCTGACGACCAGCGCCATCCAGCCGGTGAGGACCATGGTGACGGCCGTGAGGGCGCCGAGGACTCTGGTGCCCGTGGTCGAGGAGGCGAGTCGGTCGCCGCCTGTAACAGTGGTCAAGCTTCCTCCAGGAGAGGGCCGAAGGCGACGACGCCAAAGGCCAGGTAGACGGCCGAGAACACGGCGAGGAGCCGCACCCACGGCCAGCCGTCGGCGCTGGTGGCGCCCAGGGCGGCTTCCGATGCCCGGGCCGCGGCCAGCAGGACCGGGGCGAGGACGGGCAGCAGCAGGAGCGGGAGCAGGGTCTCCCTCACCCGCAGGCCGGCGGCGACGGCGCCGTAGATGACCCCGGCGGCGGCGATGCCGGCGGTGGCGAGCAGGCAGGTCGCGGTCAGGAGGGCGGCGCCCCGAAGGGACACGTCGTAGAGGACGACAGCGCCGATGGCGAGCAGGACTTCGAGGGCCAGCAGCTGCACGGTGATGGCGCACGCCTTACCCAGGAAGACGCTGGCGCCGTCCAGACCGGAGAGGCGCAGGGCGTCGCGGGCGTCGTCGCCCGACTCGATGGCGAACGATCGCTGGATGGCCAGCAGGCCCGAGAACAGGACCGTCACCCAGAACAGCCCGGCGGCCACACTGGAGAGCAGGCCACGGTCGGCGTCGAGGGCAAAGGCGAACAGGATGAGCACCAGGATGGCGAAGGGCAGGACCTGATTGGTCGCGACCTTGGAGCGCAGCTCGATGCGGAGGTCCTTGCCCGCCACCAGGGCGGCGTCACGGAGCAACGGGGGCCGCCTGCTTGACGTCCTTGACGCCGTGGTTGATCCCGCTGTTGACCCGGCCGCCGGCGACCGTCACCCGGCGCGAAGCCAGGCCGGAGGTGCGCTCCAGCTCGTGGGAGGCGATCAAGACGGTGGCGCCGTGGTCACGGACGGCCTCGCGGATGAGGCCGTCGAGGAGGTCCCGGCCGGCAGCGTCGAGGCCGGCGTGGGGCTCGTCGAGCAGCCACAGCTCGGGCCGGCGGGCGACCACGGCGGCGAGGGCGACGCGGCGGCGCTGGCCGGCGGACAGCTTGTTCACGGCCAGGTCGCGGAGGCGTCCGGCCAGGCCCAGGCGCTCCATGGCGGTGGTGGCCCGGGCGGTGGGGTCGTCGACGCCGTCGCCGACTGCAGCGGCCTTGGCCGCGAAGACGAGGTTCTCGGCCACGGTCAGGTCCTCGTACAGGAAGGTGGCGTGGCCGAGCAGGCCGACCCGGCGGCGCACGGCCCGGCGGTCCCGCCGCAGGTCGGCGCCCAGGACCTCGGCCTCGCCGGACGAGATGGGGACCAGCCCCGCACAGGCGCGCAGAAGCGTCGTCTTGCCGGCGCCGTTGGGACCCTGCACGAGTACGATCTCGCCAGGCTCAACGTCAAGGTCGACGCCGGCAAGGGCGGGAAACCGGCCGAGAAGCGACACCGCGGAACGGAAGCGGACGACGAATGGCATTGCGTACCGACACCAAACTACCGACGGGCGGAAGGAACGGTCCAAGCGCGACCAAACGTTCGCGCCCGAGGAAGGAGATCGTGCACGAGCCGTTCGGGCTGCGCACGGTCATCCGGGGTGTCGGCAAGGCCCTCATCTGCATCGGCATCCTGCTGTTCCTGTTCGTCGCCTACGAGCTGTGGGGTACCGGCTTCGCCGAGCGGCGGGGCCAGAAGGAGTTGGCGGCCAGCTTCAACCGCCACGCCGCCCCCCTGACCCCGCTGCCCACGCTGCCCGGGGCCGACACGGCGGCGGCGCCCACGACGACCGTGGCGCCTGTCGACCTGGGCGACGGCGTGGCATTGATCGAGATCCCCAAGATCGACGTGTCGAAGTACGTGGGCGAGGGCGTCGGCGTCGAGGACCTCAAGAACGGTCCTGGGCACTACCCGGGCACGCCCCTGCCGGGCGAGAAAGGCAACGCCGCCATCGCCGGCCACCGCACCACCTACGGCGCGCCTTTCTACGACCTCGACCAGCTCGACCCCGGCGACCCGATCTTCGTCACTACGGCGGCGGGACGCTTCCGCTACGACGTCGTCGACCAGAAGTCCGTCTCACCGGACTCTGTTTACGTGCTGGACCCGACCCCCGACGACCGGCTCACGCTGACCACCTGCAACCCCAAGTTCAGCGCCGCCGAACGGCTGATCATCACGGCCAAGCTCATCACCCCGGCCGTGGACGCGGCGCCGCGCGCCGCGCCGCCCGCGGGCACTGTCCAGCTGCCGGGGGATACCGAACCGGCGGCCAAGGCCTCGCTGGGCGGGGGCCTGTCGGGCGCGGCCACGGCCAAGGGGCCGGCGGTCATGTGGGGCGGGATTGCGCTGGTGATCTGGATCGCGGGGTGGATGTTCGGCCGCTTGTGGCGCCGCTGGCCCGCCTACGCCATCACCGCGGTGCCGTTCCTGCTGGTGCTGTTCGTCTTCTACGAGAACGTCTCGAGGTTGCTCCCCGCGAACGTCTGACCGTGTGAAGCCGCCGGCGTGCTGGTTGCTCATCGGCGTCGGCGCCGCGGCGTTCGGGTTGGGGGTCTTCGTGCTGGCCCGGTTTCCTCCCCGCCGGTTCCCGCGGGGATGCCCGGGCTCGACATGCCTCCGGACTGGTCCGTGCTCCGCAGCCCGCAGGCATAGGCCGCCCTCGAGGAGCTGCGCCGCCATGACCCCCAGGTGGCCGCTGAGGCGATCGACGCGGTCCGCCAGCTCAACGCGCTCCAGGACAAAGACGGCGCCTTCGACGAGTTCCGGCGGGTCTTGCGACTGCTGCGGATCGTCTCGTGGGCGGCCCTTGGCCTGGTGCTCCTGGGCGCGGGAGTCGTGGCGGCCGGGGTCGCCTTGCTCGCCTAAGCGCCGTGTGTCCCGGGCATCATGGGCGTCGTGCTCCGGAGTGACAGCGGCGGTCGGCTCGCTGACATCGCGCGCCGGGTTCCCCTCGCGTTGCGCATCGGGCTCTTGACGGTGTGGGGCGCGGCGGCGGCGTTCGGAAAGTGGGAGGACGTCAACAACCACGACGTGCCGGTCATGATCGACGTTGCCCTGGCGACGGGCGGGCTGGTCTTCGCCGCCTTGGGTGTCGAGCACTTCTTCCGTACCTGGGATCGAGCGCACCGTCCGCCCTTCGAGCTGAGCCAGGGTTGGTTCTCGTTCTTCATCATCACCGGCTCGCTTCTCGTGCTGGGCATCGCCGGCCTGGTCGACCACGATCCCAAGACCTACACGGGGATCTGTGTGGGCATGGTGGCCGTTGGGGTTGTCCTAGTGGCGCTGTTCGTCCGCTACCTGCTGAAACCGGTCGAGCAGCAAGGATCGCCGCAGCATTCGCCGTACCTTCCGCCACCGGGCCATGGCTGAGCCGGAGACGCCGCAACCGGTGCGCTACTTCCGGCTCCCCGGCGCCGGACCCGGCAAGTTCCCGTACGAGGGCGCCTGGGCGGACGTGCTGGAGGCGGTCCCGTACTTCTTGATGGCCGGGGGACCGATCCCCCCTCGTGACGTCGCCAACGAAGTGCTTCGGCTCGGCGTCGTCGATGCAGGCATGAGCGGCGGCTGCGAGTGGGACCCGACGGAGCTCGACGAGGCGTCCTACAACGTCGTTGTCGAGGACCTGCTGGCCCGACCGCCGCGGCACATCGACTACGGCGGAGGCGATGTGCGCGAGGTGGGCACCTACCAGCAGCTCCCCGCGCCGGAGTGGGTCCACACGCAGTCGGACTTCCTCTTCTGGAGCGTGGAGGTCACGCGGGGCCTGCCGGGTCTGGTCCATCGCGACCTGCGCGCCCGCATCGATCGGCTCGTGCACGTGGCAAGCGAGGCGTACGAACGCGGCGATGTGGTCGAGCAGGACCGGTTGGAGGCCGAACTGGTCGAAGCCGAGGTGCAGATCGCCGACCTGTGGCGGCGCAACGACCGCTGGCGGCGCACTACGGCCGGCGGGCCCGACCACGTCGCGCGGCACGCCTTCAACGGACGCCGCCGCTGGAGCTGACCGCGTCACCTCACGCCGCCGGCGGGGCGTGAGCGGGGGCGCGGGCGTGGCGAGGGTGGCGCGGATCGTTTGGGGGGACGAAGGCGCGCTTGCCTCGGCCCCGTACCAGCGACCAGCCGTCGACGGTCTTGCGGTCGTGGTGGTGGGAGCACAATCGGTCGAGGAGGTCGAAGACGGTGACATGGGTCTTGGCCCAGTCGGCCCGGTGGTCGTACTCGAGGAATGCCACCGCGCCACAGCCCTCGACCGCACAAGAGGGGTAGAGCCACTGGAGGGCGGTCTGCTGACGAGCCGTCGGCCGGCGGCCGAGGTGGGCGACGCCGACCACGGCCTCCCCCTTTGTCACCACGGCCGCCAGGAAGGGGTCCTGGCTTTCGATCATGTCGCGCACGGCGGATACAGCGATGGGGCCGTAGCCCGCCAGCTCGCAGATCTCGCCGTCAACGGGGTAGCCACGGAGCAGCGTAGGGAGGTCGACTCGGACGATCACTTTGGCGTCACCTCGGCGCCCGGCCTCGCCGCCTCGGCAGAGCTCGGCTAGCGCGTCCATGGCATACGCCTCCGACGGTTCCTGCCGGCCCGCGGCGCGGGCTTCCTTGAACAACCGGTCGCGAATGGGCTGGAGGGCGGCCATGATCTCGGCCCCAACTTCGGGGTTGTGGCGGGCTCGCAGGTTCCAGGCGCCCTCGCTGTCCCTGTAGGTGCGCAGGAACCGCTGGGCGTGGATCCGCTTGCGGCGCGCCTCCAAGTCGGGAACGGCGGCGGCCTTGGTGCGGGCGCACTCCTCGCGCAGCTCACCCATGGACGAGCGCGACGCCGCATCGACCAGACGGGACTCAGCCGACGGGTCGGCCGCCGCCGCATCGGCAACCGCGGCCGTCTGCTGCGACGACAGCGCCCCCGACCGACCTGCTGCGGCGATTTCGGGTAAATCGGCCAGTCGCCGGCCGGTGGCGATCGTTTCTGCCGCCTGACCGATTGATGTGCCCGTGGTGCGAGCCAGGTGGTGAGCAGCTGACTTGTCGCCCGCCGACGTGAACGCCCGGACCTCAGCGAGGCGAGCGGCGGCGAGGGCCTTCAGCGTGCCGGCGACTCCCTCGATGGCGGCGGCGACCCGTACGACCTGCTCAATTCGGTCGGGCGGGAGCAGCGCGGCGTCGAAACCGGCGGCGTACCGCACGATCCCGTCCCGCAACTCTGTCAGCGTCTCGCACACGGTCGCGCTCCTCCAACTAGGCACAGCCACGGGGGAAGTGATCCGTTTCGAACGGATATTCGTACAATAGCACGGTGGCTCACTCGCCACAATAGGATGAATCGAAATATCTTGAAGCAGCGTCGGCAACGAAACGGGCATCATCGCCCGATGTCGATCCGGTCGGAGGCCCGTGCGGGTGTGCGGGCCGTGGCGCCGATGCTGCTGGGCGTCGTGCCGTTCGGGTTGGTGGCGGGGGCAGCGCCGGGCGCGCAGGGGCTGCCCCGGTGGTCGGCGGTGGGGTTCTCGTCGATCATGTTCGCGGGCGCGTCGCAGCTGGCGGCCATCGACGTGTTGGGGCACGGCGGCTCGGCGGTCGTGGCGGTGCTGGCGGCGTGGACGATCAACCTGCGCCTGGTGCTGTACTCGGCCTCGCTGGCGCCGTACCTGGCGGGCCGGCCGACACGTGACCGCCTGCTCGCGGCGTACTTGCTGACCGACCAGGCGTACGCCGTCTCCGTCACCCGGTGGGCGGCCGACGAAGGCACCGAGCCGCGCCGTCGGCTCGCCTACTACCTGGGCGGGGCCGTCCTGCTGTGGACCTCGTGGCAGCTGTCCACCATCGCCGGGGTGCTCATCGGCGGCGCACTGCCCGAGGACACGCCGCTCGACTTTGCCCTCCCGCTGGTGTTCCTCGTCCTGCTCGTGCCGGTGGTGAAGGACCGGCCATCGATAGTGGCGGCCACAGTGGGAGGCGCGAGCGCCGTGGTCGCGGCCCAGCTGGGCGCGGGCGGGGCGTCGATCGTCGTCGGCAGCGCCCTGGGCATCGCAGCAGGGGCCTTGGCGGAATGAGCAGGGTCTGGACGACGATCCTCCTGGGGGGCGCCGGCACGTACGCCATGCGGGCGTCGTTTTTGGCCGTGGCCCACCGCCTGGCCGCGGTGCCGCCGTGGCTGGCCCGGGTCCTGCGCCAGATCCCGCCGGCGGCGATGGCGGCCATCGTGGTGCCCGCCCTCGTCCGCCCGCACGGGCACTTCGACCTCGTCCAGCCCCGCCTGCTGGCCGGGCTGGTGGCCGCCGCGGTGGCGTGGAAGACGCGCAACGTGGGCCTCACACTGGTGGTCGGGATGGCGATCCTCATCGCAGTCGAGGCGATCTGAGTGGCCCGCGTTCGCCTCAGCGGCGGCATTGTCCTGGAGGGAGACCACCGCGTCTGGCTAGTCGACGACCCGGGCGCCGAGGTGGACGACTCCCGCTCGGCGCCAGCGGCGGCGGCGGTCGTCGTCGGCCCGCCCGATGCGGCGAAGCGCGACATCGACCGAGCTCGGCGGGAGGCCCGCCGGCTCGTGAAGGACGGCGGCGTCCTGGCCGCGGCGGCCGGCATCGAGGTGGCGAACGGGTTCAGGACGGCCCGTATCGACGGCGGCGGTGAGTCCCGCCGGGACGCCGTTCTGGCCGCGGTGGAGCTGCTCGGAGTGGACGGGTTGGAGCGGCTGGGCGAGCGGGGCGCGCCCCTCGTCGCCCTGTTCGGGCCCCGGGCGACCAGGCGCGTCGGCAAGGTCGCCCTGGACGTCCTGGCCAGTGGGCGAGTCTCGTCGCTGCGGCTGGCGGTGGCAGCCAGCGACCTGCTCAGCCCCGAGCAGGTCGAGGAGGCCCTCGGCTTCGAAGCGCCGGCGGGCGTCGAGCCCGTCCCTCGTGAGCACAACATGCTCGCCCTCGCCGGTCAGCTAGAGACGCTGCTCGGCCCGTCCAGCGCCCGACGCCGGCTGACCCTGATTCGCTCGCTGTGGGACGAAGTAGTGGCGTGGCAGACCTCGGCCGCCGCGCTGGCCCGGGCGCGGAGGCGGCGGGTGTCCCAGGCCCGGCTGGCGGCGTGGCGGCGGGAGGTCGAGCGCAGCGACGACCAGTGGTGGCTGGCGCAGGCCGGGGGGAAAG
>JADMIO010848969.1_pt1 | contig 32508 bp, 24 predicted proteins | sample 8958161 | NCBI WGS metagenome assembly JADMIO01 (sample SAMN16585339, study PRJNA669376) | soil metagenome | isolation source: Crop rotation soil | place: USA: Cullars Rotation, Alabama | collected 2011
CGACAACTTGTCCACGTGGAATTCTAAGCTTAGGATCCCAATGTGCTGGAAAGCATCGCCCGTGGCGTCGGCGGCGCCGGCCCGAGCAAACACGGCGGGGCTGACCCCGAACGGTGTCCCCAGCAGGTTGATGCTGGCGGTGCCTTGCTGGCCCGCGCAGCCGCCGGCCAGGGCATAGGGCACGGGATGCCCGTTCACGCCCCGCGTATCGACGGTGAGGTCGCCCGCCGTCGCGCCAGCGGCGATCGTGCCCGCGGCGGTGGCATAGGTGAGGTCGCTCGTATCGACGGTGAGGGTCTGTGGGTCGATGCGCAGGGCGGTGAAGCGCGAGGTGGCCGTGCCATCCGGTCCGGCCACCTCGGCCACATTATCGTCGGGTCCGGTCTGCGCCAGGGGCAGGTACTCGGCCGGTGTGGAGTCCATGTGCGCGCACCACACGTCGTAGGGCTGGTCGCCGCTCGTGGTGTAGATGACGTAGAGCCCATCGGCGGCGGCCGGCGCGGCCTGCTGGATGGCGGCGCAGTCGTGCGGGAGCCCCTTGAAGGTGAAGACCGGCGCGCCGGTCGCGGACGAGACGCGGCCGTCAATGGTCTGCACGGTGATGGACACGGGGCCGTCGGCGCGCGGCGGAGTGATCGTGGTGATCACAGTGCCCGCGCTATTCTCCGCGAAGTAGGGGGCGGCAGTGCTGCCGAAGGAGACCTGAGCGACATCTTGCAGCCCGGTGCCGGTGATGACGACGACGGAGCCGCCGGTGTTGAAGCCCTGCAGGGGTGCGGCCTGCAGCAGGACCGGTGCGTCCTGGGTCTGCACGGCGCCAATGTCGCAAGGCTGGCCGGAGGTGGTGAGGCGCGGGTAGCCACGTTGGTCGCCGGCAAGCGGCTGACCGCGCACGTCGGAGCAGCCCGTTTGACCCTCCTGACCCGTGGTGCTAGTGTTGGATGCGCCGTGGCCGATGAGAGGACTGCCCGGCAAGGGCAGATAGGAGGGCGTAGAGCCGCCGTAGTTCGCCGCAGGGGCGAGCCGGGGATCGAGGGGGGCCGCATCCGTGCCGGTCTGGTCGCCGGGGCCGGCCGTGGCGAGCCGGCACCTCGTACCGATGGCCCCGATGAGGTTGTAGCCCTGCGAGCGCAGCGGCGCCCCCGAGCAATCGACCTCAACGCGCGTGTTAGAGGTTGGGTCCTGTGTGGTATTGCCGGCGAGAATGGTGTTGGCCAGGCGAATGTCGGCTGCCCCCGCGACGATGCCCCCGGCGGAGAGGGCACTGACAGTGCTGGCATTGCCGGTGTTGCTGACGATGGTGCTGCTGCGCAGGTCCACGCTGGCCTGGTTGGCGTAGAGGCCCGCCCCAATGTTCGGCGAGGTCGCGGGAGGCGGGCCGTTGCGGCTCACGGTGCTGTTGATCAGGGCCAGGTAGCCGGGCAACCCCGTGTCCGCCGCCTCGACGGCGATGCCCGCGCCGCGGCCGGTGGTCGTGCTCGTGCCGGTGGTGGTGTTCTGGCTGACGGTGCTGCTGATCACGGTGAGGTTGCCGGTATCCAGGATGCCCGCCCCGTCGGCGGCGCTGGAGAGACCGGTGACGAGCGTGCGCTGCACGGTGGTCAGATCGCCGGCGTTGGAGACACCATGGGCGACGGGGCCGCTGCTGGTGATCTTGAGGTCGGTGATGGTGGTGCCCAGCACGGTGGAGGAGACACTAACCACGGCGTCCACACCGGCGGGATCGAGGATCGTGCTGGTGGCCCCTGCCCCCTGAAGGGTCAGGTTGTCCTGGCCTGGGAGAATCACCACGTTCTCCTCATAGTGGCCCGCCGCGATGACGATGGTGTCGCCGGAGTTGGCCGTGGAGACAGCGGCTTTGATGGTCTTGCAGGGGAAGTTGGCAGTCTCGCAGTCGTTCTGGCCGGAGATGCTGTTCCAATCGAAGCCGCTGTTGGCGTTCACATAGCGCTGGTAGGTCACCCGCGCGGCGCTGATACCCTGATTGAGTTCGACCGCGCCGATGTCGCAGCGGGCAGTGCCGATCTCGCCCGGCTTGAGGGCGTTGAACGGCCGGCCAAAGTTCACCTGGTCGCGCGGCGTCGTGCAGGACGCGGCGGGAATCTGGTCCACGGCCGGGCTATCGGGCAGCAGGGGATGGAAGGGGGTGCGGCCGCCGATGACCGTCAGCGGGCCCAGGCGCGGGTTGAGCGGGACCTCATCAATGCCTGTGCGGTCGCTCTGGGGGGTGACAGAGCTGAAGGCACAGTCCAGTGGGGCCGCCAGCAGGCTATAGCCCTGCGAGAGCAGCGGCCCGCCGCAATCTTCCAGCCCCTTATTGCTGATACGGTTGACGCCCACCAGGGTGTTCTGGATCGTGGTCGTCGCGCCGGCCTGAGGCGCGCTGTACAGGCCGCCGCCCAGCGCCTCAAACGGGCTGCTGCCGGCCGGCAGAGGATACGCGATCGTGTTGGCGGCCACGGTGCTGGCCGTCAGAGTGGCGGCGCCGCCGTTGGCCAGGCCACCACCGCGCGGCGCCGCCGCACAGCCGTAGCCGATCGTGTTGTCGGAGATGGTGGTGTTGGTCGTGTGCAGGGTGCCGGTATTGGAGATGGCCCCACCGGCGAACCAGGCGGCGTTGTTCACCACGGCGCTGTCGGCAAGGGTCAGGCTGCCGGTATTGGCGATGCCGCCCCCCTGGTCGGCCGAGTTGTTCTGGATCGTGGCGGTGAGCACGGTGAGGGCGCCGGCATTGGCGATACCGCCGCCGGAGAGGCCGCTGCCGCAGCCCAGCGCGCCGCCGTTCTGCAGGGAGACCTGGGCGATGAGGGCGGTCACACCGCCCGCGACCGTCACGACCGGGCCGAAATAGTCGGCGCTGATCGCTGTATCGGTGGGACTGTCACCGATCAGCGCGATGTCTTTGGCGATGACCACGTGCTCGTGGTAGGTGCCCGGCGCCAGGGTGATCGTGTCGCCGGGGCTGGCCATGGAGAGCGTGTAGCCTATGGTGCGGCAGCGGCTAGAGATGCAGTCGCCACTGTCGCCACCGGCCGGACCGACCAAGCGGGTGATGCCACTGCCGGCCGGCAGGGCAGACCGCGTGGAGAGCCCCACCCGGCGCGCCGAGAGGTGGGGCACGGGCTGGGACAGCGAGGCCAGGACCCGCCGGGCATGGCCCCACAGGCCGGCGAGACTGGGGACGGCGCCGTGCTGCACCGCGCCGATATCGCACATGGTGGCGCTCGTGCGGGCATAGCCGCGCTGGTCAAGGGCCGGGCAGGCTGCTACATCACCCTGTCCGATCAGGTCGCTCGGCTTGTTCAGGTTAGTCGGGTCTGCGGAGAGGGTGGCGCGGGTGAGGGTGGGGCCACCGTTGTCCTGCAGCGGGCCAAGGGAGGCTGTGCCGCCCTGGCCGTCGAGAGCCGTGCCGCACCCGCTGCTGGCGCCGACGAGGTTGTGGCCGTTGGACTGCGCCGTGCCAGAGCACGCCACGTCTGGAGCGCCGCTGTTGCCGGCGACGGCGGTGTTGGATAGGACGAGCGTGCCAGCGGCCACAATGCCGCTGCCCGCTCCGCTCGTCGTGGTGTTGTTCGCGACGGTCGTGTTGGTCAGGACCACCGTGTGCTGTAACTCACCGTACATCTGATCGTCCAGACCGCCGGCCCCACTCGCCGCGCTGTTGTCGCTCAGGGTGTCGTTGGTCAGGTCCAGGCGGCCACTCCAGTTGGCAATCCCACCGCCGCGCAGTGTGGCATTATTGTGCGCCAGCGTGTCGCCCACCAACAGCACGGACCCGCTGTTGGCCAGGCCGCCGCCAAAGCGATAGGCGGAGTTGCCCGCGATGGTCGTGCGCAGCACGGTGGCCGTTCCTGCGTTGGACAGACCGCCACCATCGCTGGCGATATTTGGACCGGAGTTGGTCGGGGCGGTGTTGGCGGTGATGCTGCTGTTGCTGACGGTTATGACGGCGGTATTGGCGATGCCGCCCCCCGATCCGGTGTTCGCCGTGTTAGCGGTGATGGTGCTGGAGTAAATGGTGGCGCTGGCCATTTCGGTGTAATAGCCCGCGATGGGATAGCCGAAATAGGGCTTGTCCCCGTTCGAGATGCCGCCCCCGTCCAGCCCCGCCTGGTTGTTGGCGACCGTGCTGCCGATCACGCTCATGTCACCATCGGAGTCGGAGAGGATGCCGCCGCCGCGCTGGTTGCCGAGGGTTCGCGTGGCATCCGGCGTGCTCGTCATCACACTATTACCGTTGACCATGCTGGCCAGCGCGCCATTGGCCGTAATCGTGCTCGTCAGCACGGTCAGGATACCCTGGTAGTTATATAGGCCACCGCCTTCGGTGGCCAGGTTACCGTCGACCCGGCTCTGGGCTATGAGCGCCGTCACCATCGGACCATAGTTGGCGATGCCGCCGCCGCCGCTGCCGTTGGAGCCACTGGCCGTGTTGCTGAGGATCTGGGTATTGGACAGCACAGCCAACGATCCCGAGTTGAAGATGCCACCGCCATAGGTGGCGCCCCTGAGGCCGTCGTTGTAGGAGGCAGTATTGAGCGAGACGACGCTGCTAATCACCGTCAACGCGCTGTGGGAGTTTTCGATGCCCCCGCCGTAGCCATAGAAATCGGCCGCCGTAGCCATCGTGGCATTGCCCGAGATGATGGAGTTAGTCACGGTCATCACGGCGTTCGGCTGGAAGCCGCCGTTCTCAATGCCTCCGCCAACGCTAATTGCTGTATTGCCGAGCACCCGGCTATCCGTCAGGGAGAATATCGCCAGGTTGGCGATCCCGCCACCGTAGGGCAGTGAGCCGGAGCCCTTGGTGTGGTTGAACTCGATGGTCGTGCCTGTCACCGTCATCACGCCGGTGGCTCCGGCGTTGCCGATGCCCCCGCCATTGAAGGCAGTGTTGCCTGCCACGGTGCTGGTGCTGATCACCACAGACCCTGAAGAGTTGTCGATGCCGCCGCCGCGCCCAGATGTCGTGTTACTGATGATGGTGCTGCCGGTGAGAACTATCTGACCGTTGCCGTTGCCGATACCGCCCCCACCGTTAATGCCGGTGGCACTCATGATGGTCGTCCCGGTCACCACCAGGCTCCCGGTGTTGTAGATGCCCCCGCCGGCCCCGGCGCTGCCGCCGCTCAGCTTGGTGGTGGTGATGCTCATCGCCCCGCTGTTGTTGATGGCGCCGCCCGTGCCATTCGATTCAGCGCTGTTGCCGTCCAGCTTGCCGTTGCCGAGGGCCATCGTACCATCGTTCTCGATACCCCCGCCGTCATGGGCATTGTTGCCTTGCACGATGCTTCCAGTGGCGGTCATGATGCCGATGGGCACGTTCCAGATGGCGCCGCCGCTGCTGGAGGCAGTGTTGCCGCTGAGGTTGCCGCCGGTCAACACTGCTGTCCCCTGGTTGCGCAGGCCACCCCCGTTCGTGGCGGTGTTGCTGATCAGATCCGTGCCGCTCAGCATCAGGGTGCCCTGGTTCTGAATGCCCCCGGCGGCACTGGCGGTGTTGTGGTCGATCGTGCCGCCGGTGACGGTCAAGGTGCCGGTGGCGTCATTGAAGAGGCCGCCGCCGCTGCCGCCGCCGGTGGTGTGGTTGCCAGAGACGGTGCTGCTGTCCAGCGTGAGTTGCGCGTCGTTCTGCAGGCCACCGCCTGTCCCTGACGTGCCGCCGGTCACGGTACTGCCGCGTAGGGTGGCATTGCCGTGGGGGAAGTTGACGATATCTCCTCCCACAAGGGGGGCAGTTCCCCCCGTCACCGTACTGCTGATCATGGCCATCACGCCTGCGTTGGCAATGCCCCCACCCCCACTCGACGTCGAGCTGGTGCTGATGATCATGGTCCGCGTGAGCGTCAGTGTGCCGCCGTTGCCGATGCCGCCCCCGTCGTTCAGGGCGGTGGTGCTCGTGATGGTCACACCTGTCACCGCCAGGCTCCCGGTGTTGTAGATGCCCCCGCCGGCCCCGGCGCTGCTGGCGCTCAGCGTACTGGTGGTGATGCTCATTGCCCCGGTGTTGTTGATGGCGCCGCCCGTGCCGTTCGGGTCAGCAATATCGCCATCCAGCGTGCTTTCACCAAGAGCTAGCGTGCCATCGTTCTCGATGCCCCCGCCATCATGGGCGCTGTTGGTCCTGATCGTGCTGGTGGTCACCGTCAACGCGCCCCTGTTGTTGATGCCGCCGCCATCGTGGGGGGCGGCGGCACCATGTTGCACCGTCACACCGGAGATGGAGACGTTGGCGCCCAAGCCGACGCTGATCACGGTCCCGCTGTTGTTGCCGTCGATGATGGTCTGGCCGGCGCCCGCCCCGGTCAGGGTGAGGTCCTTGGCGATGACCAGGTTCTCGATGTAGGTGCCGGCGGCGATGCCGATACTATCCCCCGCCGCAGCCTTGCCAATGGCCGCCCCGATGGTCTGGCACGCCGTGGCCGTCGTGCGGCAGTCGTTGGTGTCGCTGCCGGTGGGGGCCACGTACCACCCGGGCCCCACGGCGCCGGGCACGGGCCACCCTGGGGCGCCAGAGAGGTAGGACGCGCCGTAGCGGTGGATGGCAAAGCCGCCTATGGAGGCGCCAAAGGCCGCCGTCACCAGGCTGGCCTGGCTGTCCAGCGCCGCCTGGCCCTCCTCGTAGAAGGTCACGCTGGGGGGGCCGCAGCCGGGCGCGCAGTTGGAGGTCTCCAGGCCAACCAGCATGTGGCTGCCCTGGCCCTTGCTTGCCGCGTAGGCCATCTGGTCTTTGTCCAGGCACACGATGCTGTTGGTCGAGCAGTCGGCGGGGCCGGCGACATCGCGATAACCCATCGCCACCACAGCGTCGAGGTCCAGGTCGATCACCGGTTGATAGATCGTGCTGGGCCAGAAGGCGTTGATGGCCACAGCCGTCTTTACGTTACCGGCTGCCAGGGTGGCGTGGAGGCAGCTATAGAGGTCCAGCAGGCTCTGATCGGCAGTGGAGGGCTCGATGTCCAGGGCCACGCCGTCGAAGGGGGTCATGGGGTTTGCCGTGTTGTAGGCCAGCACCTCGTCCATGCGCTGCAAGGGGAAAGCCGTGGGGGCGCAGCCCAGTGCGGGCCAGTCCGGCGCCCCATATGCGGCCCACACGCGCAGGCCCTGGTCATGGGCCAGGCCGATCAGGGCGGCGATGGCCGCGTCGTCGTACATCAGGCGCCCCGCGCTGTTGGGAATGGACTGGTAGATGCTGAGGTAGAGGTCGGTGACTCCGGCGGCGGCGCTGCGAGTCACCAGGGTCTGGCGGGCTGCCGGGGCCGTCACCTCGTCAGAGAAGACCCACAGGGCACGGGCCGTGCCGGCAGGCCCAGGGGAGGGCGTGGGGGTGTGGGGCGTATGGGGAGCAGGGCAGTCCGGCGCCGCCAGCCCCCTGACCGCCGTGGTGAACGTGCTGTACCAGGAGGGTAGGTCGATGTGCGTGGCGCCCGAGGACGCGTAGTCCGAGGAGTAGTACCAGAAGCCGCCGTTGGCCCGGAAGGTGGCCAGGCGGTCCTGGGCGTCCTGCGCCGAGGAGGCCGCCTGGCTGGCGGGGTCGCCCTCCACGGCCAGCCAGCGCCAGGGGGCGATGCCCCAGGCCGCCGGCAGGGTCTGCGTGTAGGCGTTCTCCACGCTGACGATATCGCTGTAGTCGAACAGGCCGGGGTCGGGCGGCACCAGGCCCGGGTTCATAATCACCAACTTGTCCGCGCCGTAGCTCTTGACGTGGGCGGCGCGGGCGCTGTTCCAGGCGGCGGTGCCGCTGTCGGTGGCGGTCTGATCGAAGAAGATCCCATCATAGCTGGCGGTCATGGCCGTGTCGATCAGGGCATCGATGTCAAAGCTGGGGGCGCCGTAGTTCATGGGGATGTACTGAATGGCGCGCACGCCCTGGCTATGCAGATAGGCCGGAATGTCGCCGCGATCTTGCAGCCCAGCGCCAAAGACGACGAAGTTGGGCGCCTGACCCACGATGGTCTGCAGGGTGGCGTCCGAGTCGGCGGGCGGCTGGACAAAGCCGTAGTAGAGCACGAACAGCCCGTTGCCGGCGGGGCAGGCGAGTGGTGTCGCGCTCGCGGGTGTTGGGCTGGTGGTGACGGTCGAGAGGTCGGCCACCCGGAGGCGACTGGTGACCCAGCGTGGCGTATCGGGCCACGTGTTGGGGACGCCGGCATGCCTCGGCCGAGGCGGGCTGACGGGGGACCTAGGTGTGCTGAGACGGGGCGCCGCAGCCACGGCGTGGCGCACGTGGGCCATCGGAGCAGGGGTAGTAGCCGGGGCCGATGCTGTCGGGATGGCGGGAGACAACGGCGCAGCCGCCGTCGGGGAGGGCAGCAGCGCGATGAGATTGAGCAGGCAGGCCAGGGACCAGGCCAGCCAGGGGGCGCCGCGCCGTGGCGGGACTTCCGTGTAGCGTTGCATCTGCCTCTCCTCTGCACATGCCTATGGTAGTAGCTGTTGTTCGCCACAGTAGCAGGTCTGCGACGTGTTGTCATCACTCAAATGAGGTATACCGAGACCCTCAGCCGGCTTCAGGGGATGTGGTGGGAACCTTTACCCTGGTGGACGTCGGTTCTAGTGTGTCCAGACTGACCACACCATGGCGCTGGGCCAGCAAGAGGGCCTGGAGCCGCGAGGCCACCCCCAGCTTGGCCAGGATATGCACCATGTGCGTACGCACGGTGTCGTGGCTGATCCGTAGATGCCGGCCGATCTCTCTGTCGGTCAGGCCCAGGGCCAGCGCCTGCAGCACCTCGCGTTCGCGGGAGGTCATGGAGTCCAAGGCTTCCCGGGCCGTCTGCTCCTCGCGGCGGGCGCTGCTGACCAGGTGCCCGAGGCCAACCCTCACATCAGGCGCCAGAAGTGTACCACCCGCTCCCAACTGCCGCACGGCGGCAGCAGTCTCGGCTAGCCCCACCAAGTGGGGCAGCACCGCGGCGGCGCCGGCTTCCACGGCGCGAGCCAGGCTCAACCGGTCGGGAGGGGACCCCAGTACCAGGATGGCGCTTGATGAATGTGCCACGTGGAGGGCGCGCAGGGAGGCAAGCGCCGACCGATTCCATGCAGGGACGTCGGCGATGATCACGGCGACGCCGGCCAGCAGCGGGCCGACCTCCGCCACGGACGCGGCCTGGCCTATGACGGTGATGCCCGGCTCCTGGCTCAGGGCATACGCCAATGCCTCGCGGTATACCGTTCGTGGGCCAAACAGCAGCAGGGTGACCATGGAGGTCCCTCCAGGCTGCAACGGGTGTTGGCCAGGGCCGAGCGCCTGTGGCTGGCCGGATCGCCGCGTGCCTTCCACCATGCCGCGTCGGTTGCCACAGCAACCACAGCGCGGAGGGGACAGGTGAGGAGGCAGGGACATGCCATATCGGGTGGCGACAGAGGGGCGCGCCACCTGCTCTTCCTCTACCATACCACGCCGGCCAGACTGGACGCACGCCCGGCGGGATGACCGGGCTATCCCAGAACCGGGGTTGCTCGACGGCCGGGGCGGCGACCCGCCTCGCGCGCTGTGACGGCATCGCGCCGGTCGGATAGTTCGGTTTGCATGCCCGCATACGTGGTGTCCTCCCTGGCCGTGCTGTCCCCGTGGGAAGAGTCGATCTCCGCACGAGTCCAGTAGACCAAGGAGGGCGCGCCGAGGCAGCCCCCGGCGTGACAGCCGGCGTGTTCCCTATGGAACATCCCCGGTGCGCCACGCCGGGGGCGACGCATGTGGGGCCGGGGAAGAAAGGGATCGAGACGGGACGCCGCCGGTCCTTTGCTCTATCCTATCTGCTGTTCCCCTGGACGTCCGGCCGCTCAGGCCTGGCCGAGGTAGGTGCGCAGCAGGGCCAGGCTGGCGCGGCACTCCTCACTGGGGTCGTGATCCTCGGGTTCATGCTCGACGCTGAGGCCGCCGCGGTAGCCGATCCGCTGCAGGGCCTGGACACAGCCGGCCACGTCTACACAGCCTTGCCCGAAGCCGCAGGTCACGTGGCTCCCCTGGGCCAGAACATCTTTGAGGTGCACATGCACGATATGGCTGCCCAGCGTCTCGATCACCTCGACGGCGTTCAGGCCAGCTGTGCCAAACCAACCGGTATCCACCGTCACGCCGATGGAGCCCTGGCCGCCGTCGCCGATGCGGGCCAGGATCTCGTCGGGGGTGAGCATGCCGGGGTGATTCTCGAGGCCCAGCCGTAACCCGTGCTCCCGCAGCGCCGCAACCACCGCCCCACGGTCGGTGGCCAGCAGGGGGGCGCTGCCGCCCAGGATGGTGGTGCCCAGCGCAGTGGCCAGCCGGCAGGCGGCGCCAAACTCCTCCGGTGTGCTGCCGAAGGTGCCGCCAAGGCTGGCCACGGTCAGACCATGTTCCGTGAGCAGGGCGCGGGCCTGGGCAATGTGTGCGGGCGTGGCCCAGCGCCAGTGAAGGTGGGCCAGCCAGAGGTCGATCGCCTCGAAGCCCAGGCTCCGCACGAGGCCAAGCAGGTCGCCAAACCGCGCACCAAAGGTTTCGAGCGGCTGGAAACGGGCATTGGTCGCCTTATCGCCCTGCCCCCACCCCTCGGTCATATGGTAGCCCAGTTCCCTTGCCACGAAGTTGGCGCTCATCAATGAGATAGCGGTCATCGGCGTCCCCTCTCCCTTCCCTGGGGCGGCTCACCGGCCCAATCCCGACCCCCGATGGCAGGGCGCCACCGGCTTGGCGTCCTGCTCTTTGTGCGGTGGTTGGGGGCCAGCCGTACCATCGTGTCTGGTGGTATGTTACCCATGGGCGATCAGAATGCCGGCCAGTGCGGCGGCAGCCAGGATCAGCACGGCGTCGAGACGGGTGGCTGCCACGGCAACTCCGGCCAGCAGGGCCACGGCCAGAGTGACAGGACCTTGCACCGACGTCTGCAGCAGTTGTGCGCCCACGGCGACGATCAGTCCCACTACGGCCAGACCAATGCCGCGGGTCACCCCATTGATGACCTCCAGGTGCGCCAGGCGCTGGTAGACCGCCGCCCATAATAGCACGATAAAGGGGGGCACACAGCAGGCCAGTGTGGCCGCCAGGGCGCCGGGCACGCCCCCCACAAAGTAGCCGAGGCTGATCAGGAACAGGCCGTTGGGCCCGGGGCTGATCCGCCCCACGGCAAGGGCGCTGGCCACGGTGGCCTCCGTTGCCCAGTGGCGGCTCTCCACGAAGTCCTGCTGCACGATGGGCAGGGGGCCAAAGCCGCCGAACGAGAACAGCGACGATTTGAGGAAGAGCAGAAACATCGTCACGACGTCATGCTGCATGGCCGCCCTCACGCCCGCCTGGGGCCGCGGCCCCAGGCGACTGCTCCTGCGGCACCGCCCAGAGCCAGCACCAGGGGCACCTGCAGATGTCCCACGAAGAGCAACAGGAAGGCTCCCATGGCGATGGCCACCTCCACTGCCGTCGTGCCGGCGCGGCGCGGCGCCCGCCCGCGCGGCCAGATAGCAACGGCGATGGCCAAAGTCATCCCTGCGGTGGCCGGGATCACCCCGCGCATGGCCGCCACCGCCAGGGGCAGGTCGCGCACCGCCACATAGGCGGCGCTGAGCGCCGCTGTGATGGCGGCCGAGGGTATCAACAGGCCGGCCGCGCCGCAGAAGAGGCCCCGCCAGCCTGCCAGCAGGCGTCCGATCAGGAAGGTGTGGGCCAGGATGTTGATGCCCGGGGTGATCTTGCTCAGGCCGAAGGTGAGCGCAAACTGGTCTGCCGTGATCCAGCCGCGGCGCTCGACAAGCTCGCGCTGCATCAGGGCGATTGTGGTGCTTCCACCGCCAAACGAGGCCAGACCGATCTTCAAGAACACCCGAAAGATTGCCCACGGCGTGGCCGCCGTCCCCATCGCTGCACTCCTTCCCTGCCCCCGCGCTCGCCCTTCTATGCTACCCCGTTTCGCCCTCTTCCCCTTCACCCTCTCTGTTCCCCAGGTCGCGCCGGCCCTGCCTTTCACTACCCACTCGTCCTCTGTTTCCTCGCCGGCACGTTATGGTAGGTCGAGACCGCCTGCTAACCACTAGCCACTCATCACTCGGTTGTGTGTCCTGCGGGTCTCGTGTACAATACGCGCTGAAGTCACGAGGAGAGAGGAGCGCACACGCGGTGCCGACGGCATTGATCACCGGCATTACCGGCCAGGACGGATCGTATCTGGCGGAGTTCCTTCTTGAGAAGGGTTACCGTGTCGTGGGGATGATGCGGCGCAGTTCCACGGAGACCTTCAGCCGCATCCAGCACCTCAAGGACCGCGTGGAGGTGGTGCAGGGCGATCTGCTCGATCAGGTGTCGCTGATGTCCTTGCTGCAGACCTACCGGCCGAGCGAGGTCTACAACCTGGCCGCCCAATCGTTTGTGCCCACCTCGTGGAACCAACCCGTGTTGACCGGCGAGTTCACCGCGCTGGGCGTCACGCGCATGCTGGAGGCCGTGCGGCTGGTTGATCCCAGCATCCGCTTCTATCAGGCCAGTTCCAGCGAGATGTTTGGCAAGGTCCACGAGGTGCCCCAGCACGAGGGCACGCCGTTCTACCCCCGCAGCCCCTACGGTGTGGCCAAGGTTTATGGCCACTGGATCACCGTGAACTACCGCGAGAGTTACGACCTCTTTGCCTGCTCCGGCATACTTTTTAACCACGAAAGCGCCCGGAGGGGGCTGGAGTTTGTGACCCGCAAGGTGTCCTATAACGTGGCGCGCATCCACCTGGGTCTGGCCCAGACCTTGCACCTGGGCAACCTCGAGTCGCGGCGGGACTGGGGCTACGCCGCCGAGTATGTGCAGGCCATGTGGATGATGCTCCAGCAGGATCATCCCGACGACTTCGTGGTGGCCACCGGCGAAACCCACTCCGTGCAGGAGTTGGTGGAGATCGCCTTCAGCCATGTGGGGCGTAACTGGCAGGATCACGTGGCGATCGATCCTGCCTTCATCCGCCCGGCCGAGGTGGATCTGTTGCTGGGTGATCCCAGCAAGGCTCGCCGCGTGCTCGGCTGGGTGCCCAAAACCTCGTTCGCCGATCTGGTGCGCTTGATGGTCGATGCCGACCTGGAACTTGTGGCCCGGGAGGAGGGCAAACGCCGTGGCTAAAGTGAAGAACACAAAAGTGATTGAGTATCCCAGTACCGGACTGGTGCGTACCCTCAATGTCCTCGCTGCGGTCCTGACGGTTCTGTCGATCGTGGTGCAGACCCTGGTCCCTATCCTGCAGCAGATGGGCAAGCGTAAGTCCGAGAAAGAGGGCCTGGAGACGGCCATGTTGGTCACCATTCTGGGGATCATTGTCCGTTCCGCGCCAACCCTGATGCGTGAGATCCGCAATCTGCGCGAGCAACTAGCCACGTGAGGCTGCCACGGCGACGCGCGGGCAGCGCCACGCACCACTGGTAACGAGGGTGTCCTGGAAGGAACGCGAGGGAGGGCAACGGCGATGGCCGGTTCATATAGCAAGATGGTGATCATCGGCAATCTAGGTGCCGACCCGGACATGCAGTACACGGCGAGCGGTCAGGCCGTGACCCATTTCAGGGTCGCGGTCAACGAGCGCCGCCCTGCGGCGGACAACCAGGTGCAGGAACTGACCCAGTGGTTCCGGGTCACCTGCTGGGGCGAACAGGCCGAGACGGTCACCCCCCAGTTGCATAAGGGCTCGCTGGTCTACGTCGAGGGCTCACTGCTGGTCAATGACTTCACAGGCTCGGATGGGCAACAGCGCTTCTCGCTGGATATCCGCGCCCGTGATGTGAAGGTGCTGGACACGCGCGGCGGCGCAGGTAGCGAGGAGCCAGAGCCGGAGGCCGACGCCGCCGTGATGCGGGAGCAGCCTGCGGCCCCCTCCGCCAGCCGCACGCAGCCCGCCGCTCCGTCGCGCCCTGCCCGCCAGGCGGCACCGCCCGCCCAGAAGGACTCTGATGGGGAGTCTGCCCTGGAAGACATCCCGTTCTGACCCACTTGAGGCATGGCGGGCCGCGCCGGGACTTGACGTGGACCTCCTCGTTCGGTACAGTAATAGAGGTGGCCGACGAGCGGCTGTTCGGGTCCTTCCGCGATAGCTCAATGGTAGAGCAATCGGCTGTTAACCGATCGGTTCCAGGTTCGAGTCCTGGTCGCGGAGCCTCAAGAGGCTGGCCTCTCCCCTCGGGAGAGGCCAGCCTCTCTCTTTGCGCCGTGTCAGCTGAAGAGCCGGGTCCGATCCTGTCTCTCACGGGGTTGGTCGCCAGCATGCTGCTCTTACACAACCAGTCGCGTGACACGGGTCTCTGTTACTTTGCCCTCCGCAGCCGTTGAACTCCTACCTACTTTGCCCTTTACACAACCAATGCTTATGACACGGTCTCTGTTACAGCCCGCGTGACGTAGACCGGTATACCGGCTCTGCCCTCACACGATCCAGTCGCGCCTGCGGGCAAAGGCCGCCAGGGCCTGCTCCTGAACCGGACTGCCCACGGCGCCCGGACACAGCCGCCGCAGCTTCTCTATCGCTCGATCGGGCGATAGGCCGCCACGGATCAGATAGGCCGCCAGCACCGTGCCCGTGCGCCCCTGCCCCATCTTGCAGTGCACGGCGACGGCGCGCCCGAAGGCATGCTGCCGGTCGATGAAGCTCAGGGCCTCCTCGAACTGCGCCGGACTGGGCGCGCTGAGGTCGGCCATAGGCAGGTGCAGCAGCTCGAAGGTGTGGCGGGCCAGCGCCTCCTCGGCCAGCGGTGTCTCGGTCAGCGAGAGCAAGGCCCCAACCCGCTGCCGCCGCAGCCAGCTGAGATGCTCATGGAGCAGCGGTGTCGCTTCTGTCGCCGGCTCGTCGCCGGGCCGCCTGCTCCCCGGCCCGCCCGGTCGGGGACAGCCCGCCAGCGTGCCCTCAATCACCCAGTAAAACCCATCCATGGTGCCCCCATGCCTTCCTCGCCCTCGTGCCACCCGCACCGCGCACCCCCAGGGGTGCCCCTCTCTTAGGTGTAGCGCCGGCAGGCAGGCCGGCACATCCGCCGTTGGGCGAGGTCAAGCCTACCGATGTGGTCAGGTCGTAGCACCACTGCGCCGCGCTCATGGTTCCTGCTCCAGGGCAGGGAGGTCAAGCGTACCGATGTGATCAGGTCGTGACTGTGATCAGGTCGTGGCACGGTCAGGAGGCGTCACCCCGCGCCCAGGGCCTCGTGGATCGCCGCGGCATGGTCGGGCAGGTGGGTGGCCATGGCTTGCAGCAGCCCAAAACAGCCGCTGAGCATCATGTCGCCATGCGGCGCGGCGAAGTAGGGGGACCAGCGTGAGGTGGCCAACAGGCTACGCCGCGGACCGGTGACAGCACACAGCCCCGGGGCGTTCCCAGCCACGGCGCGGGCTGCGGGCAGCAGCAGGGCACCATGACCGCTGTCGGCAAAGATGGCCTCGTTGGTGAGGGTGCCGTCGCAGAGGCCGTCGAGATAGCCATCAAGCTTCTCGGTGGTCAAGAGGCCCGTGTGGTGCTCGAAGACGGCGTGGGGCTGCCTCTCCAGCAGGCGGAAGGCCAGGGTATGGAAGTTGCCCGCGTTGACGAGCAGGGTGTCGGGGCTGGCGGCCACGCGGCCATCCTGGAGGGCGCCCAGCACGGCCGCCGCGCCCGTATCCATCAGCACCAGGGGCAATGCGGGCGGGGCAGTCTCTTCCACCGCCGCCAGGCGGGTCAGCCGCGCGGGAACCTCGCCGCGGCGGTGGGCGAAGGTGGTGAGCGCGGTGCCCTGGCCCAGCAGGTCGGCCAGATACTCGAAGCGGAAGCGCCGATCGCTATAACCGGGCGGAGCGGCACCGTGGTCGAACACGGCCACGCCGGCCGCGTCGAACGGGGCGGTGACGCCGAAGGCGGCCAGGGCCGCAGTGATCTCCGGCAGCCAGAAGTCGCGCAGCATGATCGTTTCCACCTCAGAGCGGGAGCGCAACGCGCCGGCCTCGTCCTCTGCCACCACGACCACGCCCATGCGCTCGACGGCGCTCAGATCGTCGTCAAAGGTGCGCGCCGCCGCGGGCGTGGCATACACGCGGTGGCCGGCTCTCAGGTGGTCCTCCACGGCCCAGGCACAGGGCCCGCCGCCCATGGTCACTCCCCCCAGGAGCAGCGTGCGGCCGGCCGCGGTGGCCCGGCGGACCTGCTCGGCCACCAGCACCGTGGGGGAGGGCAGGACCAACTGAATGGCGTTCTCCAGCGGCTGGCCCGGCTCCACGACCACGATGTCCTGTGTGCCGGTGCCCACATCGACGGCCAGCAGGCGCGCGGATTCGCTCATTGGGGTGGCCCCACGAAGCGTTCGACGCTGGGCGTCAGTTCGTCGAGGTCGAACGGCTTGGGCAGCACCCCGATGCCCATATCGCGAAAGAGCCGTGTCTCGGAGCGGCCCAGCACCGCCGCCGTACAGACCAGCACCGGCAGGCGTTCGGTGGCCGGATTGCGGCGCAGGCTCTGCAAAAGGGTCAGGCCGTCCACCTCGGGCATCATCAGGTCGAGCATGATCCCATCGGGCCGGAACGAGGCCACCATCGCCAGGGCCTGGCGGGGGTCGGTACACCCTTCCACCTGGTAGCCGGCGTCGTGCAGGACCTGACTGATCAGTTCCACGATGGAACGCTGATCGTCGATGATCAGAATGCGTTTGGCCATAAGGCGGCTCCGCTCCTCGACATAACTCACGACGCTGGAGTGGCAGCCATCCCTGCCCGCGCCAGGGCCTCCAGGCTCCCCACGATCAAACTGTCGATGCCCTCGTCCACGCGCTCCTGAGCCAGCAGCACGTCGGCAAGCCCCAGGCGCCAGAGGTGCAGCGCCCCCCGCAGGGCCCGGTTGATCTCTGAGCGCAAGACCCCGTATTCCTGCACAAGCTCGGCAGGTGTGATCCCCTGCGTCCGCCGCAATGCGACGTGACGGGCAAGTTGCCCCCCCAGTTCGGTGTTGGCGGGGGTCAGCACCGTCTCAGTCCCCCCCTGGAGCCCCTCGACCAGGGCGTCGAGGAGACTGCCCATCTCACCCAGCACTTCGGTCAGGGTCAGGTCCCGCCGCCCGCGGTAGGCTTCGAGGGTGCTGACCCGCTGGACCCAGCGAAAGACGATGTTGCGCCGCTCGCTCCCCAGCGTCTGCGCCGCCGCCTGGATGGCCGGATTGACCGCGACCGTGACGGTGCCGGCCGGGCCGGTGGCCTGCGCATGGTGGATGGCCTCTTCCAGGCGCGCGTACAGGTCGTCGATGTCGAAAGGCATAAGCAGACCGCTGGTCACGTGCAGGCTGGGATCGTTCACGGCCTTCTCGATCAACCCAGGCGCGGCCGAGGTGACCATCACGCCCACGTCACGCAGCTCTGGATCGCCGGCTAACTGCGTCAAGAGCGTCCATGGTTCGGCCCGATCCTTCACCAGATCGAACAGGACGACATGGGGATGATGGCCGCGGATGAGAGCCAAGTCGGCTCCTTCGTAGCCGCTTGTCACGACATCGTAGCCTTCGGCCGTGAGCAAGATGCGATTGAGTTCAAGCAGGTCAGGGCTCGTATCCAGCACCAGGACTCTCTTTGGCGTGTCCATGACACGACTCCCCGTCTAGCCGCCCATCGCACATGGGTTCCTGTGACGCCCTCTGGACACTCCTGCCGGTCGTGGCATGTCCAGGCATCGCGTGCCCACGGTGGATATGGTAAACGTAGGATCATACCGGTGTCAACGGCAAGCACAGCCTGAAGGTCGCATGTCGATAGATCTGCCGCGACGGGGCGACCGTCTGTCGCGCTGGCGTGGTGGGAGCCGTTCCCCGATGCCTGCTCTCCTCGTGGGGTCGTGCCTATCGGTGGAGGCGCCCTGCTCTGCCGCGATCGCCCCGCGCCGCGACAGGTGGGCGGCAAGAGGGTACCATAGGGAGGACGGTGGCAACAGAGCATCCGGCGGCGCCGGTGCGCGGAGACAGAGGAGCCCAAGCTGATGAGGATTGCCCTGAAGGAGTGGGCGGTGGCCATCGATGCCATGGCCCGTGGTGAGCAGATCGTGCTGGTGCGCAAGGGTGGCATTCGCGAGGAGGCGCGGGAGTTTCGCGTGGAGCACACGCAGTTCCTGCTCTACCCGACCTACGAGCATCAGCGCGCGAACCTTGTCCAGCCGGCCCATCAGGCGGACCTGGCGGCCACCCTGGCCGGTTGGGGCGGTCCCGCGACCGTCACCCTGCGCGCGTGGGCGGAGGTGATCGACAGCGTGGCTATCAGCGACGCCACGACGGTGGCACGCCTGGCGCCCTACTATGTCTATACGGAGAACTATGCCGAGGAACGGCTGCAGTGGCGGCCGCGCAAGCCCCTCCAGGTGCTGCTCGTGCGCGCCTACTTGCTGGCGGAGCCGGTGACCCTGCCGGTCCTGCCGGAGTATGGGGGGTGCCGCTCGTGGATTACTCTTGGCCAGGAGGTGCCGCTACCCGTCACGCGGCCCGCCCTCGATGAAACCGTTTTCGCGGACCGGCGCGCCGCCGTGCGCGCCGTGCTGGCCGAGCATGTGGGTGCGGCCTAGGGGCAGGCCCGGCATGAAACGCACGCGGGGTGGCTGGCGGAGCAGCCTGCCGGCCGGGACGCCGGTGGGGGAGGCGCGGCTGTGAGCCTGCGTTCTCGCCGCCATATGTATCATCGACGGCTGGCCGATTGGCCGGCGTTGACGCCGGAGGCGTTCGATGGCCTCGTGGAGGAGGCCCTGGATCTCCTGCCTGGGTGGGCGCAACCGTATCTCCAGCGGGTCGCCGTGATGGTGGAGCAGGAGCCGCCCGCCGATGAGGATCCCGATCTGCTGGGGCTCTACGTGGGGGCGACGGTTTTTGGCGAGCCCGACTCCACCAGCCTGGGCGCTACGCCCGATACTGTCCTGATCTTCCAGGGACCCCATGAGCGGCAAGCGCGTAGCCGCACCGAACTCTTCCGCGAGGTGGCTGAGACGGTCTTACACGAGATCGCCCACCACTTTGGCCTTGAGGAGGAGGCCCTGGAGCGGATTGGGCCCCTGCGCACGACACCGCGTTGGGATGAGGACCCCGGCGAGAACACGTGAAGGCCGGCACCGTCGAGGCGTAGAGGGCGGTGGCAAGGAGGTACGAGGGCCATGCGCATCGGCATAGTGGGCGCGTCGTGCGACCTGGGGGCAGACCGGCGCGGTGTGGACATGGGTCCCAGCGCCATTCGCTACGCCGGCCTGCAGGCCGGGCTGGAGCGTCTGGGCCACGATGTGCTCGACGCGGGCAACGTGGTGGCGCCGCCCCCGGAGACGCGCACCGTGCGTGACCCGCGCCTCAAGTATCTTGACGACATCGTGACCCTCAACGCGGCCCTCTATGAGCGGGTGAGCGGCCTGGTGGCCGACGGGAGGCTGCCTATCGTGCTGGGCGGCGACCACAGCGTGGTGATCGGGTCGGTGGCGGCCAGTACGTCGGCGCGGCCCCTGGGTTTGCTCTGGCTGGATGCCCACGGCGACTTCAACACGGCCGAGACCAGTGGCTCAGGGAACATCCATGGGATGCCCCTGGCCGCGCTCGCCGGCCTGGGCGAGCCCGGCCTGACCGGCCTGGGGCGGCCAGGGCCCAAAGTGGCGATGGGGCAGATCGTCCTGGTCGGCGTGCGCGATCTTGACGACGGCGAGCGGGCGCTCCTGCGCGCCCACGGCGTGACCGTCTATACAATGGGCACGATCGACCGTCAGGGCATGGGCGCTGTGATGAGCCAGGCCATCGCGCAGGCCGGCGCGGGCATGGCGGGGCTACACGTCAGCCTGGACCTGGACGTGCTGGACCCCCGTGACGCGCCGGGGGTGGGCACGCCGGTGCGTGGGGGGCTCAGCTACCGCGAGGCGCACCTGGCCATGGAGATGATCGCCGAGAGTGGCCTGCTGCGGGCGCTGGACCTGGTGGAGGTCAACCCCATCCTGGATCAGTACAATACGACGGGACAGCTTGCCGCGGAACTGGCCTGGAGCGCCCTTGGCAAGACGATCATGTGAGGTCTTGAGTTGACCTGCCGCCGCGCTATTTCGCGTGGTCAGGGGCATGACGGACGTTTGGATAGGAGAGTAGTGATGGCGCTACCGGCGCGCACGGTGGGCAAGACAGATCTGCAAGTGTCAATCATGGGGCTGGGCACGGCCTTCGTGGGGGGCCGGCAGGGCGATCTTCCGGAGGAGCAGTCTCTGGCCACGGTGCGGGCGGCCCTGGACGGGGGCATCACCCTCATCGACACAGCGCCGCTCTACGGCCAGGGTGATGCCGAGGAACGGTTGGGGCGCGCCCTGGCCGGCGTGCCGCGCCAGAGCTATGTTTTGCAGACAAAGGTTGGGCGCCTGGTCTCCCCCGAGCGGGAGGTGCGCTATGACTACACGCGGGATGGGGCGCTGCGCAGCGTGGAGGACAGCCTGCGCCGGCTGGGCCTGGACCGCATCGATATCCTGCTGATGCACGATCCCGACCAGCACTATCGCGCGGCGGTGGAGGAGGTCTATCCCGTGCTGGCCGACCTGCGCAGCCAGGGCGTGATCACGGCCATCGGCGCGGGGATGAACCAATGGCAGATGGAGGCCGAGTTCGCCCGCCATACCGACGTGGACTGCTTCCTGCTCGCCGGCCGCTACACGCTGCTGGAGCATGCGCCGCTGGAGACTTTCTTTCCGCTTTGCCGGCAGAAGGGCATCAGCGTCTTTCTGGGCGGCGTGTTCAACAGCGGGATCCTGGCCACCGGGCCAGGCCCCGGCGCGCGCTACAACTATGCCGCCGCCCCCAACAATGTGCAGGAGCGGGCCGGCCGCATCGCTGCGGTGTGTGACCGCCACGACGTGCCCCTGCCGGCCGCCGCGCTGCAGTTCTCGCTGGCCCACCCGGCGGTCACGGCGCTTGTGGTGGGGGCAGAGGCCCCTCAGGAGGTGCAGGCCAACCTGGTTGCCCTGCGCCGGCCCATCCCGCCCCAGCTCTGGGTCGAACTGCGCGACGAGGGCTTGCTGCCGCCCGAGGCGCCGGTGCCCGCCCAGCCTCCCATCGGGGCAGGCCCCGCCGCGTAGACCAGCAGTCCGGCGCTATCCCCCCTCACGCTCCGCGGTCGAGCCTGCCCACAGTGCCTGCATCTCCCTGCTGCGTGCCAGCAGGTCGGTGAGCGGCCCGCTGTCCTCCACCCGCCCGTCTTTGAGCACGATCACCCAGTCTGCCCGCCGCAACGCCTCCCGCCGGTGGGAGACCACCAGGCAAGCCGCGTCCCCGCGCTGCCCCAGGCGCTCCCACAACGCCGCCTCCGTGGCCACGTCCAGGGCGCTCGATACGTCGTCCACCACCACCAGGCTGGGCTCGCGTACGAACATCCGCGCCGCCGTCGCCCGCTGCACCTGGCCACCCGACAGCCGTACCCCACGGGGGCCGACCATCGTCTCCAACCCGTGTTCCAGTGTGGCCACGTCGCGTTCCAGCACCGCCGCCTCCACCGCCCGCCGGAGCCGATCCCCCTCGTCGGGCAGTCCCTGGAGGATCGTCGCGCGCAGCGTCTCGCTGAACAGGCGTGGCGCTTGCGGCGTGTACGCGGCCAGTCCCGCGCCGACCACCTCCCGCCCGTCGGCCACGGCCTCACTGTTCCACAGGATCTCGCCGGCCGTGCAGGGCACCAGGCCCAGCAGCGCCTGTAGGAGCGTCGTCTTGCCCGCGCCAATCCGCCCCGTGACCACCACAAACTCGCCCCGCCGCACCCGCAGATCCACCCCTACGATGCCGCGGCCCGTCGCGGGGTGCAGGTACGTCAGGCCCCGCACCTCCAGCATGGAGAGCGGCGCCTGTGTTGCCGCCGCAGTCCGGGCGCCCCTGCCCTCCAGGCCAACCGGCGCGCCAACGAAGGGCGGACCGGCGACGGGTGGACCGGCCACAAGCGCCTGCGGCGGTGTGTGGGGCGCCAGCGCGGCCAGCCGTCCGAGCGAGATCTCCGCCTGCCGGTAGCCTACCAGCCAGCGGGCGATCTCGTCGCCGTACCACGTCAGGGCGTCCAGGTAGGCGATGAACAGGGCCAGGTCGCCGACCGTGAAGCTGCCAGCGCGCATCTGGCGCGCCGCCAGGAGGAGGAGCAGCCCCGTGCCCAGGTTGACGATGTTCAGGTTGAACCCATCCATCAGCCCGGCCACCACCACGTCGCCCACGGCCGCCCGCCGGCGCCGCTCGTTGAGCGCCACCAGGTGGTCGACCACATGTCCGCCGGCCCCCGCCACTTTGATCGCGCTCACGGCGCCCAACAGTTCGCCCAGGAAGCCCGTTGCCTGCGCCAGCGCGGCCCTGCTGCGCTGCCGGTAGGTGGTGATCGGCCCCTTGGCCTGGTTGACCAGCACTACGATGGCGGCCAGGGGCACGAAGGCCACCAGTGTCAGCCCCGCGTTGATCCGCAGCAGCACCACCAGCGCCACGATGACGGTGACTGTCCGCGCAAACAGGTCGAACCAGGCATCGATTGACTCCACCACCTCCTCGACATCGTCCCTGAAGCGGCTCAACGCCGCCCCCGGCGACTCCGTCAAGGCCACCACGGCCGGACCGTCGAGCACCGCTCGCAGCAGGTTGCGGCGTAGCAGGGCCATGCTTGTGTGCAAGACGCTGCCCCAGCTATAGGAGAGCCCCGCGCCGGCCACTAGCCCGGTGAGTTCGGTCAAGACCAGCACCACCAGGAGCCCATACACGCCGTCCCCGGCCGGCGCGCCCGGCGCCAGCGCGTCGAAGAAAGCTCGTGCGACCAAGCCCAGCGGTATCGGCAGCCCGAACACGATCAGCGAGCACGCCAGCGCCCCCAGGAAGGCCTGCGGATGCAACCGTCCAAGCCGCCACACGGCGTACCGCACCGTCATACCAATACCTCTCCTCTCCCCCGGCGGAGCAGGGCGGCGTACCGCGAGGTGCCCTGCGCGGCCAGCGCCGCCCGCGTCCCGTGTTCCACCACCTGCCCATCCTCCAGCACCACGATCTCGTCGGCGCGTTCCACCGTGGCCAGCCGATGGGCGATCACCACGGCCGTGCGCCCCGCCAGCAGCCGCTCCACCGCCTGTTCAACCCGTGCCTCGGTGGCCGGGTCCAGCCGTGAGGAGGCCTCGTCGAGGATGACCAGGCCCGGATCGCGTAGGAACACCCGTGCCAACACCAACAACTGCGCTTCGCCGGCCGACATGCCGCCCCCGCCGGCCACCAGTGGCGTATCCAGGCCGGCAGGGAGCGCTGCGGCCCACCCATCCAGACCCACTTCGGCGAGCGCGGCGAGGACTGCGCTGTCGGGAATGTGGGGGTCAAACAGGGTCAGGTTGTCCCGCAGGCTCGACGCGAAGAGCTGTACTTCCTGTGTCACGACCCCTACCCGCCTCTGCACGTCGGCCAGCCTCGCACGGCGCAGGTCTACGCCGCCCAGCCGCACCGTGCCCGCCGTGGGATCGTAGAGGCGGCACAGCAGGCGCGCCAGCGTCGTCTTGCCGCTTCCCGTGCGCCCGAGCACGCCCAGCACCCGCCCCGGCGCCAGCAGTAGGGAGACCGCACGGAGTTCCGGCTCACTGGGCGAGTTGCCCTCACCGTCCCCGGTCGGATCGTTCCATCCAGGGACGCGCGGATAGGTGAGTGAGGCCCCGTTTAGCTCTACACTCAGCGCCCCGTCCGGCAGCATTTCGCCCGGACCATCCACCAGCGAGGGCCGTGCCGCAGCCAGTTCGCGCACCCGACTGATGCTGGCCGCCGCCCCCTGAAAGCTGCGCGCCTCGCGGGTCAGCTGGCCCAGCGGCTCGCGCAGCATCGCCGTGTACTGGAAGATCAGGTAGACCGTTCCCACCGTGAGCGTGCCGCCGCGTACCAGGTAGGCGCCCAGGGCCAGTGCCGCCGCCGCGCCCAGGGTAAAGACGCCGGTCGTGACGCCGCCGAGTACCCCACCCAGGAACATCGCGGTGCGTCCCCAGTGGATCATCGCCCGGAGCCGCCGGCTAAAGCCGGTCATGGCCTCATTCGCCGCGCCGACCGCCTGGATCTCCACCAGGCCGGTCAGGCGCTCCTCCAGGAAACCGAACAGCGCCGCGCTGGCCCGCCGGGTCTCCAGGGCGTAGCGCGCCCCCGCCCCGCGCAGCCGGTCCATCACCAGCAACGCGGCGATGCAGAAGCAAAGCAGCACGAAGCCCACCCGCACATCCTCGCGGAAGAGCAGCACCAGGAGGCCGGCCAGCAGCACCGCGCTGTTGACCACGCGCAGGACGAACCGTGAGAAGAAGTGCTCCAGCAGCCCCACATCCCCATCAATCCGCTCGATCAACTCGCCCGGCGGATGGGCGTGGTGAAAGCTCATGTCCAGCGCCAGCACGTGCCGCGTCAGATCCTCGCGCAACGCGTTCGTGGTCAGCCAACCGAGGTTCTCGGCCACCGCCAGTTCGGCCAGGGCCACTCCCTGGACCAGCACGGCCACCCCCAGGTACAGCAGCGCCGCACCGGCCAGTGCCGGCATGGCCCCTCCCTGCTGTGCTGTGTCAATCCAGTACCGCACGATCTGCGGCCGGGCAAGGTCCAGCCCGATGAGCGCCAGGAGCAGCGCGGCCAGGGTTGCCACCCAGCGCCAGCGCGGCCCCATGTACCGCCGCAACAGCCCACGGTACGTCGTCGCATGCTCCTCTATCAACCGTCTCCACCTTTCGCCGGGGACCCTCGTCGCCGCGCCACGCCGGAGCGCGCACGGACGTGCTTTCCGGGTGGGTCGCCCAATGCAGGCCCGCGGTCGCATGCCGGCACGAGGCGCACGCCATCCAGCGCGGCCAGGGCCTCAGGACCGCTCAGCCATGGGGGACCTGCCCGCCACAGAGAGGCAACAGGAATGATCTCCTCGACGTACCGACGGAGCGAGGACGGCGGGGTCGTGCCATAGCTCCACGGTTGTTGGATCCGGCGACTCGGTAGTAGCAGAACACAGGCACCGGAGGCGCGCCATCAGGCGGGCGCGCAGGTCCGAGACCGGCCAACCGCAGAATATGGTGGGACGTCCCAATAGTGGGACGCCCGCTGTCAGGCGAGTCGAGCCTGCCCCGGGCACGGAGACGGCGGCGCCGTACGGCCCACCGTCGCGTGCACAGCCAGGCGACCGCCTCGCCAGACCGCCACGTGGCGCGCGAGGGAGGCTGCGGGAGAGGTGCGTCGCATGGTGCCGCGCTCCTTTCTGCCCCGTGCGGGCGCTCTACGGTCGGGCGGCATGGTCGCCACCGAACGGGCGCGGGGCGCCGTGGAGGCTCTGCCGATTACCACCAGGGTACAGCAGTCGGCCCGCCGGCGCAAGGGGCGCCGGCAGCTCAGAAGGTGACCTACCCCAGAGTGGTCCTGCGCGAGCAGATTCAGAGCAGCGTCCGGCCTCCGCAGGGGGGTGATCGAGAGTGACGCGCCCGGGCGCGCCGGTCGTGACGCCACGGCGTGACGCGGCCTTGCTACACTGGAGAGAGCATCACGGGGCAGCCCCGGTCGGCGGGTGCCACCTGAGCACCACCGGGCGCCCGCTGGGGTAACAAAGGCTTCCCATAACGATAACCACAAGAGGAGGACAGAGAGATGGCGACTGGGCAGACCCCCGCGCCCGAGAACGAACAGGACAGCACCCCGGAATGGGCACGACAACTCGCGCAGCGGCGTCGTGAGCACCATGCGGCCCCGGCGCCGCCACAGAAGGGCGCCGACGAGTGGGTCCCCGAGGCAATCACGGCGCTGGAGCAGCTCTTCGATCAGGCCATTGCCCAGGCCAATCTGGCCTTCGAGGTGGCCGCACTGCAAGATTCCCTCTCTCGGGATGGCACCGTCATCGTGGCCACCGGTCCCACCGGAGCACGCCAGATCAGCTACTTTGTGAGCCTCCGCAGCGTCCACGGCCACGGCTCCGGTGGGGCGGTGATCTCCACCAGCGTGACCAGCGCGGTGATCTATATCGTGCCCCGGGTGAGCGCGGGCACTCCCCACTGGTTTGTGCTGCCCACAGGGGCAGCCTTCGATCTGGCGGCGGTGCAGGACCTGTTCCTGGCCGTCTTCGGCGACGATCCGGCGGCGACCAGCCGTATCTCCCCCTGGTTTACCATCAGCGGCAGCTAGACGCCGGCCCCTGTGCCCGCACGGGCTGAGACGGCCACTCCGGCCACCTCCACCATGCCAAGACAGCGACGAGCGAGGGATGGATTCCATCCCTCGCTCGTCGCTGTCTTGGCAGTGGCGTCGGCTTGCCCGGCGCTGCAGGCCAGAGATCGCTGGCTAGGCTACGGCCTTGACGTCCACGGTGGCGCCCACCTCGGTCAACTTCGTCTTGATGTTCTCGGCCTCTTCCTTGCTCACGTTCTCCTTGACCGGCTTGGGCGCGGTGTCGACCAGTTCCTTGGCCTCGCGCAGGCCCAGGGCGGTCAATTCGCGCACCACCTTGATCACGTTGATCTTGTTGGGGCCAATCTCGGTCAGGGTGGCGGTGAACTCGGTCGGCTCGACCTTCTCCTCCTCCGGCGCGGCGGTGGACGTGGCGGTCGGCGCGGCCACGGCGACGGCCGCCGCTGCGGCCTTCACGCCGAAGCGCTCCTCGAAGGCCTTCACAAAGTCGGCGATCTGCACGACTGTCATGCCGGCAAACTCGTTAAGAAGCTCCTCTGTCGACAGAGCCATGGTGGTTTCCTCCTACAGTCATTACATGCGATTGGCGGGCGGGTTGTTCAGTGGTCGCTATACTGTTGCGTAGCATCAAGGAGAAGCGTGCCCCCTCAGGCGGCGCTGCCCTCGCGCTGCTGGCGCAGGGCTTCGAGCACCATGGCAAGCTGCTGCGCGGGCGCGTTTAGCGTGCCGAGCAGGGTGCTCAGCGGGGCCGAGATGGCGCCCAGAGCGCGGCCCAAAAGCTCCTCGCGGCTGGGTAGGTCGGCGATGCGGGCCACGTCTTCGCCGGCCATCGCGCGGCCGGACACGATCCCGCTCTTGATGCTGATCACACCACGCGTGCTGCGGACCACGTCGTTGATCGCGCGCGTCCCCGCGGCCTCGTTGTCATAGATAAAGGCCACGGCGTTGGCCTGAGTCAGCAGGCTGTCGACACCCGTAATGTTGACGCGGCGGGTCGCCTCGCGGAAGAGCGTGTTCTTGACCACCTTGAGTTCGACGTTCTGCCGGCGCAGCTGATTGCGCACGTCGGAGAGCTGACTCACAGTCATGCCCGAGTAGGTCACCATCACGGCCAGTTTGCTGCGGGTCATCTTGTCGGTCAGATCGTCGATGATCTTGGCTTTTCGCTCTGTAGGCATTCTTCTTCACCTCCTTCTCTGTGGGCTGATCGGGGCTGCCGTGCGCTCGCCAGCACTGCCTCTTGCCCCCCTGGAGAGGCAAAAGAAAAGGGCCTCAGATAACCTGAGGCCCTGGAGACACACTGTCAGGCACGTCCGCCGGTGCGCCGTGAGGAAGCCGTGCCCCAGGGCGACGGTCCGCACAACGCCGGGAACATGCGACAAGCTCCGCCTCGGCGGGTTCGATTAAGCCCTCCTCCGGGTGGAGGGAGGGGCGCCCGCAGTCATCAGCGAGGTAGACGCACACGATGGGGGACGCCCGGCGGCACCCCACCACACCAAGTATACACCACCTGGAGGCTGGTGCAAAGGTCCGCACAGGACGGGATGACGGGGAGGATGAGACGGTGGGTACGTCCAGCCGCGCCCTTGACAGCATCCTCGGCGGCTGCTATTAATTAAACGGGTAGTCAAGAGAGGATGGGCCATGGCGCGGACGGCAGCGGGGCCGCCTGGCGAGGAGCGGCAGCACCAGATCATGGAGGCGGCGCTGCGCGTGTTCTCGCGCAAGGGGTTTGACGGGGCGACCACCAAGGATATCGCCGCCGAGGCGGGGGTGACGGCCGGCCTGATCTACCACTACTTCGAGGACAAACGCGCCCTGCTGGAGGCTATCGTGACGGAGCATAGCCCCGTCGGTGCGGCCACCGCCGCGCTGGGTCAGCTGGAGGACATGGCCGAACTCGACCCGCGTGTGGTGCTCCCTCTGCTGGCCACGACCCTGCTGGCTGGGATGGAGGAGCGCGAGAACGGACCGGCCTTCCACCTGCTGACTGGGGAGGCCATGCACGATACGGCCATGCGGGAGCGCTTCAACGTGGGGATCGCCCGGGCTGTGGAGACCCTGACCGACTATCTGCGCGGCCAGATCGCTCGTGGACGCCTGCGCCCGCTTGATCCGGGCCTGGTGGCTCAACTGTTCCTGGGCAGCCTGATCAGCACGGTGATGCGCCGTGCCTGCATGGGCGACGTGATGCTCTGCCGCTATAGCCGCGAGCAGATCGCCGCTACTGCCGTGGAGATGATCCTGGGCGGGTTGGAGGTTCCTGTGGCGTCCGCCGGGGCCACGAGGACAGACTGAGGTCCCGCACCCTTTTATCCTCCCCATCTGGGGAGGTGCAAGAGAGGGCGCCGGTCGTCTATACTATTAATTGAGCGTTCAAGCAACGAGGGACGAGGGCACAACAAGGGAGGAAAGTGAGATGGCGAGCCTAGCAGCTGGCACGGCGGCCCCGCCGGCGGCGCCGTTCAAGATGTCGGTGATCATGCTGCCGCTGGTAGCAATCATCCTTGGCACGTTCATGGCTATTCTCGACAACACTGTGGTGAACGTGGCCCTGCCCACCTTGGTCAAGGCCTTCAACAGCGACCTGCAGGTAATCGCGTGGGTGGTCACCGGCTATATGCTGGCCCAGGCGGCCGTGATCCCCCTCTCGGGTTGGCTCTCCGACCGCTACGGCGCCAAGCCGGTGTACATCACCTCCGTTGTCCTCTTTGCGCTGGGCTCCGCCCTCTGTGCCCTGGCCCAGACCGCTGCCATGCTGGTGGCCTTCCGCCTGCTGCAGGGCATCGGCGGCGGGATGTTGATGCCTGTGGGCATGTCGTTCATCTATCGTCTGGCTCCGCCCGATAAGCGTGGCGCGGTGATGGGCATGTTTGGTATCCCCATCCTGCTGGCCCCCGCCCTCGGCCCTATCCTGGGCGGCTGGCTGGTGCAGTATGCCGATTGGCGCTGGATCTTCCTGATCAACGTGCCCATCGGCGCCGTTGCCGTGGTGCTGGCCCTGCGCACTCTCCCTGCCCTGGCCGCTCAGCGCGCTGCCGGCGCCCTGGATACGGCCGGCGCCCTCCTGGCCCCCCTGGGCTTCGCCGCCGTGACGTACGGCATCAGCGAGAGCACCAGTGACGGGTGGACAGGCTCGCACACGCTGGCCGGCCTGGCCGTGGGCATCGTGGCCCTGATCCTCTTCGGCGTGCGTGAGCTGACCACAGAGCGCCCTCTGCTGGAGCTCCGCGTTTTCCGCAGTATCGACTTCACCCTTGCCAGCATCACCCAGTGGACGACGGGGGTGGCCCTGTTCGGCGCCATGTTCCTGATCCCCCTCTTTCTGCAGCAGGTGCGGGGCTATGGCGCCTTCGAAACCGGTGTGATCACCCTGCCCATGGCTGTCGCCGCAGGGATCTTCATGCCGGTGGGCGGCACCCTCTTCGACAGGATCGGCGCGCGGCCCCTGGTGATCGTGGGCCTGGTCCTCGTCACCATCTCAAGCTGGATGCTCAGCCATCTGACCGCCACGACCACCGGGGGCGACCTGATCTTGCCGCTAGCCCTGCGCGGCATGGGCATGGGCTTGATGATGATGGCCCTGAACACTCACATACTCAACGCCGCCCCCCGCCACCTGGTCAACCAGGTGACCTCGCTGACCAGCGCCCTGCAGAACGTCTCCGGCTCTCTGGGCATCGCCACCCTGGCGACAATCCTGCAGACCCAGGCCGCAGTGCACATCGCGCCCGCCCAGAAGTCGATCGCCGGCTTCACCAAGGAGGCCATGGGCCGCTATCTGGCCACCCATCACGTGGCGCCGCCCGCTGCGGGGGCCAAACCGGGGCCGTTGCCCCACGAGGTCGCCGTCGCGGTCGGCCAGTTCGCCACCACGGCGTTGCACAACGCCATGACCATGGCCTTCAACGACACCTTCCTGGTCACTGTGTGGGTTGGCCTGGGCGGCATCGTCCTGGGCCTGACCCTGCGGCGCCGCCCGGTCGCCGCGCAGGCCCCCGGTGCCGAGGAGACCACCGAGGACGGGGCTGCCGAGGGCGCCTTCGGCCTGGCGATGTAGCGCACCGCCTGTGCCCTCCCCGGCAGTGCTGAGGAGACGCCCCTCTTCCAGCACGCATGACACGCAACGGGGCCGCCTGGATGTCTCCCGGGTGGCCCCGTTGCGTTTGTCTGGAAGGAGCCTGACTGGCGGAGTACCGCCCGGACAGGGCATCATGGGGGAGCGCGCATCTCCCGCCGGCTCGTCCTGCCGGGGAGTTGCCTGGCCCAGTCTCGATGAGGAGAAGGAGACGGCGCGGTATGGCGGCCCCACGCGCATCCGGTCCGGTGGCTGCCACACAGGCGGAGGCCTTCGGCACAGGGCGCTCTCCCCGCGAACAGTCCTGGGTCACCGTACTGCTGCTCTTCGTGGTGGCCGGCGTGGTGGAGTCGCTTGTCTTTGGCCACCTGGGCGCCTTTACCCCGCTCTATCTGCGGCAACTGGGCGTGCACGGCAGCGACGTGGGCCGCTGGACCGGCGTGCTGGCCGCCTCGGCTTTTGTGTTGGGTCTCCCGCTGGCGCCCTTTTGGGGTGTGTGGGCCGATCGCTACAGCCGCAAGCTGATCATCGTGCGTAGCGCCTACATCGAGGCCCTGCTCTTCCTGGTCGCCGCGCTGAGCCAGGGCCCGTGGCACCTGCTGGCGGCCCGCTTGCTCGTGGGTCTCGTGCTGGGGAACAGCGGGGTGCAGATGGCTGTGCAGGCAGCCATCACGCCTCGGGCGCGCACCGGGTTCGCCATCGGCATGATCGCCGCCGCCCCTGCCGTCGGCACCTCCGTGGGGCCGGCCATGGGCGGCTTGATCATCGCCCACGGCAGTATCCGCCTCTTGTTGGGGCTCGATGCGGCCCTGACCCTGCTGGTCGCCGTGGCCATGACGCTCTTGCTGCGTGAACCAGCCCGCTCGCGCCCCACCGATGCCCGCGTCGCCGTGTTGTTGCGCCGTGCCCTGGCGGGTGTCCTCCAGTCGCCGCTGGCCTCCCGGCTGTTCGCCGCCCTCTTCGTGGCCCTACTTGGCGCCCAATTGACCCTCCCCTATGTGCCGCTGCACATCCAGGCCCTCTATCACGGCCCGGCGGCGGGCCTGGCGCCGGCTATCGGCTGGCTGCTCACCGCCGCGGGCGTGGCCGGCACGGTGGCAACTCCCCTGTGGGGGCGCCTGGGCGATCGCTTCGGCCATGTGCGGGTGTTGCGGCTCACCCTTCTGCTCTCGGCACTGGCGCTGGCCGCCCAGGCCGCAGCGCCCACGCTGGGCCTGTTCGGCGGGGCGCGCCTGGCCTATGGGGCTGTGCAGGTCTCGCTCAGCGCCCTGACCTTCGCTGCCCTGGCCATGGGCGTGCCCGAGGAGCAGCGCGCCTCTATCCTGAACCTGGCTATGTTCCCCTTCTACCTGGCCGCCGTGCTCGCCCCGGCCGCCGCGACGCTCCTGCTGCCGTTGGGCGTGCCTGTACTATTCCTGCTCTCCGGCGTCGTCTCGCTCCTCGCCCTGCCCCTCCTGCTGGCCGTGCCCGTCGTGCCGCGGGCCGCCGAGGCCCACCGCTCTTGACAGCCTCCGCGTCTTCCCTGCCTCGCCCGCCTGCGTCTACACATAAGGAGTGCCATGCTGGATGCCAGCCCGCCATCCGAACGCCCTTCCCTCGTGGCGTCGTTCGACCTGGGCACCACCACGGCAAAAGGGGTGCTGGTAGACATAACGACTGGGAGTGTGGTGGCTGAGGGGAGCGTGGAGTATCCCACTGCCCACGGAGAGGGCGGCACTATCGAGCAGGAGCCCGCCGACTGGTGGGCGGCCACCTGTACTCTGGCGCAGGGCTTCTGGCGCGCCGGGCATGATCCCGGCGGCGTGGCCATGATCGCGCTGACCGGCCAGATGCAGGACGTGGTCATGATCGATGAGGCCGGGCAGGCCCTGGGGCCGGCCATCCTGTACTCTGACGCGCGGGCGGGAGACGAGGCGGCGACGGCGCGGGCGGTGCTGGAGAGGTCGGGCGTACCGGCGGCGGAGGCGTCCATCGTGGACGCTACCGCCCCCCTGGCCAAGCTCCTGTGGCTGCGGGCACATGAGCCGGCACGCTGGGCGGCCTGCCGGCGGGTGCTCTTCGGCGCCAAAGACTATGTGCTGGCCCGCCTCACGGGGGTTGCCGCCACCGATGCCACCACGGCGGGCACCACGGCCAGCCTCGACCCTCTGCGCCGGCAGTGGCGCGCGGCATGGTGGGCAGCGCTGGGGCTCGATCCTGCCCTCTTGCCTGCCCTGCTCCCAGCCGGCGGGGCCGCCGGCGTGGTGGCCGACGTAGCCGCCGCGCAGACCGGCTTCGCGCCGGGCACACCGGTGGCCGCGGGCATGGGCGACGCAGCGGCGGCCACCCTCGCCGCAGGCGTGGTGGCGCCCGGCGACGTCTATCTCTATCTGGGCA
>JADMIO010854451.1_pt1 | contig 32506 bp, 28 predicted proteins | sample 8958161 | NCBI WGS metagenome assembly JADMIO01 (sample SAMN16585339, study PRJNA669376) | soil metagenome | isolation source: Crop rotation soil | place: USA: Cullars Rotation, Alabama | collected 2011
TGCAAAAACCAAATTGCAAAAAGACACCCGAGACCGCAACCGCGCTTCCGTTTTCTCGCCGTCTTTTTGCAATTTGCAATTTGGTTTGACGTTTGAGTTTTACTCCTTTGACGGCTTCAAAGCCCCAAAACTCATACCAAATTGCAAAAACCAAATTGCAAAAAGACGGCGAGGCTATAGGGTTTTTAAGTCGATGACAAAGCGGTAGCGCACGTCGCCTTGAACGATGCGGTCGTAGGCTTTGTTGATGTCCGCCATGCGAATCACTTCCACGTCCGAAAGGATCTTCTTTTTTGCGCAGTAGTCGAGCATCTCTTGCGTCTGGCGGATGCCGCCGATGAGCGAGCCGGCTAGGCTGCGGCGGCCGCCGATCAAGGCGAACGGCTGGATTTCGGGCGGCTGGGGCGGCACGCCGACTAGAACCATGCTGCCGTTGGTCGCTAAAAGCTCCAGAGCGCGGTTCATGTCGTGCGGCGCGGAGACAGTATTGATGATCAGATCCAGGCGTCCTTTGAGCGCGTCCACCGCGGCGGCGTCGGAGCTCAGGGCGAAACGGCGCGCGCCGAGCCGGCGGGCATCGTCTTCCTTGGCTTTGGAGGAGCTGATGACCGTCACTTCGGCGCCCATCGCAGCCGCCAGTTTCACCGCCATGTGGCCCAAGCCGCCGAGTCCCAAGACGCCGACCTTCGTCTTTTTCCCGGCGTTCCAATGCCGCAGCGGCGAATAGGTCGTGATCCCGGCGCACAACAGCGGCGCCACGCGCTCGAGTGGCAGACCGGAGGCGATTTTCAGCACGTAGTTTTCGTCGGCCACGATCTGCGCCGAGTAGCCGCCGTAAGTCGGGCGCCCGTCTGGGCCGGTGTGGTTGTAGGTCCAGACCGGCTGCTGGGCGCAGAACTGTTCTTCGCCTTGTTTGCAGTTCGCGCATCGGCGGCAGGAATCCACGAAGCAGCCGACCCCGGCGGCATCGCCGGGCTTGAAGCGCTTGACCCGTTTGCCGACGCGTTGGACGCGGCCGGCGATCTCGTGGCCGGGGACCATCGGGAACTTCGAGTTGCCCCATTCATTGCGGACCTGATGGACGTCGCTGTGGCAGACGCCGCAGTACAGGATGTCGATGAGGACGTCGCGGTCGCCCGGTTCCCGCCGTTCGAAATCGAATGGAACGAGCGGCGCTCCGGTCTTATGGGCGGCATAGCCGCGGACAGGGATCATCATGGGTTCCTCCAGAGGGGTGACGGCATCTTTCATTTATAATAGGATACTCCAATGGCGGTGCAGACAACATTTGGCGACGAGGTAATTGCGGAGGCACGGCGGCTGCGCGAGTCCGGCCTAGATGCCAATCAGATCGCGGGGATCCTCTGCAAGAAGGACCCACAAGGCAAGAACTTCGGGATCGGCATCCTTTTGGCCGGCAACGGCAAGCCCATGCCCACCTCGCCGACGCTGCTGGAATACACGCAGCGGGAACTTCAAGACAGCGGCGCGGGATCCTACGCCAATTCCGACGCGATCAAAGACCAAGTCAAAGAAGCCGTGCTGCGCTGGCAAGGCGTCCCGGAATCCCTGTGGCCCCATTTTCAACTGCTGTTGCCTTCTGACGCAGGGACCGGCGCGGTGCAGACCGCCGTTCAGGCCGCCGGGCTTCTGAAGGACGGACTGACGGCCCTGGCGGTCGAAGCGCTCGGCTGGCCGGCGTATAAAGCGATCGCCGCCAGCGCGCGCTTGTCGTTTCAGGAGTATGCGACCGACGGCGTGGCGGCCGGAAACGGCGTCCTGCCGCTCTACCAGGCCGGTCCCATGAACACCACCGGCCGCGTGCCGTCCGCGGCTGTGGTCCGCGCGCGGGCCGAAGCGGCGCGGGCCTCCGGCACGCCGGTCGTCCTGGACCGGGCCTATTCCGGGTTCGAATATGCGCGCCGGCTGGGAGAAATTTCCTATGCGGAGGTCCTGCGCGAGAGCTTCCGCGTGCAGGTGCAGCCTTTTGCCGACGCCGGCGTACCCTTTGGCCTGGCGATCAGTCCGACCAAAGCCTTCGTGACCTTTTCCTTGCGCCCGTGCGGGCTGCTGCTCCTCTTTCATCCCGACCCAGCCAAGGCCGCGGCGCTCGCCCCGAAGCTTGCCGGGCTGATCCGCGCGCGCGGGTCGTCTTTCGAGCATCCGGTCACGCGCGCGTTCGTGAAGGCGCTCGTGAAGGACCGCGCTCGCCTGGAGAACGAACATGCCCAAGCGCTGCAGCGATGCGCGCAAGCCGAGCGGCTTTGGCAGGAGTCGGCCCGGGGCACCGCCATCGAACCGCTTTTCTCCGAAGCCTATGCCGGCCTGTTCCGCAACCCAAGCGCCAAGCCGGAGGCCGCGCGCGAGATCTACGGCGCTCATCTTTACCCGGTCTTTGCGGACGGGCGCTGCCGCCTGAACGTCACCGGCCTGCCTGCCGATGCGGCGCAAGCCGCCGAACAAGTCTCGTTCTTCGCGAAATACTGCTTCTAAGATTGAATTAGGAAGGTCTTTTAGCGGCGGCGACGACGAGGCGGTCGGTTCCCTCGGTTTTCAAAATCCCCGGTATCTTCGAAATAAGGGCTGGCTTCGATCGGCGATCGTTGCGAGGTCTGCCGCGGTTCCGGCGGCGGTGGCGTGGTGTCTCCCTTGGCTCGGCGGGGAAAAATCTCATAGCCGCCCTTGTTGGTGATGCCAATCTCCTGGCGCGGAGGGCGGTCGGGACGCGGACCCCGAGCGGGGGGACGTCCGCCGCCGCGGCGTGGGCGTCCGCCGGCGCTGCTGCGCGGCCCGGACGAGGGCCGGGGGGCGCGTCTGGGAAATCGTTCATTGCCGGGTTCGGGACGATCTTCGGCCGGCGCTTCTTTCGGCGGCGCGGCGGCGTCAGCCGGCTCCGCGGGAGCGCCTTCGGTGTCCGGGCGGCTTTCCTGCGACTTGGCCAGCCGCACCACGATCTTGCGGCCTCCGGCTTGGCTGCCGTGATGCTTTTCGATTGCGGCCAGCGCTTCTGCTTCGGAAGACATTTCCACAAATCCAAATCCACGCGAACGTCCTCGGCCGCGGAAACGCGCGATCGCCGAAGCGGTCACGGTGCCGGCTTCGACAAAATGAGCGCTGAGCAGTTCCTCGGTCCAATCGAAAGGGAGATTCCCCACGAAAAGTTTCCGTCCGGAGGCCGGGATCTGGACAGGTTCGGGCCGGTCCGCGCGGGCTTCCCGGTCGGAACTTTCGGGCTGAGATTCTAAAGAGGGGTCTTCGGCGGCGGCCGGAGCGGCAGGGGCGGGATGCGGCTCCCGGGCCGTAGAACGGTGCAGATCGCGCAGGGTGTCTTCGGCGTCACGGATATGGTCCTGAAACGCGGCATCGGAAACGCCGCGCGGCTGCACGAGCGTAATGACGATTGCGCAGCCATCGGGAAGATTGGCGGTCAAGGTTCTTGTTTTCACGGTATTAGACATGCGCCTATTATAAAGGATTGAGAGGGGGGTTGTCGCCTCGAACCGGGGGATTCCAGAGCGTGTAGTCCCGGAACAGAAACGTCCAGGCGAGCAGGCCGGAGAGGTTGACCGTAACGAAATAGGCGGGAATGGCCACTAAACGAGATACTTTAAAGCGCCTTTCGCACAGCATCCCGGCGAAGGCGGTGGCGTAAAACAGGTTCTGACCCCAAAAAAGAGCGCGCGCCCAAGGCTGCGGGCTGGCGGCGCTGGCCGCCCAGAACAGGAGCAAGGCAAACGGGACCAGCCAGCGGAACAACTTATGGGAAACGTTCTGGAAAAAGAACGCTGGATGCCGCCAAGGAACGAAGAGGCGCCGGAAAACGGCGAACCCTTTCAGCTGGAGCACGATGATCCGGATTTTGCGCTCGAATTCGTTGCGCAGATCGCGTGCGGGCGGCTCCACGATAACGGCCTCGGGATCAAATCGATGGATCATTCCCTTTTCGTAGATCTGGTAGCACGTCGCATTGTCTGCCGCGATGTCCAGCGGAAACGCGGGCTGGAACAGGTCTTTACGCAGGGCGAACGCGCCGCCCTCGCAGCCGACCCAGCTTCCGCCCATCTGGCTCTCCAGCCGCCGCAGCGTCATGTCGTAGCGCGCATACAACCCGTCGCCCGGCGAAACCGCCCCGCCGGTTGTTCGCGCGGCTTTATAGCCGGACACTGCTCCGACCCGCGGATCGGCGAAGTGCCGGACGAAACGCCGCACGGTGTCGGGCCGGAAATGACCGCTGGCATCGGCCAAGATCACGAGCTCGCCGCGCGCGTTTTGGCATCCAACCCACAGGCCCGCGGTCTGTCCCCGGCGGACCGGCTGCCGGAGCAGGCGCACGCGTTCCGCCGGAAAGCGCGAGACGACGCGGTCGGTCCCATCGGTGGAAGCGTCCGAAACCACCAGCACCTCCAGCGCCTCGGGCGGGTAATCGGAGGCGAGGATGGTCGACAAGGTCGCCGCGATCGCCGCCTCCTCGTTAAACGCCGCGATCACCACGGTGACCGGCCGGTCGCGCGACGGCGCCGGTGCCGGTGAGCGCCGACGCAACGCCAGCAGAAGCAGAGGATAGACGGCGTAGGTGTAGGCGATAAACAAGAAGCTCGCCTTCAGCAGCGTTTCGGTCATGGGTCGCGCTCGTGCGGTGCGGGCGACCAGTCTTTGGCGTGGACGTAGAAGGGGCTCTCGGCCAGCGCCAGAGCGCGCAGCGCAAGGTGCCAGGCAAAGCCTTGGATCTCCCGCGGGCCCAGACGTACATGCAAGACGGCAAACGCCTCGATAAAGTAGAAGACGTCCAACACCCAGAGGAGCATGGCGGCTGCCGCGAACCCGCGTAAGGCGGCGTGCCTCCGGCTGAGCATGGCCAGCGCCAAGGCGATCCCGGTGGCGCAGAGAAACAGGTTCGCGAAGGCCGGCAAAAGGAGCAGGCCGAAAAGCGCATCCCAGGCGCCCCGGTCCCCACGACAGCCTTGCCGCAAAAGCGGGCCCGCATAGCGCGGGATAATCGGAAGATACGTAGAGTTCCAGCGGCGGCGCTGCTCGCGCACCGCCGCGGGCCGGGCGGTCACATCGTTATAAACGACCAGATCGTCCGCATAGCGGACCGGAATGCCGGCCAGCGTGCAGCGCAGGCGCGCTTCCATGTCTTCGGCAATCAATCCGGTGTTCGTGCGCCAGTCCAGGCGCTCCAGCGCGGCGCGAGACAAGGCATAGCCGTGGCTGCCGTGAAATACGGCGCCCAGCCCGAGCGCGGCGCGTCCATTCTGGTGCATCCTCAGCAGGCGCTGGATCAGGCCGCCGACGTCGGCCAGGAGCGACGCCCCTGCATTTTTCGCAGCCGTGGCGCAGGCGAGTGCCCAGGCGCCTTGACGAAAGTGCTGCTCGGCCCGGCTCAGAAAATCAGATTCGACGCGGCAGTCCATGTCCAGCACGATGAGCGCATCGAAGGCTTCGCGCCGCAGCCGGCGCTCCATCCATTCACGGATCGCCGGTCCTTTTCCGGGGGGAAGGGTGGAGGGCCGTTCATACACGTCCATCCCCAGCGCGCGCCCCAGCTCCGCGGAGGTATCCGTGCAATGATCGGCAATCAAGAAAAGGCGAACTGCCTCGGCCGGATAGTCCTGCGCGCGGAAGGTGTCGACGAACCCCGGAAGGCAGTCCGCTCCATCGCGGCAGGCGGCGACGACGGCAAAACGCCACCGGTTCGGCGACTCCGCGGGCAGGGAATTTTCGGACGGCGGGGAAATCCGCCTGCGCTGGAGCGCAATCAGCGGCCCCCAATACATCGCCAGCGCCATCGCCACATAGGCCACCGCCACGCCCGCCGCCATCGCCAAGATCATGCGGATCGCTCGCAGCGGCGCCGCAAGGCGCGGACGATCGTGCCGGGCAGCATGTGCCAGAGCGCCGACAACGACGGCGCGGCATACATTGCCGGATGCACCACTGCCAGCGGGCGGTGGCGCGCGCTTTCCCATTCCCGCTGCAGCGCCGGGCTGGCGCGTAGGCGCTCCTGGCTCACATAGAGCAGCAGGTTCTGCCGGTACCAGCGCTCGACGTTGCGATCGTTCCAAAACCGGTGGCGCAGGCTGTCGATCAACACGAAGCCGCGCGCCTCGAACAACGTTTTCCAATACTCCGGCCATTGCTCGTTCACGTGGCCGACGCCGGTCTGGTTGGGAACGGCTGCTGAAAAGACGATGGCGTCGCTTAAGGCCGTCAGGTTGTCCAGATAAAAGGCCGCCCGTTCCGGCGCTACATGCTCGGCGACTTCCAACGACATCGCCAGATCAAAACGCCGGCCGATCATTAGGGGACGGCTGATGTCGGCGCCCAAGAAGCGCTCCGGAGAGATGAGCAGGCCGGCGCGGTCCACGTACTCGCCGTCGATCCCCAGGATATCCTGGATGCCCAGATCACGCACAACGGACAGCCAAGCGCCCTCGCCACAGCCGAGATCGACGACGCTGCGCGGCCGCAAAAGATCCAGAACCACGGGCATGACGGCCCGTGCGGAGGCGCGAGAGCCCGACTCGATCTTCTTGAAAAAGCGCGCATCATACGGCGCCGAGGCGCTCATGCCGGCTCTCCCGGATGCACGGCGGGCATGGCTCGGCGTCCCGGATCGGCACGTAAGGCCAGGATCGCGCCTTCGATCAGGCCCAAGGCGCGCGCGCCGAGGAAGGCCGGAAGCTGCCGGAGCTCGCGCGCCGAAATCCGGCAACCCAGGCGCCGAAGGGCCACGAGGTAATAGAGACCATGCAGCGCCCATAGCACGGCGACGGTCAGGCCCCAAACGCGCCGGGGGGTGAGCATCAGAATGAGAGTAGCCAAGCCGCCGGCGGCGAAGGCCAGGGAGGACGGTGGAAGCAGCGCCAGATTAAAAAAGCCTTCTACGACCCGCCAGTGTCCGCGCAGCGCTTTTCGCATCAAGGGGCCAAGGTAAGGGAAGGCCAGCTCGACGTAAGCCGCGTTCCAGCGGCGGCGCTGCAGCCGAACGGCCTGGGCATCGACCGGCAGGTCGTTGCGCAGTTCGAGGTCCGCCCCATAGACAACATGGATGCCCTTGAGCAGACAGCGCAGGTTCAATTCTCCGTCATCCGACAAGTGGCTTCCGGTCGAGGTCTGCCATTCCAGCCGTTCCAGGCTTTCGCGCGTAAAAATCATGCCGGTCCCAGAGAGGATGGCGGACAGCCCCAGCGCCGAACGCCCCGCCTGGACCATTTGCGAGAGCGCCTGGCCCGCGTGACTCAGCCGCGCCGTTCCAGAGGCGTCGGCGTTCTTGCTCGCTGGGGCGCCTTGGATCGCGTGCGCGCCCCGCATCAGATGCGCGGCGACGCGCCGCAGGAAATCCGGCGCGACGCGCGCGTCGATATCGAGGATGAGCAGCGCATCGAACAATTCCCCGCGGAGCCGTTCGGACAAAAGCTCGTTGATCGCCGCGCCTTTGGTGCGGATCAATGGGTCCCGGCGCTCGTACACCTCGGCGCCCGCCGCGCGCGCCGCCTCAGCCGACGGGTCGTTATCGTCCTGGCGGTCGACCAGAATGACCGTGCGAAAACGGTCCGCGGGATACTCCTGTTGGCGCAGCGTCTCTACCATGCCGCGAACGCTTTGCGGCGCCGCGCGGGTCGGCGCGACCGCGATGAGGCGGGGCCAAGCGGCGTTGTTGCCCGGCATCTTCCCCGCGGGCGCAGGTTTGGGACGGCGGCAGAAAGCCGCCAAGTGAATCCAAAAGGACGCCACGCTGACGGCGTAATACGCCGCGAAGATCCCGAACAAAACGGTCATGCGCGCGCTCCGATCCGCGCCAACGCCAGCACGGTCGCCGGCGTCCCGACCAGCGCCAAAGGCGGCAGCAGGAGATCCCACACCGAAAGCCACCGGCGGCGCAGGATGCCCCAAGCGAGGATGCCGCTATTCAGCCCGTCCGCCGCCAAGCGCGCCCAGGCCGCCGAGGCCAGGCCGTAACGCGGGATCCACCAAAAATCCAGAGCGGTTTGCACCAGGATCGCCATGACGATGCCGACCAGGGGCGTCCGGTGATCGTTGAGCGCGTAGAGGAAGGCGAACATCAGGATATTGGCAAAGACCATCACGCCGGTCCAGAGCAGCGGCCGGAAGCAGCCGGCCGCCGCCCGGTAGGAAGGCCCCAGCACGCGGCCGAGCAGCGGTTCGGCTTGCGTCGATCCAATCACGGCGATCGCGACGGCCGCCAGCAGGAGCGCGGCGTAAGCCTTGCGGAATGCCGCGCGCCGCGGCGCCGGTTGGTCGTGCAGCGCGGAAAAAAGCGGCAGAAAAACGCTGTACGCCGCCATCGGGATCAGGCGGGCCGCATCCATGATCCGGCTGGCGGCCGAAAAAAGCCCCGCTTCCGCCTCCCCGCGCAGTCGCACGACGATCATCAGGTCGATGCGCGAAAAGGCCACGCTCAGGATCAGGATGGCGCCGAGCTTGTAGAGCTCGGGCAGCGTCCGCTGCAAAAAAAACGGCGAGAGCCGTTCGGGGCGAAGCCGGTGGACGCGGCGCGACGCGGCCGCCCATCCCAGCGTTGCCGCGGCGATTCCGGTGACGCCATAGGCGATGAGCAAGCCGGCGAGCGGACGCCGGGCCATCAGACCCGCGACGCAGGCGGCCAGCAGCAGGCCGCGCGAACCGATCTGCATGCCGGCGCACAGCCGTGCCTGCCGGGCGCCCTTGAAAAGCCAAGCGAAGAAATCGCCAAGACCGATCAGCAAGACACCGGGCAAAAGACCGGCGGCCAAACCCCGCGCGGCGCCGGTCAAAAGCCATCCCCCGGCCAGCGGCCCCAGCAGGACGGCCCCGCCCATTACGCCCAAGCGCCAGGTAAAGAGCTCGCCCAGCGACGTGTCCGGCCCGGCGACGCCGCGAGCCAACCCTTTGGCCGCCAGCATGCCCATCCCGGCGTCCACCAAGATCGCCACGATGGAGGCATAGGCCAGCGCCGCCGAAAAAGCGCCGAAGTCCGGCACGCTCGACAGACGCGCGATCAAAAAACCGGTCGCCAGCGTCAGGACGGACGCGGTTGCTTCGGCGCCGAAAATGATCCAGGAAGCGTTCATCGTCAATACGCTCCGCGTCCCTGCAGAATGGCCAGCGGCGTCCGGCCTAAGATCCGCAGATCCAGTCCGGGGCTCCAGTGCGTCACGTAACGCAGGTCGAGACGCATCGATTCTTCCAGCGACAGATCGCTACGGCCGCTCACCTGCCAGAGCCCGGTGATGCCCGGCCGCAGCCGGTGCCGGTCCCGGACCCAGCGCCGGAAGAGCGGGCTGGGATGGCCGGTGCTTTCGAAGTCTTCTTTCAGCAACGGCCGTGGACCGATCAGGCTCATATCGCCGCGCAGCACGTTCAGCAGTTGGGGAAGCTCATCGAGGCTGTACTTTCGCAGGAAGTGCCCTAAGGGCGTCACGCGCGGGTCGCTCTTGATCTTAAAGAGAAGCCGTCCGGGATCGGCCGAATTGACCAATTCTTCCCGCCGGTGGTGGGCTTCCCGCTCCATGGTGCGGAATTTGAAGATCGTGAACGTCCGGCCGTAAAGCCCGCGCCGTTTGTTCCGGAAGAACACCGGACCCGGAGAATCCAGCGGAATCCCCACGGCCAACAGCAAGAAGACCGGCGCACAGACCGCCAAGAGCGTCGCGGCGCCCAAGACGTCGAAGAGCCGCTTGCCGGCCAGCGCGTAGCGCGTGCGCCGGGAAGGCTCCGGCCATTCCGGCAGCGTCGGGCGGGCGGCGCGCCGCCGCTCGATTGCAAATGGAGGAGCCCCGCTCACAGCGCGCCCCGCAGTCCGGCCGCCAGCAGCGGCCCGGCGACCAGGTTGACCGAATCCACGGTGAAAGCGTATTGGGAATCAAACACGCCATAGACGGCCAACGCGACCGCCCAGGCGGCCATGCCCAAGGCAAGGGCCCGCCGCGCGGAGCCGGGCGGCGCCAAACGAGCGGTCCGTTCGCCGCGCGCCAGAAGCCAGGCCAGCGTCGCCAAGAATAAGAGCGGCCCCAGCAGGCCCACCTCGCCGGCCAGCTGAAGATAGAGATTGTGGGCATGAAAGTTTTCGATCACCTTCTCCGCCCGCAGGTTCTGCAACGTCCAGATCTGGCTCATTTGCTCGTCCACGCTGTTCGGAATAAAAAAGCCGAAATGCCCGACATATTGAGGGCTGAAATTCGCGGGCCCCACGCCCAGGAACGGGGTCTGGCGGATCAAATCGATCGCATGCCCCCAGACCACCGGCCGTCCGGAAAGGCCGTACTGCACGCGCGCCACGCCGGACAAGGTTCGCCACAACGAATCGTCACGCCCGGCCAAAACCCAGCCGGCGCCGGCGATGACCAGCGCCGCGGCGGCCGCCATCCACAGACGCCGATAGCCGCGGTGCAGGCCCAGAAATCCGAAAGCGGTCAGCGCGGCGACGGTCGCGCCGCGCGAATTGGTCGCCACAAGTCCCAAGGCCATGACGCCGGCCGCCAAGGTCGCCAGAAGCCGCGCCCGGCCGGAGGTGTCCCGCGCCGCCGTCAAGGCCGCCGCAAATGGCAGGAGCACCGCGAAATACAGCCCCATGGAATTGGGATGGAACATCGTGCCCGTCGGCCGGAATCGGGCGGTCATTTCGGGCAATGGATGCCCGGCAAAGTAGGCCTGCGTGCGCGGTTCGATGATGAAACGCGCTAAGTACGGCGCGACGCCGCGCGTCACCACCGCATACTGGAGGACAACCAACGCGCCGAGGGCGGCGCCGGTTCCGAGGATGACCGCCACGAGCCGCCGCCGTGTCCCGCGGCCTTGGTGGAAGCTCATCCAAAATGACGCCACGCCCGCCAGAGTGAGCGGCAGATACGCCAGGCTGGCGTGTGGATCGGCGGCATGCAGTATGGCCAGGCCCGTCAGGCCCGTCCAGGCGGCCAGGAGCGCAGCGGCCGGGCCCGGAAGACCAAGCGCCGGGCGGGACAGCTGGTGCCGCAACCCCATGACGGCGCCCAAAAGCAGCATCGCCGCCACCTTGGCTTGCGCCAGCAACTCCGGTGGAACCTTGGCGGAATTGCCCGAGCGCAGGAAAGGCGCGGCGGCCGTCAGAGCGATGAGGAGCCAGGCGGGTTTGCGCCATGCCAAAACGATCGTTAGGGCGGTGGCCCAGCCGATCGCTACCGATCGGCTCAGCGCCGCGGCCAAGACCGCCGCGGGCAAAATCAGCAGCAGCGTCAGGACCGCAGCCATGGCGGTAACGGATCGTGGAAATCATTCAAAATAAAGACCAGGCCTTGTCCGCGAAGACGCTCAAGCGTTTGGCGCGCGGCGCGCAGCGCCTGGCGCGTCGTGCGCCCGGCGGCCAGGACCAAGCAGGCCAGATCCGCTTCGCCGGCCAGACGGCTTCCCGGCGGGTCCTCCGGCCCGGCCGCTTGATCCACCACGATCACCTCATGCGTTTCGCTCAGCGCGCGGATCTGCTTCTGAAGCGGTTCGGCCGCGGGTTGAGAGATCAGGCAAGCGCGAAAATGCGGCCGCAAGGCCCGCAGGAAAGATGCCGCCACAGCCGAGTGGCCGTCGTTTTCCATTAGGCCCGCAAACTGAATGACCACCGGCTTCTTGGCGCCGGCCAGTCCGGCGACGGTGTCGACTAAGGTGCTCCACCGGGGCGAGGGCGGCTCGGCGCTCTCGTCCTGTCCGAGAGGATCGGGCAGGGTCAGGACGCGGCCCGGGGGCGTTTCCCGCACGATATCCTGGGCGCGGCGGATCGTCGGGTCCTGCCATTCGAGCAGCGCCGCCATCGCCAGCCCCGCGAGCAGGCTCGCGCAGAGGGCGATGAGCGCCAAGGCCGAGCGCGAAAATACCGGCTTGCCCGGAGGCACGGGCGGCGCCAGCACGCGCGTGCGCGGCAAGGCGTCATTGCGCAGCTGGCGTTCGGCGCCTTCCAGCTCGGAGGTCAGTTGATCGTAGAGCGCATTCTTCGCGCTGATATCGGCCTCCAGCTGGCGCGCGGACGCCGACCCCATCAGGCTTAAGGAAAGCCCGGCTTTTTGGGTCTGCAGGCGCTGACGGTCCTGCGCCAGGCCGGCCAGCACTTGGCGCATGCGGTCCTGCAGGAGTCCGACGAGCTGCTGCGCTTCCTGCCGGTCCTGCGCCAGGTCCCACTGCGAGAAAAGATCGATCAAGAGCGCCGTGCGGCGGCGGGCTTCCTCCGGCGAAAACGCGCGGGCTTTGACCACAAAAAGGTCGGTGTAGCTGATCGGCTGAACGGTCAGCGTGTCGAATAACCGGTTCATGCCGCGTTCGCGTTCCAGCGGCGTGTGTGCGGGAAGCCCGATGGCGTCGTACCACCGGCCCAGCATATAGCGGCTCTTGAGCAGCGCAACGCTGCGCTGGCTTTCGGAGGTGAGCCGGTACACGTCGAATTCCTCGCCTTCCTTGGAATTCATTAGCGGGGATAATTTGGCCGGCTTGCGTTCCAGGATCGCCTGGGCTTCGTACGCGAGCGGCCGGGCCACGGCCGCAACGAGGCCGGCCAAGGCCAAGAGCCCCGACGTCCAGAGGGCGGCGCGTTTCCAGCGGAATAGGATTCGTAAAAGGCCGGTGACGGTCATGGGCGGCTACCGGGTCGCCGCATACACGGCCACGGCTGTGCCGAGCGCGGATAGGATAAAGTAAATCATCGTGTTATCCGGCGTGAACCAGTGCCGCGGGACCACGATCTGGTCGGCGGGCAGGACGGCCAAAGACGGCGGACCGCTCTTCCTCAGGTGGCCATAGGAAAGGTCCAGCGCGACCGGGGGATCGCCGTCGCGCATCAAGATCACCTGGCCCAGTTTGGCGTGGTCCGTGGGGCCGCCGGCGATTGCGATCGCTTCGAGCAGCGAAGTCGGCCGTTCATAAATATAGCGGCCGGGGTTCTTCACCTCGCCCGAGACGAAAAAGGCTTGGCTGTTGTGCCGGGCGAGGATCACCGAAAGGTTGCCGCGCAGCTCAAAGGATTTCATATTCAGGCTGATCATCTCCTGGACCTGCTCGATCGTTAGGCCGCCCACGCGCAACGGGGCCATCGCCGGCAGCGTTATGAATCCGTCGGGCGCCACCGTGGTCGTGTAGCGGAAATAGACTTGGTTGCCGACCACGACGAGCATGAGGCCATTGCCGCCCAACGGCTGCAGGTCCGCCGGCGTGCCTTTGAGCGGAAAGTCCACGTACAACTCGTCGCCCGGCCCAATCACATAGGACGACGCTTCCACGCGCGCCGCGGAAATGACCAACAACAGGACTAAAACGATTCGCAAGACGCGTTGGGACAAGGATTGAAACCTTACCGAAAGATCGTGAGTCTTAATTTAGAACCATGGTCGTTGCAATGAGGTTACAGTCCCCGACCGATTCCTCCGCGGCGCGGGCTCTGCCGCCGGTCGCCATCCTGGCCGGAGGATTGGGCACGCGTCTGGGATCGTTAACCGAGCAAACGCCCAAGGCGCTGGTGGAGGTGGCTGGCCGGCCGTTCATCGTGCAGCAGCTCGAGCTGTTGCGGCGCCGCGGCCTGCGGCGGATCGTCGTCTGTCTCGGCCATCACGGCGAACAAGTGCGAAACGTCTTGGGAGACGGGACCGCCTGGGGCGTCGAGCTGCGCTGCGTCTTTGACGGAGCGGCGCCGCTCGGTACGGCCGGGGCGCTCAAGCAGGCACTGCCGGAGCTGGGCGCGACGTTCTTCGTGCTGTATGGAGATGCCTACTTGGACTGTGATTATGCGGCGGTCTATCAGGCCTTCCTGGACAGCGGCAAGGCGGCGTTAATGACGGTCTTCAAAAATGATGGGGACGGACAGCCCAGCAACGTGGAGTGGGCGGAGGGGCGCATCCGGCGTTACGACAAGACGGCTCCTTCGCCGGCCATGCGGCATATCGATTATGGGCTCGGCGTCTTTCAGGCGGCGGCCCTGGCCGGAGTGCCGGAGGGCCGTCCGGCCGATCTGGCGGAAGTCTACCAATCCCTGCTGGCGCGTCAGGATCTGGCCGCCCTGGAGGTCCCTCAGCGTTTCCATGAGATCGGCTCGCCGGAGGGGCTCGCCGAGACGCGCGCCTATGTGGCGCGCGCCTTGCATACGCGAAGCTATTTGGCGGAGGCGGCGGAAATCGCGCGGCGGCTGGACACGGAGGCGATCGAATCGGTCGTGCGGCGGCTGGCGGAGCTGCGCGCGCGCGGCGGGCGGCTATTTATCTTGGGCGTCGGCGGCAGCGCCGGCAACGCTTCGCATGCGGTCAACGATTTTCGTAAGATCGCCGGCATTGAAGCCTATGCGCCGAGCGACAACGTATCGGAGCTGACCGCGCGGATCAACGACGACGGCTGGGAGCGGTCCTACGCCGATTGGCTGAAAGTGAGCCGGCTGTCGTCGCGCGACCTGGTGCTGGTGCTCTCGGTTGGCGGCGGCGACGCGGAGCGCAACATCAGCGCCAATCTCGTGCGCGCCGTGGCCTATGCCCGCGCGGTCTCGGCCACGATCTGCGGGATCCTCGGGCGCGACGGCGGATATACGGCGCGCCATGCCGATGCCTGCGTCTTGATTCCAAGCGTCAATCCGGCGACGGTGACGGCGCATGCCGAGGCATTCCAGGCGGTGGTCTGGCATCTCATGGTCTCGCACCCCGCGCTGCAGGCCGCGCCAATGAAATGGGAGTCGCTGCGGTGAGAAACCCCTCTGTCATCCCCGTCTCGTCTGTCATCCCCGCCGCGTCTGTCATCCCCGCGAAAGCGGGGACCCATCCATCAAGTCACCACAACACCTGGATCCCCGCGTTCGCGAGGATGACAAGAATAGGGGATGACAAGGAGGGCGCCGATGACAAGAGGCGCGGGGACGACGAAAGAGACGATGCGAAAAGTGGGACACCCGGACGTCGCGCGGTGTTTTTGGATAGGGACGGTGTCCTGAACCGGGCGATTGTGCTCGGGGGCCGGCCATTTCCGCCGCAGGACCCGGCCGCGTTCGAGATCCTCCCAGGCGTGCCCGCCGCCTGCCGTCGTTTGCGGGAGGCAGGATTTTGTCTGCTCGTCGTCACCAACCAGCCGGATGTGGCGCGGGGAACGCAGACGCGCTCAGCGGTCGAGCGGATGCATGCGCGGCTTCTGCAAATGATCGCGTTGGACGGCGTGTACGTCTGCTATCACCAGGACCGCGACGGGTGCGATTGCCGGAAGCCCAAGCCCGGACTCCTGCGGCAGGCGGCACAGGCCTGGGCGATCGATTTGGTTTCCAGCTTCATGGTCGGCGATCGGTCCAAGGATATCGAGGCCGGGCGCCGGGCCGGATGCCGGACGATCTTGATCACCGGCGCTCACCGGGAGCCGGTCGCCGCCAGACCCGATTACCGGGCGGGATCTCTGATCGACGCGCTGCCTTTCCTTTTAGCCCGGTCGCCGGCGGAGTGCGCGCCGTGACGACGCGACGGACCGAAATTTGGGCCGACGGCGCGGACCGGCAAGGCATGCTGGCGATGAGCCGGCGGCCGGAGATCAAGGGATTTACCACCAATCCCACGCTCATGCGCAAGGCGGGGATCGAAGATTATGAATCCTTTGCGAAAGATATCCTTTCCGCCATCTCGGACCGCCCGGTCTCCTTCGAGGTCTTTGCCGATGAATTTGCCGAGATGGAACGCCAGGCCCACCGCATCGCCGGCTGGGGCCGGAACGTGCTCGTCAAGATTCCGATCACCAATACGCGAGGGGAACCGTCCTATCCGCTGATCCGCCGGTTGGCGCGCATGGGAGTGCCGCTGAACGTGACCGCGGTGCTGACGCTTGAGCAGGTCCGTCAGGCGCATGAGGCCCTGGCGGACGGGCCGGCGAGCGTAATCTCCGTCTTTGCCGGACGGATCGCCGACACCGGGATCAATCCGGTGCCGCTCATGCAGATGGCGCTGCACATCCTCCAACCGTGCCGGAACCAGCGCTTGCTCTGGGCGAGTCCGCGGGAGCTGCTGAACTTGGTGCAGGCCGAGCAGATCGGCTGCCCTCTCATCACGATGACGCAGGAACTGCTCGAGAAGCTGCCGCTGTTGGGCCGAGACCTGCGCGCGCTTTCGCTGGAGACCGTCCGGATGTTCCATCGCGACGCGCGCGCGGCGGGATACCGGCTCGCTCCAGTCTCCCGGCCTCTTGCGGCATTACGGTGATCATTGTCCGCAGCCCCTTGCGCGTGTCGCTGGGCGGCGGAGGGACCGATCTGCCGTCCTACTACAAGCATCACGGCGGCTTTCTGTTGGCCGGGGCAATCGACAAATACGTCTATATCATCCTGCACCCCACGTTTCAGAAAGAGCTGATCTTGAAGTATTCCCAACTGGAGCGCGTGCAACGCGTCGAGGACATCCAGCACCGCCTCTTCCGGCAAGCGTTCGACCTGCTCGACATCCGAGACCTTCAATTGGAGATCGCCAGCCTGGCCGATATTCCCGACGGCACGGGGCTGGGGTCGTCCGGCAGCTTCACCACCGCGCTGCTCAAGGCGTTGCATGCGTACCGGAAGGATCTCGTGCATCCGAAAAAATTAGCGGAAGAGGCCTGCCACATTGAGATGGAGCGTCTTCAAGAGCCGGTCGGTAAACAGGATCCTTATATTGCGGCCTATGGCGGCCTGACCTGCTTTACATTCTTGGAGAACGGGTCGGTGGACGCCCGGCCGCTGCGGATCCAGGAGCGGACGCTGCACGCGCTGGAAGATTCGCTCCTATTGTTTTTCACCGGCTTTTCTCGGCGGGCCGGCGCGCTGCTCAAAGAACAGGACGATCGCAGCAAGGCCGACGATCCTGAGATGACCGAGAACCTCCATCGCGTGAAGGCGGCCGGCCGGCAGAGCGCCGACGCGCTGGAAGCCGGCGACTTGCCGCAGTTCGCGGAACTGCTCAATGAGCAATGGCGGCTAAAGAAATACCGGGCCGCGGCCATGAGCAATCCTCAGATCGATGGATGGCTCGCGCTCGGGCTGGCCCATGGCGCCCAGGGAGGCAAACTGATCGGCGCGGGCGGCGGAGGGTTCCTCATGTTTTACGCCTCCGACCGCGCGCGTCTGCGGGAAGCGATGGCGCAGGCGGGGCTGCCGGAGGTGCGGTTTCGCTTCGATTTCGAGGGGACTCGGACGATCGTCTGAGCGATCGCCAGGAACCTTAGCCGGCGGGGGGCGTGATTTCGTGCTTGGCCAGAAGAGCGGAGACTTGGGCGACAACTTCTGCTTCCGATTCATGGCCGTTCAGCCGGAGGTCGGCCGCGCCGAGAGCCGCGCTGGCGGGATTGATTTCGACGGCCAGGACCGGGAAATCCGGGATCAGCGCCTGCACGGCGGCAAAGTCCGCCAAGCCGATGGCATTGGTGGTGGAGATGACCAGGTGGCCGGCGTCCAGCAGGATATGCGCGACTTCGGCAAAGCGCCGGACGAGCTCGGTCTGCGTCGACTGCACCCAGACCAGGTCCGCGTCCACGCCGAGCAGGATGTTTGTGCCGTCGAGCATGTAGGCGGACATGGCTTTGTCGACGAGCGCCTTTTCGAGCGCACGGGCGTAGCGGTGCTTGCCGGCGCCGGCCTTGCCCACGAACATGACCAGCGCCGGACGGTGGCCGAGCCTGCGGGCGCGGTCCTCCGGTGAGACGCCGCCGCGGATCCAGTTGAAATCGCGGCGCTGGGCTTCGGCCCGAAGTTCTTCCTTCTCATCCTTCTCGGCCTGCAGGATGATCCCGCCGCCGGCGATATCGTAGCCGTCCACGATCACAAAGCGTCCCGTGGCCTCGCCCTCGGCGATCGGGTCGAACGCGATCGGCTGGCGGGTTTCCAGGACAAGATCGGCGACGTCGTGGCGGTTGATCGTGGTCCCCTCACCCTGCACCCTCTCCCGGAGGGAGAGGGGATCTTTTGAAGCAGCTCCCTCTCCCTGGGGAGAGGGAGGGGGTGAGGGGTTCGCTTGCGAAGCGTCAATCACCTTATGAATCTTATGAATCCGCACCGGCAGCGCCTGGGTGTGGATCTTGAGCTTGTAGTCGCGGCCTAGGACGAAAGGTTTTTTTCCCAGCCAAATCAGGTTGGCGCGAAAGCGCGTGGAGACCAGAGGCGGCGTCGGCTCCAGGCTCATGAGCTCGCCGCGGGTGACGAAGATCTCTTCGGTCAGGGTGACTCCCGTCGACCAGCCGGCCTCAATCTCGGCGCGGCGCGGCGCGTTAAACGCCTCGATGCTTTTGACGGTGCTCGTCTTGTTGGAAGGGAAGAAGACGACCTTATCGCCCACCTTGACGCGTCCGGCTTCGATGCGGCCGGCGATGATGCGGCGGTCGTCGCCCTGGCTGACGAATTTGTAGACGGCCTGGACCGGCAGGCGCAACGGACGCGCGTCCTTCGGCGGCGCTTTGGCGAAGGCGTCGAGTGACGCCAGCAGCGTCGGGCCCTTGTACCAGGGCGTGGTCGCACTTTTCTGCGCCAAGTTCTCGCCATGGACGGCGCTCACCGGGATAAACTGCTGCGGCCGGACCGCGCCGATCGAGCCGAGAAATTCGCGGAACTCCTTTTCGATCTTGTCGAAGACGGCCTGGGAGCGGTCCACCAGATCCATCTTGTTCACGCAGACCACGACCTGCCGGATGCCCAGCATGGACAGGATATAGCCGTGCCGCCGGGAATTCTCGCGCACGCCTTCCTTCGCGTCGATGACCAGGACCGCGGCCTCGGCGCGCGCGGCGCCCGAGATCATGTTCTTGAGGAACTCGATATGGCCGGGGGCGTCGATGATGATGTAGTCGCGTTGGGCGGTCTTGAAGAAGGAGCGGGCGGTGTCGATCGTGATCCCCTGGTCCTGTTCATCGGTCAGGGCATCCAGTAGGAAGGCATATTCGAAGGGCTTGCCCGTGCGCTGGCATTCCTTGCGGACCGCCTCTAGCTTGCCCTCGGGAAGCGAGCCGGTGTCGGCGAGCAGGCGTCCGACCACCGTGCTCTTGCCATGGTCGACATGGCCCACGATGACGATGTTCATCTGCTCGCGCGCGGGCGTCACATGTACCCTTCGCGCCGAAGCTCTTCGAGCCCATGCTTGCCGTCCTGCAGGCGTCCGGAGCGTTCCGCGATGTTCTTGAGCTTGCCGCTCTTCAATTCGGCGATGATGTCGTCGACGTTCTTGGCTTTGCTTTGGATCGGCGCCTGGCACGGGGCGCAACCCAGGCTGCGGTAACGCGTGCCGGAGCCTTGGTCGTAGTACAGAGAGACCGTCGGGATGTGCTCGCGCTTGATGTACTCCCAAATGTGGAGCTCGGTCCAGTCGAGCAGCGGGTGGATGCGCACGTGCGTGCCTGGGGCATAGTCGGTCTTAAACTGGTTCCAAAACTCGGGCGGCTGCTCGCCGACGTCCCAGAGGTTGTTCTTGTCGCGCGGGGAAAAATAGCGCTCCTTGGAACGGCTGCCTTCCTCGTCCGCGCGCGCGCCGACGATGACGCCGTGATAGGGTTCTTGATCGGGGTCGAGCTCGTAGCGGCCGGTTTGCAGGTTCAGGCGCTGACGCGGCCAGGCGCCGTTGAGCGTGTTCGTCAGGGCTTCGCGCTTCAGAAGGCCGCAGCAGTCGAAGCGGGATACTTTGCGCGGATCGCCTTCCGGCAGGTCTTGGGTCGCCGGAAAGGTTTTGCCGGCTTTCAGCGCCGCGACGTTTTGGCCGACGATCATGGTCAGGCGGTATTCCAGGGCCAGCTTGTCGCGGTAGGCGATCATCTCCGGGATCTTGTAGCTGGTGTCGATATGGACGAGCGGAAAAGGCACATGCCCGAAGAACGCCTTGCGCGCCAGCCACAGGAGCACCGTCGAGTCCTTGCCTACCGACCAGAGCATGCAAAGCCGCTCGAAGTGGCGGAAAGCCTCCCGGAGAATATAAACGCTTTGTTGTTCCAGCTGGTCGAGTGTATCCATGATGATCGCTTCGGAAACCCGCGAGAGGAAAAGCGGAAAACTATTTTACCAGATTGGGGCGGGCTGTGCAGGGCAGGAAACCGGCAGGGGGCTTGTCATCATGCTCTTGCTCACACAGCTCATGGATTCCAGGTTAGGCGCCTGACGATCTCGCGATAAACGTCGCGCCGATTGATGATGCCAAGAATCCAGATCTCTTTCTTGACGACTTTGTAAATGACGCGGTAATCGCCGACGCGCATCTTCCAATAACCGGATAGATTGGCGGCCAGGGGTTTGCCATAAGCTTCAGGTGCTTTCGTCAAACGGCCTGAAATCGCCGCCTCGATACGAAGTTGGATATTTCGATTCATGGAATCAAGGTCCTCTGGAATGGAGGGATGATAGAGGACCTCAAAACTCATGCGGCCTTTTTGTGTTTGAGATGACTCCAGACGCGATCGTGCGACAGGGCCTTGGAACGAACAAACGTTTTTTCGCGCGCCGACGCTACCGCGGCGAGATATTCATCCTCGTAGAGCTCGACCGCCTCGCGCACGAGATCGCGCACTTTCAAGGACAAGGAAACCCCCTCCTTTTTGGCCAACCGGCCCACGGCCTGATACAGCGGGGCTTCCAGCACAACATGGACTCGCGGATTTTTTGCAGGCATTGATTTTTCCTCCGATCTAAGTGTAACACATGTGGAACACCTCATCAAGGGCTTCTTCCGCGGGTCCGTGAGCCGGCCTAGGCGGAATCCCGGAGGACGAGATCTGCTTTGAGTCGGATCGCGGTGGATGCTGGTTGTTTGCCTTCTAAGTGATTTAAAAGCAGCCGGGCGCCGGCTTCGGCGATCTCCTGAACGGGCTGGCGCACCGTTGTCAGGCGCGGGTCGATGAAGCGTCCGAGATCGAGGCCATCGAAACCCATGACCGCCACGTCTTGAGGACAGCGCAGGCTTAAGGCTTTCAGGGCTTGGATCGCGCCCACGGCCATTTCATCATTCAGGCAGAAAATCGCGCTCGGGCGGGGACCGCCTTCCTTTAAGAGCGTCAGCGTCGCCTGGTACCCGCTTTCGGTCAAGAAGTCGCCGCGCGCCCGGAGCCCGGCGTCGGCCGCCAGATGGTGCTCGCGCAGCGCGTCGTCGTAGCCGGCGATCCGTTCCCGCACATCCGCCGAACCGTTTTCCGCCCAGATCAGCCCGATGCGCCGGTGGCCTTTGCGGATCAGGTGCGTCACGGCCTGGCGCGCCGCTTCGCGGTTGCTGAAGGAGACGACGCTCAGGCCTGGGCCGGGCTTGCAGTCCATATTGAGCCCGACCACCGGTTCTTTTCCTCGGCTGGCCAGGCGCCGCGCCAACCGTTCGAAGAGGTCCGCCGAAAAATCGCCGATCGAGGAAACGAGCAGACCGCCGGCGCCCGTGCGCAGAATATGCTCGTCGGATTCCGCCAGCGAAGCGCCGCGCGGCAAGACGATTAACTTGCAGCCGAACCCCGGATTCTCTTGGAGCACGCCGTAGATCCCGGCCAGTGTCTTGGCGACATAGTCCTGGAAGAAGACCGATTGGAAGACCGTGGACAGGATGATCCCGATCGTATGGGAGCGGCCCCGGACCAGTTCCTGCGCCGTCCGGTTAGGCACGTACCGGACCCGCGAGGCATAGGATTGGATCCTTCGGCGCATGGGTGGGGAGATGAGATGCGCCTTCTCCGGGTTGAGCGCCCGCGAGACGGTGGTATGCGAGATCTTGAGCTTTTCCGCGATCTCCGTAATGGTCATCGGGGTCATTATAGCGTGCCGCAGACCCAAACGCCCCCGGCCGGTCCGGCCCAATCAAAAAAGGGTCTGGCGACACACGTGTGCATACTGTAAGCTTACCATATGACACACGTGTGCATTTCTGCGAGAAGGACCATGCACCGGATTCTGGCGCTAGGGCTGGTTCTCGGTCTGCCGCTGGATCCGGCGGCGATCGCGGCCGGCAGAGCGTCTGAACGTGACTTTCGTCAGAGCGCCGTCCCGGCGCAGCACTTCCTCGGCCAGGCTCTGGCGGCGCGCGCCGGTCTGGCGCTGGCCTTTCGTGAAAAAAGAAGCCGCCCGGCGGCTCGCCTGGTCCGGCTGGCCGGCGACGCGGCGCGCGGGACGGTGGCTGGGAGCGATTTTTATGAAACATTCGAAGGTCTTCTGCGTACCCAAGGCTACCTTTCCAATCCCAACTCGGGATCCTTGACCGTCATCCGCTCGGCCTTTCGTGGATCGCTTTTGATCATTTTTCCAATCGATGCGCCGGCCTGGGTCGCCGCCGGGATCCGCCGCGGTGTCGCCAAAGTCGCCTTTGGCAACGAGGAAGTGGAGGCGCTGGGCCGGCAGGTCGAGTGGCTGCACGGGCTCGGGCCCGAGCTGCGGCCGCTCTTTCCCCGGAACCTCTTCGTCCACCATGGGCCTGAGCGCGCTTGGATGGTCCATGCGATGGAATGGATCGACGGCCAGAATGCCGCGGACCTTCTGTGGGACGGACAGGCGGACCCGGAGCGCGTGCTGCAAGTATGGTCCACCGCCTTTGAGGCGTTTGTCGAACACGCGCCGACTTTCCCTGTGCCGCCGGATTGGGAAAGGACTCGGTGGGTCGGACGCGCGATCCTGCGCATTCAGGAGCTCTGTTCGGCCTCTGCGCTTTTCGGGTCGATCGCTTCGGAGAAATGGATAAGGATCGATGGACGGCCTTACCTGAACCTGCCTTTGGCCCTGGCGCGGATCGAAAGTCTATGGGCGATGGACACCGCGCATCTGCTGCGTCCGCCGGAACTGGCGCAGGCGCACTTGGACCTGGCGGTCGAAAACCTCATCCCGGGCGCGCAGGGCGGCAAAGTGATCGATCCCCACACGGACGGCATCGGAGACCGGCTTTATGATTTGGGCCAGATCGTCAATAGCATGGATTTTTGGTTCGTGCTCAAGGCCGCGCTGACGGCCGAAAAGGACGCCGGCTTTCCCGCGCCCGCCTTCCGGCTCCACGAGCCGGGGTCCTGGGCCGTTCCGAAAAGATCCTATGGCAGCTTCCTTGAAGCCATCGACGCTATGCTCTCCACGCGAGCCGGCTATTTTCAGCAGACCTTTGGCGAGGAATGGAGGCTGCGACTGTGGTACGAATACGTGATGCTCTTGGTTTGGATGCCTTGCACCCTGATGGGGACGTCGTTGCCGGAGCGTGCCGAAAGAAGCGTGACCGCCTACTGTCTGGCTGTCATTTACGCCAACCGCTTTCTGCGCTTGTATGCGAGCCGGCTGGAGAAAAAAGGCATCGCGGTCCGGCAGGAGTTGATCGACGATCTGCCTCCCGAATCGTTGGCGATCGACCAGCCCATCGCCGGCCAGATCCTCTCAAACCAGCGCCCGCCCTTCCCGATGTTGGGTTCCTTGCCGCCGGGCGCTCAGCCGCGGCAGCCGGACGCCGCCGTCCGCGCGGCGTGGGAGAACCTGGCGCAATTTCTGATCGTGAACGATCCGCTGCCTCCCGCGGCCGACGCGATGATTGTTTTTGGCGCAGATTTATTGGAGGTGCCGCGGGCCGCGGCGGCTTTGGCGCTGCGGATCCCGATCCGGCTGGCCGTGCCTTCCGGGGGCGTCGGACGCTTGACGCCGAAGGAGTGGAAAAACGAGGCGGAACGGTTCGCGCAAGAGATGGCGCTCATTGCGCCGGCTCTGCGCATTATCCCCGAGCCGCGTTCCACGAATACCCGCGAAAACGGCGAATTGGCCTGGCGGATTATTCAAGAGACGCTTGGGCCGGTGAAGTCCCTTCTCGGCGTGCACTTCCCGCTTCAGTCGCGGCGCACCCAGCGCGTGCTGGTGCGTATCTTGGAGAAAAGCGGACTGCCGCGCAGCGAATGGCCGGAGCTCCATTTCGTTTCGATCTTTCCCATGGCCCTCGACCGGCCGTTGGCCGGTTGGCCGGCCGCGCTCTGGGCGCAGCGCTGGCTGTTCGAGTCGGTCGGCGAATTGGGCGGATTGATCGGGTTGCAGGCTCCGGACTGGGATGTGCTGGCGCGGACCCTGATCCCGGCCGCGCTGCTAGAGGAGGCCCTCCGGGTCAGTGACCATTTGCTTCAGGACAATTCGATTCCGCAAGCGGAAGTTCAGAAGATCCGCTTCTGGGAATCGATCTTCCGCCGTCATCTCAGCGACCCGCCTTCCTGGAGCCCTGTCGTCCGCCATCTGTTCCTGGTGATGGCCTTGGCACTGGGAGGACCGTGCCCCATCGCGCCCGGCCGTTGAGCTCGGCCGCTTAACGCTATCGTCGTTGATGCCGTTAACCCACCCCGCCCTCAGGCGGCGAGGCGTAGACGGCGCTTGAGGGTGGGAGCCATGCGGTGGAATAGCGCGGTGACGAAGGAAAGGAATGGAGCCGTTGCGGCGGTGAGCCATTGCCTGAGGCGGGTCACGGGAGAGAGCGCCGGGGGAAGGGGGACGGCGCTGATCGCCAGGCTGACGAGGCCGCGGCCGCCCGACGCCAAGACCAGCGGCTCGCCGCCGTCGGGATTGGCGATCACCTGCCGATCCATGCCATGGTCCATGACGAATACCGCGTAGGGGATCCAACCGAATTGTTCCTCCACCTTGCGCTGCGCGCAGGCGCCGACCGTCCAACTATCGGCGCCGCTGACCCCGGATTGGCCGCCCACATTGAGCGAGGCGACATGGCGTCCGTCCGCGCTGATGGCCACAAGGTTCACGGGATAGAGCGCGGGACGCAGAATGATCTGGATGTGCTCGCCCGCGATGTGGAAATCGCCCTGCCGGCGGACGTCAATGCCCGCCGATCGCTGCCGGTATCCCAGCGACTCAAGCGTTTGGCTCAAAAGATTCAGGTCCAGCGGCCGCCCTTGGGCATCGACCGTCTTAAAGGTGACGGGCCGGCGATCGAAGGCCTGATGCAGCCGGTCCGCATCAGCCGCAAGCTGTTCATAAAACAAATTGCGCCCATGGATATAAGGCAGATCGAACACGTGGCGTAGGTCGGAGGAGGCGATATACTGGTCCTGCAGCAATTCTCGGCTGGACTGGTCGCCCCAGGCCAGCGCGTAGGCGGCTAGGACAAAGGCGACTCCGTGCGGATCCAAAACCTCTTCCGTTTGGCGCTCTGCTGGAGTCCAGAACACTTGTCTCACCACGCCGGTGGCAGGGTCGCGGTCCACGCGGACCCGGCCCAAGCGGCGTTCACCGTTGGTCCCTTCAATCCAAGCGGCATGCGGCCGATCCAGCGTCGGATCGTTGTTGCCGCCGTAAAACGTCCAACCGGAGGTCTCATCGGGAAACAAGGTGAAGTTGCCCGGCAGATCCCCTTGATTGCCCGCGGAAAGCTGGAGCACCGCTCCGGCCGCTTGGAGCGATGGAAAGGGATCCTTGAGGCCGGTGAGCTTTTTGAGCTCCGTGGTCGCCGTGCCGGGAAACTGGACCAGATGCACCCGGCCGTCGCGGTCTTCGATGCGCGCGGATACCGTGACGGGCCGGCTGCGGTCCCAAAAGGTGTGCGACACGGAGCGCACGGCCTGCGGATCGATCTCGAAGCGCGAGGCGGGCGTCACGCCTTCGCCGGTCGCAAAGGCGCGCGCTTCCTCCGGCGTAAAAGGCCGGGCCGTCCTTTTCGACCAAGGCCGCGCGATGAAGCGGACACGCTCCAGGTTGACGATCGGCATGTCCAGACGCTGAGGCTGCCCCGGGCGTTGGGCGTCATCGTAAAAAACGTTTCGCACCGTAAGGACCTCCGCTGGTATTTCAGGGGCTCGTTTTTTCGCCATGTCAGGACTCCCTTCCACTCCCGGAATGGAATATTCTTTCACAAATTCCCAGATCGTCTGCGCCCAGGCTTGATCCGACAAGGACTGTACCATCCCGACGGCATACCCTTCCTCATCGCGAAGGGGGGAGCCGCTCATCCCCGGCAGAAGCTCGGCCTGCGCCGCCGGCTCGGAGCGCCGGGCGAGCGGGGTTTCGAAGAGGAGCGGGACGCCGTCATCGCGCCAGGTGGCCGGGTGCCAGGTGACGAGCGTAGTGGAAATGTAGTCGGGACGCCGGTCCGGCGGCAGCGGCGCGGCGAGCGTCGCTTTGGAATAGGCGAGTCCGGCCGGCCAATCCCGCTTGTGGATTCTCAGCATCCCAATATCCGGGGTCCCTTGGCGGGCGACCACCTCCGCCGGGATGGCATTGCTCAAGCCCTGGCGCATGCCGTCCCATAGCCGCACGGTGTAGCGCCGGCCTTCGGCGATATGGCCGCAGGTCAGCACGTACAGTGATTGTTCGTCTTCGCCCAGGATCATCCCGTTGCCCCGGGCCGGGACGTCCCAGCCGGTCATGTCGTAGTGGTCGGAAAAATGCTTTCCAATAAAATCGATGACGACGACCGAGCGCCGCAGCGCGGCCATCCGGAGAAGCGCCTCGATGGCCGAGCGCGCATAGATCGTCTCCTCTAGGCCGCGGCGATAGTCGGATTGCAGCGCCTCAGGGAGCCGCACGCGGATGCGGCCGTCGCGCAGCGCCTGTTCGATCCAAACGATCTGCTCATGCGGCGCCAGCGTCCCGACCTCCGCGGTCTGCTCGGGTGACATCTCGTAGAAGCGCTCGGCGCGATCGCCGATCAGGTCTTCGTTCCCCAGGGCTTCCGTCGCTCCATAGGCGTCCCGCGCGTGCGAAGGGACCGCGCGCGTGCGGCCGGTGAGGAGGACGCGCACGGCGCCGTCGGGCTGCGGCAAATAAAGGAAATTAAACGAATGACCCCGGGCCGTGATGTCCTCCAAGGTCTCGGCCACCGCCTCGTCCAGACGCTCGAGCGCCTCGCCGCGCGTTTCGAGCGCCAGGGCGACGATGGGCTCCTGTCCGTTTCGCGCGGGGAGAAGTTCGACAAGCCCATGCCGGACGCCGGGTTTCCCCGGGAATTCATCCGGTCGCCAGCGGATCGGCGCGGATTCCGAAGCGTAACGGTGGCGCAGCCAATGGGTGTGGACATGGTCCTGCGTCACGCCGCCATGGACGGCGGGATTGCCGTAGATCGAGCCATTGCCGTGCATGCGATAGAGCGTCTGACCGGCCAAACTGGGCGAAGCGTTCATCGCCATCCAGGCTTTGCGCATGGTTCGCAGGACCTGCAGATCGGACAAATCGCTTTGCGGTCGGTGCGCTCCGCCCCAGGACGCCGTCAATTGCAGCGGCTGCTTTTCGGCGGGCGCGTCCGGCTTGGGCGGCCAGGCGGCCTGGGGATTGAAGTAAAGCCGCAGGCCTTCGAATTCTTCCCAGAGTTCATGGATCCACATCGCGCGCGCCGTTTCCAGGCAAAGCGTGCAGTTGGCCGAGGGCTTGCCGCCGCCGGGGCGGGTGGCGCGCTTTAGGTTGACCGCATGGCGGACGACGTCCTGGGGACGATCCGGAATCGGCGAGACCGTGCGCTGAAGGGCGTGTCCATCATCAAAGATCTGGAAAAACGGCTGGCCCTTCTCGTTTACGGTGCGGCGCTGCCATTGGAAGAATTCAAGCGTCGAGCGATGCGGATCCTGTGGATCCACAGGCCGCTGCCGCGCCACAAGCGCCACCCGGGGCGTGCGCCCCGGCGCCAGTTCCTCGGCCAGCGCGACCGAGAATTCGGGGTGTTGCGAGCGGACCTCCGAGGCTAGCGCCGACAGGTGTTCTCGCTGGTTGTCGAGCGGCAGAGCCGTCCAGACGGGGATTGGGCGCCACGCTTCGGATGGCTCAGCGGCAAATGCATGAAGCAAGCGCCTGATCGTAAGATCGGCCGCCTCCGCCTTGTCCGGCCGTGGGCCTGGAACCTGGCGCGCGAGCTTTGCCGAGAGCCGGTCCCATGGCATATGGAATGCTGCCGTGAGACGGATCGCCAAGGCCTGCGTTTCCGGCGACGGAAGCAGCCGGACGGCCGAATCCCCGGCTGTCCTTGGGTCCCGGGGCGCCCATCCGGTCAGCCCGTCGATTAAAAAGGCGGCGATCAGGAGGAGTCGAGCAAGCGATTGCATACCGGTAAGTATACTAATGCAATCGATTGCATCAAGTCCTTTTTTGGTGGGAGACCTTCGGCCCAGCGGCGTCTGGGCCGCAGAGGGCCGTGAAGAAGCTATAATCTCGGGCATGCGCTTGCAGGATATCGCCAAAAAACTGAAGGTATCGTCCTCGACGGTCTCGCGGGCGCTGAATCCCGCGACGGAACATCTGATCTCCCTGCCGATCCGCCAGAAAATCCAGCGCTTTGCGGCCCAGGCGGGGTTTGTCCCTAACCGTACGGCCCGAGAACTCGTGACCGGCCGCGCGCATGCGATTGGCGTGATCTTGTCCACCTCCTTTCATTCGCTCTTTTTTGCCGATAATCTGGCCAAGGTGTTGTCGGGCGTGTATGCGGCGCTGGAGGAGTCTGCTGCGTATGGCTGTAAGCTGGTGGTTCTTCCTCGCGGCAAACCCTTCGCGGAGGCGGATCAGCATGTGCTGCGCACCGGAATCGATGGGCTCTTGATCTCCTCCCAATGCGATTTCTCGGCCAAAGACCTGCACGGGCTGGCGAGCCAATTGCAGGAGCGGTGGAAGCGGCCTGTGGTGGCGCTTAATCTCGAACCGCAGGCCGGGAGCCGCGTCAGCATCGTCTCTTTCGATAATCGGACGGCGGCCTACCAGGCCGTGGCCTGGCTTGCCCAAAAAGGGCACCGGAACATCGGGCTCATCTCGGCGGACAATGGCTCGGCGGATGTCTATGAGCGGCTCAAGGGGTGCGCGCAGGCCTTTAAGGACCATCGTCTTCCTTGGCCTCCGGCATGGCGGTCAGAGGGCGACTTTTCGCCTGCGGGTGGATACCAGGCGGCCTTGCCGCTCTTTCAGGGGCGGGGTCCCAAGCCCACGGCGCTTTTTTGCATTAACGATGAGATGGCGATCGGCGCGATCCGCGCGGTGAAGGCCCTGGGTCTGCGGTGCCCGCAGGAGGTGGCGGTGATCGGTTTCGATGGGTTGGATGCGGGCGAATTCTTGGACCCGCGTTTGAGCACGATGCGCCAGCCTGCCGAAGAATTGGCCCGCGCCGGAACGAAGCTGCTGATCGATCTGATCGAAGGCCGCCAAACAGCCCCGGTGACTTTAACGCTGAAGGCCGAGTTGGTTGTCCGCGATTCCGCTTGAGAAGCGATCCGGCTTAAAGGGCGTCGCAGACGGCTTGGCCGACTTGCGCGGTGGTGGCGGGAGATCCGGCGGGTTTGAGGTCGGCGGTGACGCGGCCGGAGGCGAGGACCTTCTCGATGGCGGCGTTGACGGCTGCCGCTTCCTTCGTTAAACCAAAACTGTATTCGAGCATGGCGGCGACCGAACCGATGGCGCCCAGGGGATTGGCTTTGTTCTGCCCGGCGATGTCCGGCGCGGAGCCGTGCACGGGTTCGTAGAGGCCCACCCAGACGCCGGGGCGCTTGGCGTCGCCGATCGAGGCGGACGGCAGCATGCCGATGGACCCCGCCAGGACCGACCCCTCATCGCTTAAGATGTCTCCGAACATGTTTTCCATGAGCACCACGTCAAAGCGCTTGGGATTCAGGATCAGCTGCATGGCGCAATTGTCGACGAGGATATGCTCCAGCGCCACGTCGGAAAAGTCGCGGCCGACCTCGGTCACAACCTTGCGCCACAGCTGGGAGACTTCCAGGACGTTGGACTTGTCGACGCTGGCCACCTTCTTGCGCCGCTTGCGCGCCAAAGCAAAGGCCATGCGCGCGACGCGTTCGATTTCGGCGCGGGTGTAGGCCATGGTATTGACGCCGCGTTCCTCCGGCCCGGAACCGGAAAGGCCGCGCGGCGTGCCGTAATAGAGCCCGCCCGTCAGTTCCCGTACGATGATCATGTCCGTGCCTTCCACGAGATGGTTCTTCAGCGGCGAGGAGTCGAGCAGGGATTTGTAGGCGCGCACCGGCCGCAGGTTGGCGTAAACCTTGAGCGTCTTGCGGATGCCCAGGAGGCCTTTCTCGGGACGTTGGTCGGGCGGCGCATTGTCGAACTCGGGCAGCCCGACCGCCCCCATCAGCGTGGCGTCGGCCGCCTGGGCGAGCTTTTCCGTTTCGGGCGGGAAAGGCGAGCCGGTCTTGTGAATGGCGATGCCGCCCAACAGCGCTTCCTTATGAGTAAGCTGATGGCCGAACGCGCGGCAGACCTGCTCCAGCACGCGGACCGCCTCGCGGGTCACTTCGACGCCGATCCCGTCGCCGGGAAGGATCAGGACATTTAAATCCATCGCCGCCATTATAACTTAGTCCCTAAAGCTGAGCTGGGCGTGGACGTCGTAGCGGGTGCGGCAGGAGCGGAACTCCTCGACTTCCGGGTGAAGCTGCTCCCGCCCGGTGCAGAAGCTGGTGCCGATGAAGTCCGTCTGGCGGCCGGCGATGAGGTCGCGTAACAGGTCTCCCAAGGAAAACCCGCCGCCTTCACACAGCGGGTTGTGGCAGCGAATGCGTTCGCGCACGGCGTCGACGCGCGTGATGCGCAGCTCCATGGGGTCTGCGCTGCGGCCCTTTTCCTGGATGGCGACGCGCAGTTGGTCCACCCGGTCCAGGGTCCCATCGAGTCGGATCAGGTCCTTGCCAGGCAGCTCCGTCTTTTCCGTTTTTCGTGGTCGTCCCATCGCGCTTCCATCATACCTTGCCGCCTCGCGTCCGGTAAAATCGCCACACCCGTCGATTGAAAAAGGCAGACCTATATTATTCAATGCTGTTCAGGGAAAGTCCCATCGTTCATCTGCAATGAAAGTTTCCAGTTGGAATCGCGATCGGTTTTTCGATCTTTCGCTTGACCTGCTCTGCGTCGCGGGGTTCGACGGCTATTTTAAAGCCGTGAACCCCGCCTGGGCCACAGCTCTGGGATGGAGCCTGGACGAGCTTACCGCCAAGCCTTGGCTTGATTTCGTCCATCCCGAAGACCGGGACGAGACCGCCGCGGAAGGGGCAAAACTCTTCGAAGGCCGGATCTCTGTAAGCTTCGAGAACCGCTACCGGACCAAGCACGGTTCTTATCGCCGGCTGCAATGGAACGCTTTCCCCGTCCCGGACGAGCGCATGATCTATGCCGCTGCGCGCGATGTGACCGAGCAGCGGAGCCTGGAAGAACAGATGAAACGCCTGGAGTCGGAGCTCGCGCAGCAGGCCATCCGCGGCTTGGAGCATGAGCGCGACGCGATGCGGGCGCGTCTGTCGGGGATCATCGAATCCGCGATGGATGCCATTATCACGGTCGACGAGGACCAGCGCATCGTCCTGTTCAATAAAGCCGCCGAGACCTTGTTTCAAACGCCCGCCGGCGAGGCCATCGGGACATCGCTGGACCGACTGATCCCGCCCCGGTACCGCAGCGACCATGCGCAGCACGTCCAGCGATTCGGGACCACGGGCGTCACCAACCGGGCCATGGGCCGCCTGAGCGCCATCAGCGGCCTGCGCGCCAATGGAGAAGAGTTCCCCATTGAAGCGTCCATCTCGCAGGTCGACAGCGGCGGCCGCAAGTTTTATACCGTAATCCTGCGCGACGTGACCGAGCGCACCCGGGCCGAGGAGGAAATCCACCGCCTCCAGGCAGGGTTGGAACGCCGGGTCGAAGAAAGAACCCGCGCCTTGGCGTCGATCAACCAGGAACTGGAGGCCTTCAGTTATTCGGTCTCGCACGACCTGCGGGCGCCGTTGCGGGGAATCGACGGATTCACACGTATCATCTTGGAAAAATACGCCGACCGTCTGGATCAGGAAGGACGCGAATACCTCCAGCGCGTCTGCGCCTCGGCGGCCCGCATGGGTACCTTGATCGACGACCTTCTCGCTCTGTCGCGGCTGAGCCGCGTGGACATGCGCGCGCAATCCGTGGATTTGGCGGCCCTGGCCCAGGAGGTCCTCGGAGAGCTGCGCCTGCGGGAACCCGGCCGGCACATCGAAGCCGTCATCCCCGCATCGTTGCATGCCTGGGGCGATGCGCGCCTGATACGCATCGTTCTCGAGAACCTGCTCGGCAATGCATGGAAATTTACGGGCCGGCGTCCGCAGGGCCGGATCGCACTGGACGCCGAGACCCGAGACGGCCAGACCGTCTACCGCGTGCAGGATAACGGCGCGGGCTTCGACATGGCCTATGTCGGCCAGCTCTTTGGCGCCTTCCAGCGCCTTCATACCCTCGACGAATTTCCCGGAACCGGCATCGGGTTGGCCACCGTGCAGCGCATCATCCACCGTCACGGAGGCCGCCTCTGGGCCGAAGGCGCCGTGGACCAGGGCGCCACGTTTTATTTCACGCTCGGAACTCCACCGGCAGGAGGAAACGCCCATGATTCGACGGATCGTCTTATTGGTCGAGGATAATCCCGATGACATCGACCTGACTCTGCACTGTTTTGATGAGAACCGCGTCATCAATCCCGTTGTGGTCGTCAAGGACGGGAGCCAGGCCCTGGATTATCTCTTCTGCCGGGGCGCTTACCGGACCCGCGCTGAGCTCGAGGTGCCGATGCTGATCCTGTTGGACCTCAAGCTGCCGAAGGTGACTTTCCAGCACAGTGGGATCCGAAGCTTGGAATTCACGTGACTTGAAGTCGCGGCC
>JADMIO011301985.1_pt1 | contig 32505 bp, 29 predicted proteins | sample 8958161 | NCBI WGS metagenome assembly JADMIO01 (sample SAMN16585339, study PRJNA669376) | soil metagenome | isolation source: Crop rotation soil | place: USA: Cullars Rotation, Alabama | collected 2011
GACGAAAGGCCCAGTCTTTCGACTGAGCCTTTCGTTTTATTTGACCATGTTGGTATGATTTAAATTAATACGACTCACTATAGGGTCAGTGCGGCCGCGACTTCAAGTCACGTGAATTCCAAGCTTCGGATCCCACTGTGCTGGAAAGAAAACATCTTTAACACCCAGGAGAGTGAAGTGAACAAAGAGCTGTACGAGAAGGGCCAGAAGGTGCGCCGCGAAGTGCTCGGCGACGCTTATGTCGACGCCGCGGCGAAAACGACCACCGATTTCAACCGCCCGTTCCAGGAATTGATCGCCGAGTACGTCTGGGGCACTTTGTGGAGCCGGCCCGGAATCGACCGCCGCACCCGCGCGCTGATCAATCTCGGCGTGCTTACTGCGATGGGCCGCACCGAGGAAGTGAAGATTTATCTCGGCGCCGCGCAGAACGTCGGCGTCTCGCGCGACGACGTGCGCGAAGTGCTGATGCAGACCGCGATTTACTGCGGAATTCCTGCGGCGCTCGACAGCTTCCGCGTCGCGCAGAATTTCTTCAACGAGCAGGACGCTAAAAAACCTAAGGCTTGATAGCCGCAGATACACGCAGATAAACGCGGATACCAGGAATGAACCCTTCCCCAAACCCGAAAGCTTTTGAACTTATCTGCGTTCATCTGCGTTTATCTGCGGCTCCATTGCTCTTGGTATTAGGAATGCCTCAGTTAGTACACGCGCAGCAGTATCCGGCGAAACCGATCCGGATCGTCGTCGGCTTTGCGGCTGGCGGCGCCTCCGACGTCACGGCGCGCATGCTCGCGCCGAAAATGAATGCGCTGCTCGGCCAGCCGGTCATCATCGAGAACCGGCTGGGCAGCGGCGGTGCCATCGCGACTGAGTTCGTCGCCAAAGCGCCGCCCGACGGTTATGCGGTGCTGCTGATGCCGGCGGCAGATGCGGTGCAGCCCGCCGTGCGGCGCAAGCTACCCTACGATCTGGAGAAGGACTTGGCGCCGGTCGGGCGCATTGCACTGGGGCCGTGGGTCGTCGTCGTGAATCCCTCCGTGCCCGCGCGCACGACCCAGCAGTTGATTGCACTTGCGCGCGCGAGTCCCGGCAAGCTCAATTACGCGTCGTCGGGAATCGGCAGCTCCGCGCACATTACGACCGAGCTGTTCGCTTCGATGGCGGGAATCAAGCTCACGCACATTCCCTATAAAGGCGTCTCCGATGGCGTCGTTGCGACGGGAACCGGCCAGTGCGACATGATTTTCGCGAGCTATCCGGCCGCGAGCCCGCTGCTGCAGATCAATAAGGTGCGCCCCATCGCAGTGAGCATCGCCAAACGCTGGGTCATGATGCCCGAGATTCCCACGCTCGACGAATCGGGCGTCAAAGGCTTCGACCGTTCGGGCTGGTACGGCATGCTCGTGCCGGCGCATACGCCGAAGGACGTCGTTGCACGACTCAACACGGCAATCGTCTCGATCCTGGCCGCGCCGGACATGGCCGACAGCCTGCGCAAGCAGGGACTTGAGCCCAACACCAGCACGCCGGAAGAATTCGGTGCATTCATCCGCAATGAAATCGCGCAGAACATTAAGATTGCGAAGTCGGCGGGCATCGTCGTCGAGTAGTTACGACAATTAATTCTTTAACCGCAAAGGACGCGAAGGACGCGAAGGAAAAACATGATGTCTGTCATTCTGGCGAAATCCAGGATCCAGGTAGAAAGCAAATAAACGAAATTTTCCGTTACCCATGGATTCCGGTTTTCACCGGAATGACGATTTTTCTCTATTTTCTTATTGTTTTCCTTTGCGTCCTTCGCGTCCTTCGCGGTTCAAGATTTAGTAAGCTGTAGTCAGCCTGAAACAGGTGGAGAAATCATGCTGCCCATGGATACATTACCCGCGCCGGCGACGCCGCCCGGCGCAACGCTGCTCAACGGCGTAACCGTAATCGATCTGACAACGTCGATCGCAGGCCCGTACGCGACGATGCTGCTCGGCGACATGGGCGCGCGCGTGATCAAGGTCGAGCGCCCGGGCAGCGGAGACGATTGCCGGGCGTGGGGCCCGCCGTGGATCGACGGCGAATCGCTCTGGTTCGTGTCCGTCAACCGGAACAAGGAAAGCGTGACACTCGATTACAGCAACGATGCCGGCCGCAAGGTGCTGCACGACATGGTGAGGAAGGCGGACGTCGTGATCGTCAACCTTGTCGCGCGGGTGCAGAAAAAGCTCGGCATGACGTACGACGCGCTCAAAGCGATCAAGCCCGACCTGGTTTTCGTGTCGTTGACGGGATTCGGGCTCGACGGCGCGCGCAAAGATTTCCCGTGCTACGACCTGATCGCGGAAGGGTACAGCGGCGTCATGGATTTGACCGGCGAGGCGGCGAGCCCGCCGCAGAAAGTCGGCACGCCCGCGGCGGACCTGATCTCCGGGATGGATGCGGCGATGGCAACACTCGGGGCGCTGTTCGAGCGCGCCAAATCCGGCAAAGGACACCATATCGACATCTCGATGGTCGACAGCATGACGCGCTTCATGTCGCCGCGCATCGTGCCCTATCTGGGGTCGGGCGAAATCCCCAAGCGCACCGGCGCAAGGGACAGCGTGATTGCCGTGTATCAGTCGTTCGATACTAAAGACAAGCCGCTCACGCTCGGGCTGGGGAACGACGCGATCTGGAAGCGTTTCTGGGAAGCGGTCGGCCAGCCGAACAAAGGTGCGGACGCCAAGCATGCGAAAAACGCCGACCGCCGCGCCGACCGCGCCGCCATCGTCGCCGATATCGAATCGATTCTGCGCACGAAGCCGCGCGACGAATGGCTCGCGATTTTCAGGGACGCGAAAGTCCCGGCCGGGCCGGTCAACAGCGTCGATGACATCGCGCGCGACCAGGAACTGCTCGCGCGTGGCCTGTTGTACACGGCGGACACAGGCGGCCGCCGCATTCCGCAAGTCGGATTCGGCATCGGCATCGACGGCGCCAACGCAACCTACCGCACGCCGCCGCCCAAGCTCGGGGAGCACACGGCTTCCATACTGCGTGACTGGCTGGGCTACGACATGCAGGCGGTGGCCGCTCTGCGTCTGCAGAAGCTGATTTAGATCACTGCGCACAGAGGACCCAGAGATCACGGAGAAAAGCTTCAAGAGCTGGTTTTGCTCTGTGTCCTCTGTGATCTCCGCGCGAATTTTTTTGATCAGGACAGGAATAAGTAAATGGGAAAACACATCGTATTCATCGGCGCCGGCGCGGTCGGCGGTTATGTCGGCGCGCATCTTGCGCGGGCGGGCGAGGATATTTCGCTCGTTGACGCGTGGCCCGAGCACATCGAGGCGATCAAGCGCGACGGCATGCATCTCGGCGGCTCGCAGGGCGAGCACGTCGTGAAAGTGCGCGCGATGCACATGAGCGAAGTGCAGAGCTTCGTCCGCAAGCCGGTCGACATCGCGATCGTCTGCACGAAATCGTACGATACCGAGTGGGCGTCGCTGATGATCAAGCAGTACCTGACGCCGCAGGGCTACATCGTGTCGATGCAGAACGGCATCAACGAGGAGCGCATCGCGAGCGTCGCCGGCTGGGGCAAGACAGTCGGGTGCGCCCTCTCCACGATCAGCGTCAACTGCTTCAAACCGGGGCACATCAGCCGCTACCAGCAGCCGGGCGGCGATCGCCATACCGTCTTTCGCGTCGGTGAAATCCACGGGCGCATCACGCAGCGCGTGACCGAGCTCGCGGCAATTCTCAATCAGGTCGACACCGCAAAACCGACGTCGAACCTGTGGGGCGAGCGCTGGACCAAGTTGACCGCCAACAGCATCACCCACGGCATTCTCGGCGCGACCGGGCTCGACAATCGCTCCGTTTATGTGGAGCGCGGGACTGCGCACAAGCTCGGCGTCAGGCTTGCGGCGGAATCGATCGCAGTCGGGCGCGCGCAGGGCTTCGAGCTTGGCACCGTGCTCGGCATCGCGCCCGATGACTGGTACGGCGCGGGTACCGGCAATGCGGCGGCGCTCGCGAAAGTGCAGGCCGGACTGACGGCGTGGATGGCAACGCTGCTCGAGCCATCGCAGTCGTCCGTCGGCCGCGACGTCGCGCGCGGGCGTCGCTCGGAGATCGATTTCACGAACGGGCTCGTCGCGGCGAAAGGCGTCGAGGTCGGCGTGCCCGCGCCAACGCACGCCGCAGTGACGGCGCTCGTCAGGCGCATCGATACCGGCGAGCTGAAGCCGGATCCCAAAAACATCGAAAGCATTCCGTGCTGAGAGGTGCGTGCGCGGTGCTGGCTGCGTTTGCGGGCGTTGCTTTCGCGCAGGCGCAATCGTATCCGGCGAAGCCCGTCCGCATGATCGTGCCGTTCGCAAGTGGCGGGGGCACCGATATCGTCGCTCGCGCGGTGGCGCTGGAGATCGGCAAGGCGCTCAACCAGTCGTTCGTCGTCGACAACCGAACCGGCGCCAACGGCAACATCGGCATGGAGCTGACGGCGAAAGCGCCGCCCGACGGCTACACGCTCATCATGACGTCAAGCGCGTTGGCGATTAACCCGGCGATGTACAAAGGCCTCGGCTACGATCCCGTCAATGATTTCGCGCCGGTGTCGCTCGCCACGCTGATTCCATTCATCCTGGTCGCCAATTCGTCTTTGCCCGTAAAGTCGGTTAAAGACCTCGTCGCACTGGCGCGCTCGCGCAAGAAGGAGCTGAGCTATGCATCGTCGGGCACCGGCAATGCGACGCATCTCGCGATGGCGCTGCTCGAAATGATGACGAAGATCGAGCTGAATCACATTCCTTATAAAGGCACGGGACAGGGCGTGACCGACGTCATGGGCGGGCATGTGCCGCTCATGTTCGGCGCGCTGCCGTCGACGCTGCCGGGCGTGAAAGCCGGCAAGCTGAAGATTCTGGCGATTTCGAGCACACAACGCTCTCCCGTGCTGCCCGACGTGCCGACTGTCGCCGAAGCGGGCGTTCCCGGTTACGAGCTGACTTCGTGGTACGGCGTCCTCGCGCCTGCCGGAACGCCGCCGGCAATCGTAACCCAGCTCAATTCCGAGATCGTAAAGGCTTTGAAAACGCCGGAAGTCAATGCGCGTCTCTCGGGCGAGGGCGCGGAACCGGTCGGCAACTCGCCGCAGCAGTTTCAGGCTTTCATCCGCAGCGAGATCGACAAATACGCGAAGATCGTCGGCGCGCTGGGCATCGGGGCGAAATGAGGCCGCCGGTGGTTTAGAATCCGCTTCTCCGCTGTAATCACCTTCTGTCGCTCGAAAGTTCACGCCATGGCATTCGAAACCATCTTGTATAAGGAAGAGGGCCCGATCGGCTGGCTCACGCTCAACCGCCCCGACGACGGCAACATGTTCAACGTGACGATGTGTCACGAGATCCGCGACTGCATCAACGAGATCCGGCGCGAGACACGCACGCGCGTGCTGGTGATCACCGGCGCCGGCGACAAGTTTTTCTGCATCGGCGGGCGCAAGGACGGGCTGGAAGACAGCACGCTCTATGCGGGCATGCTGCCGACGCTCGAGATTTACGAAAGCATCGATCGGCTGCAGAAGCCCGTCATTGCGATGGTCAACGGCTTCGCGGTCGGCGGCGGCCAGGTGCTGCAGGTCATGTGCGATATTACGATCGCCAAAGAAAGCGCGATCTTCCGCCAGGTCGGCCCGATGATGGGCAGCTTCGACGCGGGCTACGGCACGTGGTATCTCGAAGACCTGGTCGGCAAGAAGAAGGCAAAGGAAATGTGGTTCGCCAACCCCAAGCTGACGGCGCGCGAGGCGCTCGAGATCGGGCTCATCAACAAGGTCGTGCCTGACGACAAGCTGCTCGAAGAGACGCGTGCGATGGCGACGGCGATCTCCGAGCGCGGGGCGTTCGCGCTTGCTTCGATCAAGGCAGCTTTCACCGCGCGTCACGGCGGCGTCGGCGGCCTGGGCCGCATTTCGCACGACCTCCTGCTGCGGCTTTATCTCGACACCGAGGAATCGCAGGAGCTCGGCGCGTCCATGCGCGAGAAGCGCAAACCGGATACCGACAAGTTCGGACATTAGACCGTTTAGATCTTGAACCGCGAAGGACGCGAAGGACGCAAAGGAAGGGCAAGTTCTGTGCGTGAACGTGTATGCATAAATATTCGCATCCGCGGTCAAGTCGGCGAATCAAATTATGAATATGCTTTTCGTTTTCCTTCGCGTCCTTTGCGTCCTTTGCGGTTCAGCTTTGTTTTTTTACTGAGATGAGCACGATACTGACGCTGCACGATCCGAAGACCGCGCGCGAATACTACGCGCAGGGCGTGTGGCGCAACGACACGCTGTACTCGCTGCTCAGGAAGCACGCGAGCGTGCGGCCGGGCGCGTACGCGCTGCGCGACAGCAGGCGCAGGCTTACATGGGCACAGCTCGCGCAATGGGTCGATGCGCTCGCGGCCGATCTGCATGCGGCGGGATTGAAGCGCGGGCAGCGTGTGTCGGTGTGGCTGCCGAATCGCGCCGAGGCGGTCGTCGTGTTTCTCGCGTGCTCGCGCAATGGCTACGTGTGCAATCCGTCGCTGCACCAGAATTACACGGTCAACGATATCGCGCAGCTGCTCGATCGCATCCAGTCGGCGGCGTTTTTCTCGCAGCCTTGTTACGGCGCCGATTCCGACCGCGCGGATGTGTTTCAGGCAGCCGCGGCACTGCCGGCGATGAAGCGCGTTTACCGTTTGTCCCCGGATGCCGGTCAATACGCCGCGTTTCCCGCGCCGGAGGCGAAAGCCGGCGCGCTGCCGGAAGCCGACCTGAATCCCGACAAGATTGTCTATCTCGCGTTCACGTCCGGCACGACCGGCATGCCGAAGGGCGTGCTGCATTCGGACAACACGCTGCTCGCGAACGGCCGCGCGATGGTGAAGGACTGGCATCACGACGACAAGACGATCCTCTTCAGCCACAGCCCGCTCTCGCATCACATCGCGACGGTCGCGGTCGAGCAGAGCCTGGTTGCCGGATTCGAGCTCGTCGTCAACGATTTGCCCGCGGGCAAGAAGCCGCTCGACTGGATCGTCGAGACCGGCGCGACCTATGTGATGGGCGTGCCGACCCACGCGATGGATATTCTTGCCGACATGAAGTCGCGCGGCCTGACGAAACTTGGGCGCGTCAATATTTTCTACATGGCGGGCTCGATCATCCCGCCGCAGACGGCGAAATCGTTTCTCGACATGGGCATCAAGCCGCAGAACATCTACGGCATGACCGAAAACGGCTCGCATCAGTACACGCTGCCCGACGACGACGTCGAAACGATCACGACGACGTGCGGGCGCGCCTGCCATGGCTACGAGACGCGGCTTTTCGACCAGGAGAATCCGGACCTCGAGGCGAAACCTGGCGAGCTCGGCGAAATCGGCACGCGCGGCGGGCTGCTCACGCTCGGCTATTTCAACAATCAGAGCGCGACCGAGAACTCGTTCAATTCGAGCGGCTGGTTCCTGTCCGGCGACCTCGGCCGGATGGATGCGAGAGGCAATCTGCAGATCGTCGGCCGCAAGAAAGACCTCATCATTCGCGGCGGCCACAACATCTATCCGGCGCACATCGAGAATCTCACCGTCAAGCATCCGGCGGTGCTGAAGGCAGCGGCATTTCCGATCGCCGACGAGCGCCTCGGCGAGCGCGTGTGCCTCGCGATCATACTGCGCGACGGAACGCGCCTCGATGCGGCCCAGATGCTCGATCACCTCGGCGAGCATGGGCTCTCGAAATACGACATGCCGGAATATTTCATCCGCATGGACGCATTCCCGTTGACGGCGAGCGGCAAGATATTGAAGCGCGAGCTGGTCGAGATGGCGAAGACGGGCAAAATCGCGCCCGAGGCCGTGCGCTGGGTGGCTCCGGAGAAGCGCAAGGCATAAAACATTCAATCTCGAACCGCAAAGGACGCGAAGGTCGCAAAGGAAAGCAAGAACGTCCAATGCATCCGTGGCAAAATCGATGCAATTACGGGCGCACTGCGATCGATAGTAATTTCACTTTGTTTTTCCTTCGCGTCCTTTGCGTCCTTTGCGGTTAAAGATCTAGTCGGAAGTAAAACGAATGGCAATTGAACTCACCCGGGTCGAAGAATTCGCGCTCATCACGCTGAACCGTCCCGATGCGCTGAACGCCTTGTCGTTCGCGTTGATCGCAGACCTCGGCCGCAAGATCGACGAAGTCGCAAAAAGCGACGCGCGCGCTCTGCTGATCATCGGCGCGGGCGCCAAGGCATTCTGCGCGGGAGCGGACATCAAGGAGCTTCAGGGCCGATCGCTCATTGCGCAGAAAGAGGGCGCGGAAATGGGGCAGGCAGTGTTCGCGAAGCTCGACAAGCTGCCCGTGCCGTCAATTGCGATTATCAACGGCTACGCGTTCGGAGGCGGGCTCGAGCTCGCGCTCGCCTGCACGCTGCGCATCGCCACGAAGAACGCCAAGATGGGCCTGCCCGAGATCAAGCTCGGCCTGATTCCCGGTTACGGCGGCACCCAGCGCCTGCCGCGCGCAATCGGCGAGCCGCGCGCGCTTGAAATGATCATGACCGGCCGCACGGTAGACGCGGAAGAGGCTGCGCGCATCGGGCTGGTGAACCGGCTGATCGACGGCGATGCGCTTCAGCAGGGGATCGCGTTCGCGCGCGAGCTCACGTGCTACAGCCTGCCCGTGCTCGGTTTCGCCCGCGAAGCGGTCAAGCGCGCGCTCGACAATTCGGTTGCCGAAGGCCTGCGCGTCGAGGCGAACCTGTCGACGCTCGCGTTCCAGACGCAGGACGCGGCCGAAGGCATGGATGCTTTTGCTTCCAAGCGCAAAGCTGAATTCAAAGACAAATGAGCCGCGGATAAACGCAGATACACGCAGATAAAATCAAAGACAAAATGCATGAGGGTTTTGCTCCTGGTTTCATCCGCGTTTATCTGCGGCTGATAAAGCTCTAAAGGTTTAAATGGCTACGAAGTCCAAAGTGATTGCTGTGACCGGCGCGAGCCGCGGTATCGGCGCGTCGATAGCGCTCGAGCTCGCGCATCGCGGGTTCACGGTCGCCTGCCTCACACGCAAAGGCAAAGGGCCCGAAGTGCAGGGTGCGAAGGCGTTGGCTGAGCGCTTCGTCGACGTTCCGTGTGACGTGACCGACGAGGCGAGTCTCAAGTCGGCATTCGCCGCAGTCGTGGAGAAGGCAGGATCGCTCGACGGGCTCGTCAACAATGCCGGCATTCATCTCGACGCCCCCAGCCACGAGCTCGCGACGGCGACGTACGAAAAAGTCATGATGACGAACGCGACGGCCGTGTTTACCGCGTGCCGCGAAGCCTATCCGCATCTCGTCAAAAGTGGCGGCGGCACGATCGTCAACATCGGGTCGTTTTTCGACAAGGTCGGCGTCAAGCGCAACGTCGCGTACTGCGCGTCCAAGGCGGCGGTCGGCGCGATCACGCGCTGCCTCGCGGTGGAATGGGCTAATCGCGGCATCCGCGTGCTCGACGTCGCGCCCGGGTATATCGTGACGGACCTCAATCGCGACGCGATGACGCAGGGTCCGCTCGCCGATTATCTGAAGAAACGCATTCCGTCGGGCGCGACCGGCAACGCGGCGGACATCGCCAAGCTTGTCGCAGCGATATATACCGAAAACATTCCGTTTCTGACCGGCGAGACGATTTACATCGACGGCGCTCAGGGGATCAACCATTAATGCGCTTGCCACAGAGTTCACAGAGAACACAGAGAGAATCTCAATGCGTATAAATTGCTGGTTGGGTTTCTCTGTGCTCTCTGTGGCTAAGGTATAGGGATGAATGTTTTTGAGCGGTTAGATGCGGCGCTTGAGTTTGCGCCCGAGGAGGCGGCGCTGCTCGACAGCGTCAAAAAGCTCGCGCGCGAGAAGATCGCGCCGCGCGCGGCGGGGCTCGACCGCAGCGGCGAATTCCCGCACGACAACGTACGCGAAATCAATGCGCTTGGCCTCAACGCGATGTTCGTGCCGGAAGAGTACGGCGGCGCGCAGATGTCGTATGCCGTCTACCTCGAATGCGTGCGCGAGCTGTCGAAGGCATGCGCCTCCACTGGCATCGTGTGGGCGACGAATTTTCATGCGATGAAGCCGCTGATCGATTTCGGCACGGAAGAGCAGAAGAAGCGGTTGCTGCCGAAGGTCGCGGAAGGCGCGTTGGGGTCGTTGACGATTACGGAGCCGACGGCAGGTTCGGACGCGACCGGGATGAGAACGGAGTTTCGTCCCGACGGCGATTCCATCGTGATCAACGGCAGCAAGACGTTCATCACCAATGGCGCGCACGCGGATTTCTACATGCTGTTCGGCAAATGGAGCGAGATCGCCGACAGCAAAGGCGCGATTTCGGTGCTCGTGCTCGAAAAAGGCGCGCCGGGACTCAAGGTCGTGCGCGAGGAAGAAAAGATGGGCCTGCACGCTTCGAGCACCGCCGCGCTCGCGTTCGACAACTGCCGTGTGCCGCGCGCGAACCTGCTCGGCAAGCCGGGCGAGGGCCTGAAGATACTGCTCGCATCGCTCAACAAATCAAGGCCGAGCGTTGCCGCGCATGCGCTCGGCATTGCCCGCGCTGCATTCGAGGATGCAGTCGCGTACATCAACGAGCGGAAACAATCGGGACGCAAAATCGTCGAGTTCCAGGGCATCCAGTTCATGCTCGCTGATATGGCCACCGATCTTGCGATGTGCGAAGCCTGGCTGAGAAACGTCGCCCGCATGGTGGATGGCGGTGCGACGGATTTCGGCGTCGAGGCGTCGATGCTGAAAATGCGTGCGTCGGATCTCGCCATGCGGATCGCGACCGAAGCGGTGCAGCTTCACGGCGGGTACGGTTACTGCAAGGACTACCGGGTCGAGCGCCTGATGCGTGAGGCGAAGATCACCCAGATCTGGGAAGGCACCAACCAGATCCACCGGCAGTTAATCGGGCGAAGCTTCATCAAAAAGTAAAGCCAAATAGCCGCAGATAAACGCAGATGAACGCAGATAAAAAATTAAAGACCAACCCGCTCGCGGAAAATGGATTTCCGGTACGCTTTGAAGGGGTCATCCGCGTTTATCTGCGTGTATCTGCGGCGCCATTGAGGTAGTAAATGTCTGAAATAAAAACAGTAGGCGTCGCCGGCAGCGGCACGATGGGCGCGGGGATCGCGATCGTCGCGGCGCGCGCGGGCTTCAAAACGATCGTGTTCGACACGCGGCAGGACGCGCTCGACCGCGCGCACAAGCAGACCGCGGGCTTCTTCGCCAAATCGGTGGAGCGCAAGAAACTCACGCAAGCGCAGGTCGGAACGATCCTGAGCAACATGACCGGCACGACGAAAATATCCGACATGGCGGCGTGCGACATCGTGATCGAGGCGGTGTTCGAGGACCTCAAGGTAAAACACAGTCTCTTCGCGCAGTTGAACAAGGCGTGCCGGCCGGAAACGCTGTTCGCGTCGAACACCTCCACGCTGTCGATCACCGAGATCGCCGCGGGCTCGGGGCGCGACGAGCGCTTCGTCGGCATGCACTTTTGCCTGCCCGCGCAATTGATGAGGCTCGTGGAGATGTCGCCGGGCATTCGCACGAGCGACGAATCGTTCAGGGCCGCCTGGGATTTCTGCAAGGCGATGGGCCAGATCCCGGTGAAAACCAAGGACAACCCGGGATTCATCCTCAATTACTTCCTCGTGCCGTTCAATAACGACGCGATCCGCCTCGTCGAAGCGGGCGTCGCCGCGCCCGCCGACATCGACCGCGCGATTAAAGTCGGGCTCGGCTATCCGCTCGGGCCGCTCGAGCTGCTCGATCTGGTCGGGCTCGACACGCACCTGCTCGTCGCCGAGGCGTTGTATGCGTCGACGCACGATCCACGGGCGGCGGTGCCCGCGCTGGTCAAGCGCATGATCGCGGCGGGGCATCTCGGCCGCAAGACGGGTCAGGGATTTTTCAGGTACACCGGCAACGCGATGTTCGGGGGCTAGGAGAGATGGCAAACATGCACTACGCAGTTCTGGACACCGGCAACAGCCGCTCGTTTCCGGCCGACCACCCGCTGGTGACGGGCGCCGCCAAAGCGCTGAAATCGGCTGAAGTCGTGATCGTGCTCGGCGAGCACGCGGGTAATCACGCAAAGTCGCTGAGCAAGTGGAAAGACAAGACGGCCGTATTGATCGAGCTCGGCACCGATCCGCTCGGCATGCACACGGGTGAAAGCCGCGCCGAGGAAGGCTCGAACGCGCTCGGCTTCGCACGCTTCCGTCTCGGCGACGCCGAGGCGACGAACCTCGTCGAGCTCGTGCGCCAGCCGCGCACGCAGGAGGCCGCGATTGCCGCGGCGAAAAAGCTGTTCGAAGGCTTCGGGCTGGAAGTGGCGGTGTGCGGCGATTTTTCCGGCCGCATCATCGACCGGCTCGTGCGCCCGTATTACAACGCCGCGCTGCGCCGCCTCGACGAAGGGCTCGCGACCGCCGACGATCTCGACACGACGCTCAAGCTCGGGCTCGGCTACCCCGAAGGCCCGATCTCGCTGCTGGAGCGCACCGGGCTCGCGCATCACTTCGACGTGACGCAGGCGCTGTTCGAAGCGACGGGCGACGCCGCGTACGCGCCCGCGCGCCGCGCGCGGGTAGCAAGGCACCGAAAAGCATAGAGCTTTCACCGCGAAGGACGCAAAGGACGCAAAGGAAAGGACGAAGGAAAACGATAAAAAGTAAAGACGTCATTCCGGTGCAAACCGGAATCCAGGGAACACCGAGTGAAATATTTTTCGCACAATGGATTCTGGCTTTCGCCAGAATGACGAGCTTCTCCTTCGCGTCCTTTGCGTCCTTCGCGGTTCAAGATCTAGTGCTAATTTGATATGTCTCCACTAAAAGGAATACGCGTTCTCGATTTCAGCACGCTGCTGCCCGGGCCGCTCGCGACACTGCTGCTCGCGGAGGCCGGCGCGGAAGTGATCAAGATCGAGCGCCCTGGACGCGGCGACGAGATGCGCTCGTACGAGCCCAAATTCGGGACGGACAGCGTCAACTTCGCGCTGCTCAATCGCGGCAAGCGCTCGCTCGCGATCGATCTCAAGGACAAGACGGCCGTCGCCAATCTCAAGCCGCTGGTGGAGTCTGCCGATGTCGTCGTCGAGCAGTTCAGACCCGGCGTGATGGACCGGCTTGGGCTCGGTTATGAAGCGCTCAGCCGGATCAATCCGCGCATCATCTATTGCGCGATCACCGGCTACGGCCAACATGGGCCGCGCGCCGATGTGGCCGCGCACGACATCAATTACATCGGCGATGCCGGCATGCTCGCGCTTGCGGCGGGCAGTGACGGCGCGCCGGTGCCGCCGCCCGCACTGATCGCGGACATCGGCGGCGGAACGTATCCGGCGGTGATCAATATCCTGCTCGCCCTGCGCGAGCGCGACCGCACCGGCAAAGGCTGCAAGCTCGACATCGCGATGGGCGACAATCTGTTCACCTTTCTGTACTGGGCGATCGGCAACGGCGAGGTTGCGGGCGACTGGCCGACGCCGGGCGGCGATCTCGTGACCGGCGGCTCGCCGCGTTACAACGTCTATCGCACGCGCGACGGCAAGTACATCGCGGCCGCGCCGCTCGAGCAGAAATTCTGGGAAACCTTCTGCACGCTGATCGATCTCGCGCCCGCGTTGCGCGATGACAGCCGCGACGCCGCCAGGACCAAGCACGCGGTCGCCGAAAAAATCGCGGAGAAAACTGCGGACGAGTGGCGAGCGCTGTTTGCCGGCAAGGACGTTTGCTGCACGATCATGGCGTCGGTCGAGGAAGCGCTGCGCGATCCGCATTTCATCGCGCGCGGCGTCTTCGCGGCGAAGCTCACTGCCGGCGGCAAGGCGATGACGGCGCTGCCGGTGCCGATCGCGCCGGAATTCCGCGCGCAGACCGGCGCGGCAGGGTACCCGGCGCTCGGCGAAGCGAACGACGATCTGCTGAAGCGCCTTTAGGAAGGGGAGCCGTTGCCCGCTTCTTTGCTATAGTTGGGGCGGGAGGTGCTCATGGCGGCTCGTCTGGTCTCGTTGGTAATTTCTCTCTTCGTTGCAGCGTCCGTGCACGCCGCGGACGCCTATCCGGCCAAGACGGTGCGCATCGTCGTCGCTTTCGCAGCCGGCGGTTCGACGGACCTGCTCGCGCGCAACATCGCGCAACGTCTCAACGAATTGTGGAAGACGCCGGTCATCGTCGACAATCGCGCGGGGGGCGGCGGCATCGTCGGCTCCGATCATGTCGCCAAGTCGGCGCCCGACGGCTACACGATGCTGTTCGGCACCAACACGACCAACGCTGTTGCCGCATCGCTCTACGCAAAGTTGCCGTTCGACCCGGCGCGCGATTTCATTCCGATTACCGAGATTGCGATCATTCCGCAAATGCTGTCGGTGCACCCGTCGATCCCGGTGCGCTCGGTAAAAGAGCTGGTCGCGCTGGCGAAGGCGCGTCCGAAGGAACTCAATTTCGGCACCGCCGGAACCGGCAGCACTTCGCACATGGCAATGGAGCTTTTCGAGTCCGTCGCCGGCATAAAAATGGTCCACGTTCCCTATAAGGGCACCGGGCCGGCGATGATCGAGTTGCTGGGGGGCCATCTGTCGCTGATGTTCGACGTGATCATGACTTCGCTGCCGCACGTTCAGGCAGGCAAGCTGCGCACGCTCGGTGTGAGCAGCCTCAAGCGCGCGCCGATCGTGCCCGAAGTGCCGACGATCGCCGAGTCCGGATATCCGGGGTTCGAAGCGATCGTCTGGTTCGGCTTGTTTGCGCCGACCGGCACGTCGCCGGATATCGTCAGAAAAATCAGCGAAGACACAGCGCGCATCCTCGCCACGCCCGCCATGCGCGAGTTGCTCGCGGGCCAAGGCACGGAAATCGTCGCGAGCAGTCCGGCGGCTTTCGCGACGCGGGTGTCGAGCGAAATCGTCAAATGGCGCAAAGTGATCCAGGACGCCGGCATCAAGCCCGAGTAATTCAGATCGACTAATCCGCGGTGTATCGAATCGGCATCGACGTCGGGGGCACGTTCACCGACTTTACCTTATTGCGCGAAGCAGACGGGCAGGTCGGCTTTCACAAAGTCGCCTCGACGCCGCACGATCCGTCGCAGGCGATCGAGCAGGGCATTGCCGACCTTCTGAAGATGCACGCGATCGCGCCGGACGATGTCGCGCACGTCGGCCACGGCACGACGGTTGCGACCAATCTCGTCATCGAGCGGCGCGGCGCGCTGACCGGTCTCATCACGACCAGGGGGTTTCGCGACGTGATCGAGATTGGCCGCCAGACGCGCCCGCATCTGTTCGATTACAGCGTGGTGAAGCCGCCGCCGCTCGCCAGACGCGAGCATCGGCACGAGATTCGCGAGCGCGTGAGCGCGCGCGGCGAAGTGCTCGTCGCGCTAGACGAAAGCGACGTAGAGGCCGCCGCGCAGCACCTGCGGGCCGCGGGCGTCAAGGCGGTTGCGATCTGCTTTCTGCATGCATACCGCAATCCGGCGCACGAAGAGGCCGCGCGCAAAATTGTCGCGCGCGCGCTGCCGGATGCTTATGTGAGCGTGTCGAGCGAGGTGCTGCCCGAATTCCGCGAGTTCGAGCGCTGGTCAACAACGCTGCTCAACGCGGCGGTCGGCCCGCGCATGGAAACCTACCTCGAAAGCTTTCTGGCGCGAGTGAAGAATCTGGGCATCGGCGTCGAGCCGTTTACGATTCATTCGAACGGCGGGCTCATGTCGATCCGCGCGGTACGCGCGTTTCCGGTGCGCACCTGCCTCTCGGGGCCGGCCGCGGGCGTCGTCGGCGCGGCGGAAGTCGGGCGCGTGGCGGGCTTCGAGAATCTGGTGACGTTCGACGTCGGCGGCACGAGCACCGATGTATCGCTCGTATATCGCGGCAAGCCGCTCTTCAGCTCTAGCCGGCTCGTCGCCGACTATCCGGTCAAGACGCCGATGATCGACATTCACGTGATCGGCGCGGGCGGCGGCAGCATCGCGTGGATGGACGACGCGGGCGCCTTGAAAGTGGGACCGCAAAGCGCCGGCGCCGATCCGGGCCCGGCTGCGTACATGCGCGGTGGTGTGCAGCCGACTATTACGGACGCGCAGATCTGCCTGCATCGTCTCAACCCGGTCGCGCTGCTCGAAGGCCGGCTCAAGGTGGACGAGGCGGCGGCGCGCAAAGTCATCGCGGAGAAAGTCGCGCAGCCGCTCGGCCTCGAGCTCGAAGAGGCGGCCGAAGGCGTAATCCGCATCGCGAACGCGAACATGAGCCGCGCAATCCGCTCGGTGTCCACGGAGCGCGGTTACGATCTCGCGCGCTTCGCCTTGTTCGCGTACGGGGGCGCCGGCCCGCTGCACGCGATCGACGTCGCGATCGAGTGCGGAATCCCGACGGTCATCGTGCCGCAGGAGCCCGGCACGCTGTGCGCGCGCGGCATGCTGCTGACCGACATCAGTTTCGACTTCGTGCGCAGCGAGATCGCCGAAGCGACGGCTGAAGCCTGGCGCGACGTCTGCCGCCTGTTCTCCGAAATGCAATCCGAAGCCAGCGCGTGGCTCGAGCGGGAGCGCGTGCCCGCTGCCGAGCGGTCGTTCCGGTACCACCTGGATGCGCGCTACCAGGGCCAGAATTTCGAAGTGATCGTGCCGATGGCGCGCATTGCCGATGACGGCAGGGACGCTTTCCTGCGCGAATTCGCAGCCGCGCATCAGCGCGAGTACGGCTACGATGTGCCGGGCCGTGCGGTCGAGATCGTCAATTGCCGCCTGCAAGCCGTCGGCCGCGTCGTCAAGGCGCCGCTGCGCGAGATCGCGGGCGCCGGTTCGGTCGCGGATGCAGTCGTCGCGCGGCGCAAGGTTTACTTCGGCGCGGCCCACGGCTGGCTCGACACGCCCGTGCATGCCCGCTCGAAACTTGCGGCCGGAGCGGCGCTCACCGGGCCGGCGCTGATCGAGGAAATGAGTTCGACGGTATTGCTTTCGCCGGGTCAGAGCGCGACGGTCGATCGCATCGGAAATCTGGTCATCAAAGTCAAAAACATTTAGCCACAGAGAGCACAGAGAAATGCGACGGCATAATGAGACGAATGAAGCGATTGCGGGGTTTTACTCGGTGCCCTCTGTGTCCTCTGTGGCTGCCTAAGGGTTTAGCGTATGAACGATTCGAAAAGTTTTGATCCGATCGCGATGGAGGTGTTCAGCAATCGTCTCCTGTCGATTACGGAAGACATGAACAACACGCTCGTGCGCTCGTCGTTCTCGACCAATATCAAGGAGCGGCGCGACTGCTCGGTCGGGCTCTTCGACGGGCGTGGTCGCCTGATCGCGCAGGGCACGCAAATTCCACTGCATCTGGGCTCGCTCGATGGTGGAGTAAACGCGGTGCTCGCTGCGTATCCGGTGGGGAAAATGCGCGAGGGAGACGTGTTCCTGTGCAACGATCCCTACCTCGCGAACGGCACGCATCTGCCCGACATCAGCGTCGTGACGCCGGTATTTGTGGACGGCAGAGTGGAGTTTTTCGCCGCCAACGTCGGCCATCACGCTGACGTCGGCGGCGCGGTCCCCGGCTCGATCGCGGGCGGCTCGCGGTCGATTTTCGAAGAGGGCATCCGGCTGCCGGTCGTGCGCATCGTGCAGGCGGGCGAGCTCAATACCGAGATGCTCAATCTCATCGCGCACAACACGCGCGATCCCGAAGAGCGCGCACTCGACCTGCGCGTGCAGGTCGCGACAAACGAGCGCGGCGCGGCGGCGGCCCGCGAGCTCGTCTCGCATATGGGTATCGACGCCGTTCGCCGTTCGATCGACGATATCATCGCGTACACCCAGCGGCGAATTCGCAATCGTATTGCCGAGCTCAAGCCGGGCGAATACCGGTTCACGAACTATCTCGACGACGATGGCATGGGCGGCGAGCCGGTGCCGATCGCGGTCACGGTGCGCGTCGAAGGCGATCGCCTGAGTGTCGACTTCACGGGCTCGGGCAAGGAGGCGCGCGGCGCCATGAACGTGCCGACCAACGCGCTCAATGCATGCGTCTATTACTCGGTGAAGGCTTTGCTCGATCCGGAGCTCCTGCCCAACGCCGGCTTGTTCGAGGCGGTGAGCATCAGCGCGCCGCCGGGCACGATCGTCAATCCGCTGCCGCCGGCGCCCGTCGGGGCGCGCTCGATTACCTGCCAGAAGGTCGCCGGCGCGATATTCGGCGCGTTTCGCGGCGTGCTGCCGCCAGAGCGCGTGCTCGCGTCAGGCAATGACGTGGTGCCGGCAATCGTGTTTTCGGGCGCGCTTGCCCATCGCAAAGGCCAGTACGTTTATCTCGAGACTCTGGGCGGCGGCAGCGGCGCGCGCTTCGGCGCGGACGGTATGGATGCCGTGCACGTGCATCTGACCAATACCTCCAATCTGCCGGCCGAGGCGCTGGAGAACGAATATCCGCTGATGGTCGACGAATACGCGCTCGTCGCGGACTCGGGAGGCTCCGGCAAATATCGCGGCGGGCTCGGCCTTGCCCGGCAGATTCGGGCGACCGTGCCCGGCACGATTTTCTCGGTGCGCTCGGACAGCCATACCGTCGGCGTACCGTCCGGCGTCTTTGGCGGCGGCGACGGCCGGCGCGCGAAACTCACCCGCAACTATGGCAGCGCCAACGCTGAAGAGCTCTTTTCCAAGGTTGCGCGCATCGAGATGAACGTCGGCGACTCGATGCGGATCGAGACCCCGGGGGCGGGCGGCTACGGCAATCCGGCCGAGCGCGCGGTCGAAGCGATTGCAGCCGATCTGCGGGACGGGAAAGTGTCGCGCGAGGCGGCGGAGCGGGATTATGGTGTAGAGTTAGTGTGCGAGGCGCTGAACAAGAAGAAGTGAAGAAATGAATCCGTCGGCGCCGATTTTCTTCACGGGAAGTGCCCGACAAAACAATAAACAGGGACGGCGCTTGAACTCTAACTTTCGAATTCATTCCGCATAAGCCTGCCGATGGAAGTGCAGGCGCGACCAGTAAAGAATCGCCGACGCGTGATTATAGGCGGCGGATCCGGATTCATCGGGTCGGCGCTGGCAAAGGTCCTGGCCGGCCGCGGGGATTCGGTTACGCTCATCTCGCGCACTTCTGGCCCGGATCGCATCACCTGGACCGACATCAAAGAGCATGGGCTCCCGGAATGCGATGCGGTCGTCAATCTCGCGGGTCAACACATTCTGGACTTGAGCCGGCGCTGGAATGATGACTATAAGAACGAAGTGATTCGTTCGCGCGTGGAAACTACGGAAACCCTGGTCAAGGCGATAAACGACAGCCCGAACCCTCCCGCGGTTTTCGTCTCGACTGCAGGCAAATGCTTCTACGGCACGCGCGAGCTGGACGCTCACCAGGAGTATCCGGACTTGGACGAGGATTCGCAGCCGATGGGGCTCGATTTTCCCGCGGAGCTCGTTGCTTTGTGGGAAAAGGCTGCTGAAGGCGTCGATCGCTCGCGGGTACGTCATGTGCGGCTGCGAATCGGGGTCGTGCTTGGCCGAGTCGAACGCAAATCGCACATTGGCAGACTGTGGCAAATCGGGCGCGCCCGTGGCTTCCTGCCCATCATAAGGCTGCCATTTTGCCTTGGGCTTGGCGCTACGATCGGAACCGGTCGCCAGCCATTTCCATGGATACACATATCCGACATGGTTGGAATTTTGTCGCACGTGCTGGATGATCGTGAAACGATTGGCAGATACAACGCGGTTTCGCCGGGTATCGTCACCAATCAGCAGTTTACGGAGTCGTTCGCCAAACACTTGCACCGGCGCATCGTCTGGGCTGCACCGGCGTGGCTGGTGCGCGGCATTGTCGGCGCCGAAAGATCTTCGATCCTGCTCGAAGGGCAACTCGTCCGGCCGAAGCGCACTTTGCAGTCGGGATATGTATTTCGCTATCCTACCATCGATGCTGCGCTCGACGATCTCGTGCACATCACGTTTTGAGCGGCTCCGACAAACGGCAGGTCCGCGGCGGTATGCGGAAAGACATTCGCAAGCCTGATCCCGTTCAGGCGGGAACCGCAGACTTGCAAGAGCTTTCGCGTTTTAATGCGCTTGCCGAAGAGTGGTGGAAGCCGGACGGCAAGTTCAAGGTGATCCATCGCTTCAACAAAACGCGTGTTGAGCTTCTTTCGGATCGTCTGCCGAGACTCATGAGCCGCGCTCCGGATGGGGCCGTTCCATTGGCGGGACTGCGTGTCCTCGACGTCGGTTGCGCGGCAGGACTGGTTACCGAGCCAATCGCAAGACTGGGCGCCGAAGTAACCGGAATCGACGCCGTCGAACGCAATATTGCTGTGGCGTCACGTCACGCCGCGGCTTCCGGGGTAAAGATCAATTACCGCCACGCTTTGCCGGAAGACTACGCGGCGCAAACTGAAAAATTCGATATCGTGCTGAGTCTCGAGGTGGTCGAGCACGTTGGCGACCTTCCGGTTTTTCTCGGCGCACTGGCGAGCTTGGTCAAGCTGGACGGAATCCTCGTTATCGGAACACTCAATCGGACTATTCGCTCCTACCTCAAAGCCATCGTCGGGGCCGAATATTTACTGCGTTGGCTGCCGCGCGGAACGCATACCTGGCGCAAGTTCGTAACGCCCGAGGAGCTCGAACGCGCTTTGCGGCCGTACGGTTTCACCGTCGAGGAGATTTGCGGTGTTGCGTTGAATCCAATGAAACAGCAGTGGCAGATTTCGTCTGATACCAGTGCGACGTACCTGGAATTCTTCAGGAAGGCGTAGACGCCTCGAATTGACCTTCGCGTCGCAACCGGTCGCGCAAACGATTAAACTTTCGCAACGATTGAAGAAGATCAATGCGGAACCGCCGGCTCGAGTCCGCGCTTGAAGGAGAACAAATCTATGCAAGGCGTGAAATTGCTGGTGCTGATTCTGTCTGTTGCAGCGCTCTGCGTTGTAGTGGAGCTGGCGTCGGCGCAAACCCCTGCCCAGTCTTATCCGAGCAAGCCCATCAAGCTCATCGTGCCCTGGCCGGCCGGCGGTATTACGGATTCGGCCGGGCGCGTGATGGCGCAGCGCCTGTCCGAGCAGATGTCGGCGTCGGTTGTGGTCGACAACAAGGGCGGCGCAGCGGGGGTCATCGGCGCGGACGCGGCGGCCCACGCACCCGCTGACGGTTACACGCTGCTGCTGGCAAGCGCGGAGACGCACGCGATCGCACCGAACATGCACGCGAAGCTCGCCTACGATCCTCTCAAGGATTTTGTTGCCATCATGCCTTTTGCAATCAATCCATTCTCGCTGGTGGCGCGCGCGGATTTCCCGGCAGGCACGGCGCGGGAGCTGATCGCGCTGGCCAAGTCGCAGCCCGGCAAGTTCACCTATTCGTCGGCGGGGCTTGGCAGCGCTTCGCAGATCGGCATGGAGACCCTCAAATCGCTGGCGGGAATCAACATACTGCACGTGCCTTTCCAGGGGCAGGCGCCGGCGATCACGTCGCTGATGGGCGGCCAGACCGATTTGCAGATGCTGCCGGCGGGCAGCGCGGTGGCAATGCGGAGGTCCGGCAAGCTGAAGGTCTACGCCGTCACGACGCAGACGCGCTTTTTCGACATGCCCGACGTGCCGACGTTGAAGGAGGAGGGTTTCGAAAGCATGAATTTCGCCAACTGGTTCGGCCTGGTCGCGCCGGTGAACGTGCCGCCTGCTGTCGTGCAGCGCCTCGCTGCGGACACGGCGGCGGTGTTGAAGTCGCCCGACACGCGCGCCATGCTGCAAAAGCTCGGCGTCGACGTTTATCCGGCGATGTCGCCGCAGGAATTTCAGAAGTTCATTGCCGCCGAAATGACACGCTGGGGCGGCGTCATCCGCAGCGCGAATATCAAGGCAGACTGAACTAGCGGCGCGCGCGCGCGGCCTGCGGCGGGCGGTACGTGCGATCTTCGAGCAGGCGTCCATATCCTGTTACCGGCGTGCCGATGCCGCTCGTGCGCAAGGCGTTCCACATGAGCGCGCTCGCGCTCGACAACACCGGCTTGCCGAGATCGGTTTCCAGCGCGGCGAGAACGGACAACGTGGGCAGTCCCATGCCGCTGAAAAAGAGCGCCTCCGCCTCGGGGCGGTTCGCGCTCCTGCCGAGCGCGTAAACCCGCCGCGGCGTCTCGTCGAAAATACTTTTCACGTCGGGCAGGCATTCCGCGTTGACGACTTCGAGCCCGTATTCTTCGACGATGGCTTTGCCGCGCAGCGTGAGCGCCCGGTCATAGGCCGTCCCGATTGCGATCCGGCGCACGCCGAGCGCGCTGAAAGCGGCGACGGCGCTGCGCAGCGCGGAGATGAAGGGAATGCCGGTGAATTCCTCGAGATGGCGGGTCAGCTTTTCTTCACCATCCTTGCCGAGGACGTAACTCGTAGCCGTGTGCCCGAGCGCGATGACATCGGGCTCGACGCTCGCCAGCATTTCGACCGTCTCGTCCATGTGCTCGAGATGACTCGCCGCGCGGCTCTGCAGATTGTCGAGCGTGCCGACGGGGCCGCGCGCCGTCATCCGCGCGAAATGCACCGACACGCCATCGGGCGCGAGCCTGAACATCTCGCGCTCGATCGTGGGAGTTCCGGGAGGAATGAGGAAACCCAGTCGCGCGCGCCATCCGTCCATCCCTGATTCTCCTGTGCTCATCGGCTCAAGCGTCGAGCCCCGCTATTTCGCCGAGCGTGATTGGCTTCACGGGATTGCGAATCCGGGAATAGCCGACTTCGGCCGGGGAAACGCCGCGCGATTCGGCGATCAGCTCGACCACGGTCAAGCCGCACAACCGGCCCTGGCACGGCCCCATGCCGCAGCGCGAGAACGACTTCATCTGGTTGGGGCCGGGACAGCCTTGCTGCGTGACGAGCTTGCGAACTTCGCCGGCGGTGACTTCCTCGCAGCGGCACACGAGCGTGTCCGGCTGGCGCGGCGCGACGACTTCCTGAGCCGGACGGTACAGCGCGTCGAGGAAAGGCCGCGCGCGCAGGTGCACGCGCAGATGCGAGCGCAGTCCACGCGCTTCGGCATCCCGCTCTTCCGCCGACATTTTCGCGAGCCCGCGTGCTGCATCGAGCGCGGCAAGCGCGCCGCCCGCGACCGCCGCCTGCGCGCCAACGATGCCGCCGTTGTCGCCGGCAATCTGCACGCCTTCGACCGACGTGTTTCCCCACGCATCGAGGCGCGGCCGAAACGCGCGCTGCGCGTCGTCCCATTCATGCTCGCAGCGCAGCGCGAGCGCGAGGTTCATGTTGGGCACCACGCCCTGATGCAGCAGCACTGTCTCGACCGCTTCGCGATGCGCGCGCCCATGTGACTGGTAGCAAATCTCGCGCACGCGCTCCTGCCCGACGAGTTGCAGATTGCGCGAAGCGCGCTCGATCGGAACGCCCGCCGCGCGCACTTCGGCGATCAGGTCCAGACCTTTCCTAAGGTAACCGGGCGCGGCGAGAAACCGCGGGAGGTGCGGCAGCGCCGCCAGGCGCCGCGCACCGGTCTCGATGATGGCCGCGGGCTTCGCGCCGGCGCGCACGAGCTGCGCGGCGACGAGATAGAGCAGCGGCCCCGAGCCGGCAATCACGAACCGCCCGGCGGGCACCGCGCCGGTCGACTTGAGGAGCGTTTGCGCCGCGCCGCAGGTCATGACGCCGGGCAGCGTCCAGCCGGGGACCGGAACAGGCCGTTCCATTGCGCCGGCAGCTACGAGGATTCGCTTTGCGGAAATGCGCGAGGCGCGGCCATTGCAGCGCGTGTAGAGATTGCGCTCCGCGTCGATCTGCCACACCGTCGTGAGCGGCAGATATTCCGCGCCGCTCGCGCGAAAGCGCCTGACGAGGTCCAGTCCGGCCGCGTAGTCGTCGCCGAGTATCTTCAGGTGGGCAGGCCGCCGGGCGCCGACGGTTTCTATGCCGCGAAAGATCTGACCGCCCGGCTCCGGTTGCTCGTCGATGACGACCGTGCGCAGTCCCGCCCTGGCTGCCGTCGCTGCGGCCGCAAGTCCGGCGGGGCCCGCGCCGACGATGGCGTAGTCGAAGCCATCGCTCATGGCTTCGCCTCGACGCCGCCCGACTGACGATTGATGCGCATGCCTTCCGCGACCGGCACCAGGCACGCCTGCTGGTTCGGCGCGCCGTCGATTTCGGCGAGGCAGTCGAAGCAGACGCCCATCATGCAGTAAGGCGCGCGCGGCGAGTCGCTGACGGGAGTCGTGCGCACCGGCAGGTCGCCCGCGAGCAGAAGCGCGGCGGCAGCAGTTGCGCCCGCGGGCGCGCGAAACGGCGTGCCGTTAATCACGACGTTGACTGTCGCGGCAGTCGAATCAGGCAGCGTTTTGAACATCAAATCTCTTATTCGAGAATCGCTGCACTTCGGTCGGCAGGGAGCCGTTCGCGACGAATTCTGCGTAACGCATTGCGTGGGCGGCCGCGAGCGTGACGCCGCTGTGGCAGGTCGCGACGAATGCGCCCGGAAACTCTGCCGACTGCTCGTAAATCGGCAGCCCGTCGGGCGCCATCACGCGCAGCGCGCTCCAGTGACGCACGATGCGCACGTCGCGCAGAAAAGGGAACATCCTGATCGCGCGCGCGGCGAGAAACTGCTGAACGTCCGGCGTCGTTGCATCGTTGAAGCCGGCTTCCTCGCGGGATTCGCCAATCAGCAGGCCGCCTTCCGCCATCTGCCTGACCCAGATCGTCAGCATGCTCAGGACCGGCTTCACGCGCTCCGTCACGAAAATCTGCCCGCGCACCGGCTCGACCGGCACGTTGAGACCGACGAGCGCACCGAGCGCCTTATTCCCGAGCCCCGCCGCGAGCACGAGCTTCGGCGCGTTGAACGTGCGGCCGCCAGCGGTGACCGTAAAATCGTGCGGTGCCGCTTTGAGGGCAGTCACCCTGCTCTGCGGAAAGTACGCGCCGCCCCGCTTGACCAGCGCGGCGTGCAGGCTTCTCAAGAGATAGAGCGGGTTTGCGGCGCCGTCGTACGGCGTGAAACTTGCGCCGGCGACCTCAGGCCCGATTTCCGGCACGAGCTTTTTCAGTTCGGTCCGGTCGAGCATTTCATACTCGAAGCGCGTCTCGCCGGATTCGAGATGCATCTGCTCCATGTATTTTTTGCGCTCGGCGAAATCCTTTTCCGTGATGCAGACGTGGATGCCACCGCGATGCTCGTGCTGGGTATCGACGCCCGTTTCCTGCTTGAGCTCGAGCGCAAGCTCGTCCCACAGCACCGACGATTGCCGGCTCCAGCGCTGGTATTCGGGCACGCCAAGGCCTTTGCTTTGCACCCAGACGAGACCGAAATTGCCGCGCGAGGCGCGAAATGCGACATCGCCTTCGTCGAGCACGGCGACCTTGAGCCCGCGCCGCGCGAGCCCGTATGCGACGGCCGAGCCGACGAGCCCGCCGCCGATGACGATGCTATCGAAATGCGACATGGAACAGGACTGGCGCGGGAACTGCGCCCGAAGGAAAATTGCCTGACATTACGGGTGTTATTTTGCCACAGGTGAACCTCATGAGCAGTCGCGATTCCGACAAAGTTTTCGCCGGCTCGGTGCCGAAGATTTATGACGAGTATTTCGTGCCGCTGATCTTCGAGCCGTATGCCGCAATGCTCGTCGAGCGCCTGCGCGCGCGCAAGCTCGCGAACGTGCTCGAAATCGCGGCGGGCACCGGTGTCGTGACGCGTGCCATGGCGTCTGCGTTGCCGGCGGACGTTGCGATTGTCGCGACCGATCTCAATCAGGGCATGATTGACCGCGCAATGGAGGTCGGGACGAAGCGCAAGGTCGATTGGCGGCAGGCCGATGCGATGAAGCTGCCGTTCGACGACGGCTGTTTCGATGCCGTCGTCTGCCAGTTCGGCGTCATGTTCCTGCCTGACAAGGCGAAAGGTTATGCTGAAGCGCGCCGCGTGCTGCGAGCGGGCGGCGTGTTTCTCTTCAATGTGTGGGATCGGATCGAAGACAATGAGTTTGCGGATGCCGTCACGAATGCGCTGGCGGTGCTGTTTCCGCATGATCCGCCGAGGTTCATGGCACGCACCCCGCATGGCTACCATGACCGCGACGCAATCGCGCGCGATCTTGCCGCCGGCGGCTTTCATTCGAAGCCGAAAATTGAAACGATTGCTGCTCGCAGCCGTGCCGAATCGCCGCACATCGCGGCAATCGCCTACGTGCAGGGCTCGCCGCTGCGCAATGAAGTCGAGGCGCGCGACGCTTCACGGCTCGCGGAGGCGACGGATGCGGCCGCCGCCGAGATCGCGCGACGCTTCGGGAGCGGCGCAGTCGACGGCAGGATCCAGGCGCATATCGTGACGGTGGAGCGCTGAGGGCGTCGTCCGCGCGAGCGGCGTAAAATCAAGCGCGCACTTAAGGTGCGCGTCGTATATTCAGGGAAGGTCATGAAAAAAATCACTGTCATCGGCGCCGGCATCGTCGGCATCGCCACCGCTTCTTATCTGCGCCGCGACGGCCACGAAGTGACCGTCGTCGATCGCCTGCCGCCCGGCGAATACACTTCGTTCGGCAATGCGGGCATCCTGTCGCCCGGCTCGTGCGTGCCGATCGCGATGCCGGGCATATTGGGGAAGGTCCCGGGTTATCTGTCCGATCCGATGGGGCCGCTCAAGGTGCGCTGGGCGTACTTTTTCGAGGCGCTGCCCTGGCTGTGGCGCTTCGTCAACAGCACGAATGTAAAGCAGATCGAAAGCACCGCCGACGCACTGATCGGCCTTCTGAGCCAGACGTTCGACGCGCACCGGCCTCTCGCGCAGAACGCGAATTGCAGCGACATCATTCGGCAGACGGGTTACGTGGTCGTTTACGACACCGATCTCGCTTACCGCAACGACTCGCTTGCGTGGAAACTGCGGCGTGACCGCGGCGTGATCTGCAACGAGCTGGATGCGGCCGGCATCGAGAAGCTGGTGCCTGCACTTGGCCGCCGTTACGAGCGCGGCGTCTACCTGCCGGAGCAGGGCTACGTGACCAATCCGGAGCGCCTGACCAAGGCGCTGGCGATGCAGTTCGAGAAGGACGGCGGCACGATCCTTCAGCGCGACGTCCTCGATATCGAGATGGGACCGCAGGGTCCACGTGCGTTGCTCACGGATGCGGGACGCATGGAGGTCGACACCCTGGTGCTCTGCGCGGGCGTTCATTCCGGCAAGTTCGCCGCGAAACTCGGCGATGCCGTCCCGCTCGAAGCCGAGCGCGGTTATCACGTGACGTATTCGGATCCCGCCTTCGAGCTGCCGATGCCGGTGTGCTCGGCGCAGAACAAGTTTTTCGTGACGCCGATGGAAATGGGCACGCGCATCGCGGGCCAGACCGAATTCGCAGGCATCGATGCCGAGCCTGACTACGGCCGCGCCGATGTGCTCGCAAAACATATGCAGCGCATGTTTCCGCAAGTTCGGCAGACCGAAAGCACACGCTGGATGGGCCGGCGGCCGTCGATGCCGGATTCGAAGCCCGTGATCGGCCGCGCGACGAAGCATGCGAACACCTATTACGCATTCGGCCATGGCCACATCGGCCTCGTCGGCAGCGCGCCGACCGGGCGGATCATCGCCGACCTCATCGCCGGGCGCACGCCCAACATCGACATTACTCCGTTTCGCGTAAACCGGTTCTGACCGCCGTGTCCCGTAAGCGCATCGCATAGCGCCCGTCCGAATGCGGGTGTAGAGTCTCTTTCAATAAAAGCCCGGCCGGCCGCAGCGCACGGCCGTGCGTCAGTCGACCCCGCAAAAAACACAAGGAGGAGAAAGCATGAATACCCGTCGAGTTGCCGGCCGTTTGCTGCTTGCCGTATTTGCGCTGTGCGCCTGCGCCTTCGCCTGGGCGCAGGTGGGATTTCCGCCGCCGCCGCCCAAGGTGAGCCCGGCCGCAGGCGTAATCGACATGCACGTGCATCCGGACCCGGATGTGTTCGGACGTTCGCTGACCGACGTCGAAATGGCAATGATTGCGCGGCGCAAGGGCATGCGCGGCATCGTGCTCAAAAATCACGTCGTCACCACCGCCGACCGCGCGGCGCTCGCCATGCAGCAGGTGCCGGGAATCGACGTGTGGGGCGGCATCGTGCTCAACAGCTCGGTGGGTGGAGTCAATCCGGCGGCGGTCGAGTGGATGCACCGGATGTCCGGCGGCCGCGGCAAAGTCGTGTGGCTGCCAACGTTCGATTCGGACAAGCACATCAAGACGCTCGTCGATAAAAGCAAATCGGGGCTCGTCGTTGCGCCGGGCGGCCAGGTGACGCCGCAGATGGAGGAAGTGCTGAAGATCATCGCGCGCGAAAACCTGGTGCTCGCCACGGGGCACGTGCACGCCGAAGAAGTCGTTGCCGTGACGAAGCGCGCGCGCGAGCTGGGCGTCAAAAATATCCTGGTGACGCATGGTCTCACCAACATTCCGGGCCTTTCCGCCGAACAGGCGAAGCAGGTCGCGCAAATGGGCGGCTACATCGAGATCTGCTATCTGCAGTTCATGACCGGGCCGACCGCGCAATACCAGTGGATGACGCACTGGGATCGCGTCGATGCGAAGGCCGTCGCGCAGGCCGTGAAAGACATCGGTGCGGATCACCTCGTGCTTTCGACGGATCTCGGCCAGCAGGGAATGATGACGCCGCCCGACGGCATCGAAAACCAGGTGGCTGCCGTGCGCGCGGCAGGTGTGTCGCAAGCCGACATCGACAAGATGATGAAACGCAACCCCGCGCGGCTGCTGGGATTGGCGGAGTAAAAGTCCGCCTCTCGCCGGGTTCACGCAATGCGTTGATCTGAGCGCATGGATACGAACGTGCTGATCGTCGGCGCCGGTCCGACGGGCCTGATGCTGGCGAATCAACTGGCGCGCCGCGGCGTTTCCTGCATGATCATCGACCGTCATTCCGGACCGGCGCAACAGACGCGGGCGATGGCGGTGCATGCGCGCACGCTCGAAATTTACGCCCAGCTCGGCATCGCCGGGCAGGCGCTCGCGCTCGGCCGGCGCGGCAACGGCGCGAATATGTGGGCGCGAGGCAAGCTGACGGCGCGCATTCCGCTCGGCGACATCGGCAGAAGCATCAGTCCCTTCCCGTTCGTGCTGATGCTGGGGCAGGACGACAACGAAAAAATCATGGGCGAGCATCTGCACACGCTCGCGGTTGAAGTGCAGTGGAATACCGAGCTGGTCGCGCTCGAGCAGAAGCCCGATTGCGTCACCGCGCGCCTGCGGCAACCCGACGGCTCGACGCGGGAAGTGACCGCTGCCTACGTAGGCGGTTGCGATGGCGGTCACAGCGCGGTGCGCAAGCTGTGCGGCATCGACTTCGAGGGCGCCGCGTACGAGCACGTTTTTTTCGTCGCCGATACCGAAGCGACCGGATCGATGGTCGCGGAGGAGCTGAACGTTTACCTGTGGCGCGACGGATTTCATCTTTTTTTTCCGATGCGCGGACGCGACCGCTGGCGTGTCATCGGCATACTGCCGGAGAAACTCCGCGGTCGCGAGGACGTGACGTTCGACGAGCTGCGCGACGATCTGCGCCGCGAGGCCGGCGTCGATCTCGATTTCAAATCATGCAGCTGGTTTTCGACTTACCGCATTTATCATCGCGCCGCGCAGCGCTTCAGGGACCGGCGTTGTTTTCTCCTCGGCGACGCGGCCCACGTCCACAGCCCGATGGGCGGGCAGGGCATGAACACCGGCTTGCAGGATGCCTACAACCTGGCGTGGAAGCTGGCGCTCGTGGTTGCCGGACGCGCTGACGCGAAACTGCTCGATACGTACGAGGCCGAACGCATCCCGGTCGCCCGACGCCTGCTTAGCACGACGGACCGCGCGTTCGTGCTGATCGTTTCCAGGGGCGCGCTCGCGGCACTGTTGCGCACGCGCATTCTGGCGCGCATGGCAGCGTTTGCGATGACGTTCAAACGGGCGCAACGGCTCGCGTTCCGCACGATTTCGCAAACGGGCATCGCTTATCGCGGCAGTCCACTCGCGCAAACACTCCCCGGCGTGCCGGCAGACGCGCCGCGCGCCGGCGATCGTTTTCCCTGGCTGCATCTCAAGTTCGGAGGAGCCGACGCCGCCGAAGATCTGTTTGAGAAGCTCGACGATACGCGCTATACGCTGCTCGTCATCGGCCAAGCGGCGCCCGCGCAGGCGCAGTCGGGCTATGCCGACTTGACGAATACGCTGACTATTCCCATCGATGCACACAATGCCGGCGTTTTGGCGGACGCGCATATCGATGCGCCAGCTTTTTACCTGCTGCGGCCTGACGGGCATGTCGGCCTTGCCGGGACTCGTTTGGACTTGTCAGCCCTCGATACTTATTTCGCCGCAACCGGAGTGCATTCCCGTCCCGCGTAAAGCGCAAGCCGGCGAAAAAAACCCGTGCGGCCTTGCGGCATCACGGGTAAAACACCGGCGAAGAGGAGGATGGTCTCTGCCGGGATGACTGCGAGCATGACTCCGCTGCCCATGTGGCGGCAATATGGCATTGGCACTAGGCCATCCGGGAGACGCAGCGCGAATCAGCGCGTCAATCGACGCGCGCGCCGGAGTCGCGCACGATCTTGCGCCAGCGCGGCACCTCGTTGCGGATGAGCCTGGCGAACGCTTCCGGCGTGCTCGCTTCGAGGTCGATACCCTGCGCGACGAAGCGGTCGTTCATTTCGGGCAGCGCGATCACGCGCGCGACTTCGCGATTCCACTTCATGACGAGATTCGGCGGCAGGCCCGCGGGGCCGAGTATTCCGTACCATGGCGTAACGTCGTAACCCGGCACGCCGGACTCCGCGATCGTCGGCAGGTCGGGCATTTGCGGCGAGCGCTTCGCCGTGGACACTGCGAGCACGCGCAGGCGGCCGGTTCGCACGTGCGGCATCGACGTGAGGAGATTACTGAACATCATGTGTGCTTCGCCGGCGATCAGGCCGGTCAGCGCGGCCGCATTGCCCTTGTAGGGGATATGCACGATGTTCACGTGGGCGAGATTTTTCATCACTTCGGCGGCGAGATGGGTCGGGCCGCCGCTGCCTGCCGAAGCGAAATTCAGCGCGCCCGGCCGCGCCTTCGCGAGTGCAATGAATTCCTGGACCGATTTCGCGGGGACGCCGGGGAACACGACGAGCGCGAGTGGATAAGTGGCGATCAGCGTGATCGGCGTGAAATCCCTGACCGGATCGAAATTGACCTGCTGGTAGAGGCTGACGTTGATTGCGTGCGTGCCGACATGGCCGATCATTACCGTGTAGCCGTCGGGTGCAGATTTGGCGACGGTCTCGGTCCCGATGTTGCCACCCGCGCCGCTGCGGTTATCAACGACGATCTGTTGCCCCCACGCTGCGCCGACTTTCTCGCCGATCGCGCGCGACATCAAATCGGTCGGGCCGCCTGGCGCAAACGGGACGATATAGTGGATGGGCTTGGACGGATAATTCGGTGGAGACTCGGCCGCTGTCGCACAGGCGGCAGAAAATACAACCAGAATTCCAGTGAATACCCTCAACTTTGCGCCACTGCGCCCGACCACGGCGACAGCACGTCGGAAATCCCGTGATGCTCGCCGGTCGCGGGATCGCGCAGCACCGAGCTCGGGCACGCGAAATTGGTGGGATAGACGACGAGCTCCGTCTGCGCGACCGGAAATTTAGCGGCAAGGGCCTTTTGCACTTCCTCCGGCTGGCGCGGGTCGACCCCGACCGCTTCCCCGCCGCTCGCGTCGATGCGGGGCTGATGGAACGCGTCTTCGAGCGTCATGCCGTGGTCGATGATGAACGAAGAAATCTGCATGACTGCGGGCATGATCTTGCGCCCGCCCGATGCGCCTATTGCGAACCATGGTTGGCCGTCCTTGCGTGCGATCACGGGGCACATATTGGTCAGCGGGCGCTTGGCCGGCGCGAAATAATTCGGCGACTCAGGCCGCGGGTCGAACCACATGATGCCGTTGTTCATCAGGATGCCGGTCGTCGGCATCACCACGCGGCTGCCGAACACCGACAGAAGCGTTTGCGTATGCGCGACCATGTTGCCTTCGCGGTCCACCACGTTGAAGTGTGTAGTGCAGCCGGGATTTTTGCTGTCGTCGGTCTCGCCCATGGTCGCGAGCCGGTCGGCATAGGCTTCACGCAAGGCTTGGGCATATGCGACGAAGGCATCCGCGCCCGGTTTTCCAGCGGAGAACTTTTTGCCGGCCAGCGCATTGAGCACGCGCGCAATGGTCGGGCCTGCAGTGAGGCCATCAGCAACGGAAATCTTCGCGCTGCGGTACTCGAACTCCATCGGTGCGACGACGCGCGCGTGATAGTTCCTCAGATCGCGCGCGTCGATGATGCCGCCCAACGCAGCGATATCCTTCACGATCGCGGCGGCGACCTCGCCTTCGTAGTATTTCCAGCACATTGGGATCCTAAGCTTAGAATTCCACGTGGACAAGTTGTCGCG